>Ga0163144_10001786_pt1 | contig 50365 bp, 39 predicted proteins | sample OliLak19BULKMAT1_FD_123175 | JGI IMG/M metagenome (GOLD analysis project Ga0163144, IMG submission 123175) | Freshwater microbial mat bacterial communities from Lake Vanda, McMurdo Dry Valleys, Antarctica - Oligotrophic Lake LV.19.BULKMAT1 | ecosystem: Environmental > Aquatic > Freshwater >... | reverse complement strand
TTATCTTCATAGCCAAGACCGCCAGCTATTGTAACGATTCCAGACGTTACAGTACTAACGCTATTGTCATAGCCATCTAAAGAAACGGTTGGTACCTTAGTTAAAATGCAATCTTTAAACCTAATATAGCGAGGTAAGCCTGTTCTACCCCAACTAATTGGGTTATAGAATAGCCTCATATCAATCGTATAGGCTGCTTGCCTTGGAGTTGTAAAGGCTGTATAAGTTACATCTGTTGGGAAAAATACTGGTTTAGGGCTGATTGTTACATCGTGTGCATCAAAAATATTCCTAAATTGCTCAGAAGTTAGTTGAAGCGTATCAAATAATTGAATACTTTCTTTTCTAACCTCAACAGAAAATTCATTGAACGGTGCTGGTAATACTAATCCAGTTTTTGCCGATACTTTATTTAAGTATTGTAGCTTGCCAGTTGTTCTTGTGTATGTGTTCTTTACAATCTCTGGGCATACATCAGTAGTACAGCATCCATCATCACCCGCTGAATCACTATCATCGCATGGTGGGATAGAGAAGCTTAGACTTAAAATATCCTTTATTATTTGAATGATGATTGCAAACAAAGATAACAATACAAATAAGTTTTGGAATACACATAATAGTGCGCCAAGCTTCTTTGCAATAGCTAATACAGTACCTTCATCAGCATCGTTAAATGCTTTCTCTAAAGCTCTAATGTTTCTAAGAATAGTCTTTATAAACTTTAGAATTTGTTGGATTATATATTCAATTAAAGCTAAAAGAAGTAGCAATAATGAAATAAGCATAATAATCAAAGCAAATATAGGGAACATATTAAGAAAATCAGGAAGGCAATTTCTGAATAATCTTTTCATGGCTCTAATCAATTTGAATGGATTAGGTATGGCACACAAGACTTCAATAATACAAATAATAAGATTAAGTACTGGTAAGAAAAATTTATAAAGCATTAGGAATGGTAAGAACTGATCCAACAATTTCATGATTGAATCGAAAATATCTTTACCAAAATTAGGGTTTAATGCTGATTTTAATGCCCCTGGTGGAACAAGTAGTTTAAGCTTATCGAATAAAGCCAATAGATCCTCAGGTACTCCTTCTGGGAATGGAATAGCAGGAACCTTTAATGCAAAAGGCAAGCCAAACCCAGGGATTGATGGTCCGCTGGGACCGCTTGGAATATCTACAGTTACATCTAATGGATTACATGGACACATTGTTTATTTATATATCAGGCTATTTAGTTTCACTGTTATATTGATCCGCCAAACTCTTTGATTACCATCCTACCTTGCAAATACAAAGTTTCAGCATCTATCTTTACATCACTGTTTGAAGTAATTTTAAGTGGTCCAGCAGAATGTAAGCTCATAGAACCAGGCGTCATTACAGTTATACCATTCTTATCTATTCTTATCATATGAGTGTAGATCCCATCACTAAATACCCTTAAGTCAAATACAGCCCCTATTTGACCATTTGGTTCATTAACAAATCGACTATCACCAGATACACCCATACCACCTACTTGAAAGAATACGTCACCATTCATAGAGATAGCTGCACTCATGTTTTTTAAATCTCTTCCAATATTAGCTACAATGCCACCAGCAGTATCAAGCCATAATGATTGTCTATCAACCGTATTAGCACCTATATTCAAATCTAATGAACCATCAAAATTAATGGAGCCGCTTCTTCCACCAGCATTTGCTTTAGGTCCAGATAATTTAATTGTATCTGTAACAACCTTAGATAGTTGTGTAAATTGATTAACATCAATATTTAAATACTCTTCATTTTCATCAACATCATCAGTTTGATATCTTAGAAAATTATTTGTTTGATGTGCATAGCAAGTTTGTAAAATATCATGATATGCTGTGCCATGTTTAATATGGGTGTTCAAAATCCTATCTAATGGAGCACCTTCCGTATCATCATTCTTTAATTCTATAGATCCCTTTACAGTACTATTTGTACTAGGACTATCTCCAGTAAACTCCATTTTAGATGCAGCAAATGAATCTTGAAATATATCTAACTTATCTTCGCGATAAATTAACTTATTTGGATTACCATTATCTTCTGTACCAAATGTAGAATAATTTTCATATCTTGTTAGTAATGGTATATTACCCTTTTCACTTGAGGCTGGTATATTGATTTTGAATTGACCTTCTTTATCAATATCGACGAAAAATCTACTTCTATTACGAGCATAATCTTCGTTTGAATTTATATTTGGTAGATTTACTTGACCGTCATTACCAGAGAAGTCTTTTCTAGAGTTTATTTCGAAATGATAAGCAAGGCTTTTTCTTTCAAGCTCTCTTATCTTCAAATAGGATGTAACCTTATCGGTTGTTTTATCTGACCTTAATGTATTTTGTTCCTTACCAATTGGTAAAGGACTTCTATTTAAGTCAAGTATATTTCCAAAGATATCAATTACAGTTCCTTTAACAGTCTCCATAAGATAATTAGGAGATAGTAATGTCAAACTTAAAGTATCCGCCCTACTCTTTCTACGATTAGGTAAATTATAAGAAGGTGTTATTTGAGGCGAAGCACTATAAAGAGATGATTCAAATAATTCATTATCAACATCAGATAAATATTGAAATTCATATACCATCTCCCTCTGTTCTACGAAAGGAGGATTCTTAACTGACCCAGACATAACTGTGCTAGGGCTTACGCTTGGATCTAAACCAATTGTAGTAAACCTAGAATCATAAACATCTGATTCTAATTTAGAATCATGATCATAATTAGTGTTGAAAGCTAAATCTCTCTTTACAATACCATCAACCATTCTACTTGCCTGAGTAAATTGATAATTATTATAAAAATTACTACTCATTAAGTTAGATGATGAATTGATATGAATTCTATTTCCATCTGATCCAAGATAAATGTCATTTTTCAAATCCAGTGACAATTTAGCATTCTTGCCAGCTTGAATAAGTAGCTGACCAAGTTTCAACTCTGGTACGGCTGATAAATTCTCTGCTATAAATGAAACGAAGTAATGTTGCCCACCACTTCCTTGACCAACAATAACTGGAGTGTTGGCACCTGGCATAGTACCAACAAATAATCCATTATTGTAAAACATAGAGTGTGGAGCTGGCACATCTACTGTATGAGGCTTAGCGTTAACAGCATCAGAATTAGTAAGTTGAACTTTTATTAAGCCTCTTCTAGAATCATAACTAACTATAGATCCTAGTTTAAGTAAGCCTACTTCTTCAGTAAATGAATGAGTCATTAAGAACCAGCCGAGTCTTGTGGTGATGGAGGATCGAATTTAACCCAACAGTCAATTATATAACTGAATAAAGCTTCCCTCAAATTATCTTTTTCTTTACCATTTGTCTTAGCACCATCATTTGATGAAGGCGACACTTTCATTTTATTCCTAGCAATATCAATAGCCTTTTGTGATGGTGAACGTCCATCATCCTCATCGCTCAAATCAACCAATACAATTCTAACATTCTTCTCTTCTAACGATGATACTGGCTTAGTCTTATCGTTATCTGTAGTATTAATAGACCCTTGAACGAATATGGCTTTAACAGTTTCAGCAAAAGCCTCTAGTTTAGAATTAGCTGAATGCCCTTCATCATGATATATTCTTAATTCAAGATTTGCGGCTGTTGAGTTTTCTTTCGCATTATTTGAATTTATTACAGTAGCAGCTTGATAAACTATATTGTTTATTGTTTTAACATTAGCTGCTGAGAACGAATCTTTCAATTTACTATCCGTTCCAGCAGAACTACCGTCTCTTACTACAACACCCATATTAACTTCATTACTTGAACTTGATGTTCTTTGTACTGAAAATGCTGCAATATCTTTATTCTTCAATATTATTTTACCAAGAACATCAAGATACGTTGGTATGTATTCACCTGGTGAATGACCATAGGTTAGTTCTAATGTTGTAGTGAAAGAAACGCCCATTGTCATATTATGTCTAACAGAATTTACGTAAAACAACATTCCTCTTTGCTCAACGAATACTACTTCTCCTGGTTGCATGTATTCATTACCAGAAATTGTGATGCTTCCTTTTAATAAATTCTTACGGTTAGTACTTAACATCATGCTGGCATAAGGCGCACATTGAGAGTTAGGATCACTAAGAAATGGTACAGTTATTTTACTAGCAGTTTTGAATCCATAATTACGCCACATATCATAGTCTATAGCTAATGCAGTAACTAAAGCATTACCTGTGCTTGGAAATGAATTCAAATCACCTGGAAGTGCATTAGGCTCATAGTTATTCATATAGCCGCTAACCTCAACACTCGTGAATGGTGGAGGATTAGACGTAAAATTCATGCTTTTAATTTGACTATTTTTGATTATATATCTAGATCCAGATCCAGGTCCATAATCATCATATGTCTCATCTTCAATCATGTGTTCGAAAATTTCAGGTACATGTGAATTAGCATATGATCCAGAGCTAACAAGCTGGCTAGCTGTATTAGGACTATCATCCAGGCTTTTAAATTCAACAGCATTCTTCAATGCTCCATAGAAAAGCTTCAATACCTTTTGTCTTTCGACAAGCTTACTTGAAAGCTCTTTAGTCACTTTAAATACATCGACTTCAGTTCCAGGATCTGTAGTCCCCCTATTAGCTACTAATGTAGCAGTATTTAAAAAGCTATTTCTTGATATTTTTTGACCTGATTTAGTTTGAATTCTTTCAATTAGTTTATCTATTTCAGTATTGGCATTATAGGTATCAAGGCTGCTTATTGATACGCCTTCTTTTATACCATTTTGTATTTCCAAAGCATCAATAATACTAGCGTACCTCTGTGTACTTGTAAACAAATCTTTATTAGTTAAAGCTTGAGCTTTTATATTTTTATAATCATTAAACGCTTGTGATTGATTATCTTCAGATTGATCTGGATTTGCAGCTTGCATCAATAATGAAATATCGGATATGACTCCTGCTTCATTAGAGATAAATCTAAAGTAGTCACCTTCACCTTTACTTGCTTCATCCTTAAGAAGAAACATTTTGGCAGAAGAATCACCATTATGTCCAAGCACAGCACAATCTAATCTAATCATATCTTCAATTATTTCAACTCTTTCTCTTAGCGTTTTTAATTGATCTGAGAATAAATCATCTAAGTACTGTGGGAATACCTGAATGCCCATTGTTTTCTTTAGATACATCATTTTGTAGAAAACAGAGCTTGGCATTCTATTGTATTGTGGTGGTCTTACTCTAATATGACCTTGTGTATCACAAAAAACTTCTAGATTTAATAAGCCAGATGTACCAATAATTTTATCTCTAACACTCGTATATTCATTATCAAATAATTTTATACCTTCAGTTAATGATTGCTCATAAGCAGTAATGTCGTAATCTTTATCATAAAAATCATCCACGATAAATAAGTTCTTATCCTCATTACCTCTGACAGTATATGACATTCTACGGGTAAGATGATTGATCTGCCTTCTTAGTGCTCTTCTAAGATTACCATCTGTTTGCTTCTCTAAAGAACTTGGATTAATAATATCATTTACATCAAATGTTACTTGATCTCCAACCATTACAAAATTATTTTTATCGTCAGCACTTAAACTATCAAGTCTTGCATCGATTTGAAATTGAAGATTTTTAACTTGAGATTGTATCGTTACAAACTCTCTACTGAATTTGCTTGTCGTATTTTCCGATATAGCATTAGCTGCACCTACCAGTTTAGCTGCATTATTCAACTCTTTCAACTTATCTAACTTTAGTTCTAACTCTTTATTAGTATTCGTAATATCAAATTGCTTTTTCAAAGCAGCAGCATAAGCAACCTCATTCATAACCAAATTTTTGAATGGAATGAAATTACCCCATATTTCATTGCTCTTCGATAAATCATTTCTCAATGAATTATAATAAGAATGAGCAGGGTCTTGCTGACTTTGTGGATCACGACCAAAACCATCCATACTTATTACCGTCTTCCAATAATTAGCAAAATTATATGGTTGACCTGTAACCAATAAAGATAAAACATTCATTATGTCTTGACCAGCAAATGGTTGTTTGGTCAAAGAAGGAATACCCACATTATTAGCACTGTTAATGTCTAATGAACTACCATATTGAACAAGAACGCCGATACCTTCTTTCCATTTATAGACTAATCCATCTGGAGCATGAAATACTTTAGTTACTCTTCCAGTAGCACTATCAACGCTTCTATCTTGTACATAATTATCTTCATAAACAGGTTGACCTGGATATGGTCCAGCTTTTGATTTTACAAGTGGTGAATCTTGATCCTTAGAGCTTCCTAGTAAAGCTTTATTCTCATCTAACAATTCTGGTAATGTATCATTAACATTACTAGTAATACTATCAAACGAACTTTTAAATGGGGTTAGAGGATCAAATGCATTACCAGCAAAATTATCTACACCTGGCTTGTAGTTTATTTTTCCCATATCAAAATAAACAGAGTTATCCGTAGCTTGTACATCTACAGTACCTTTTCCACCAGACCAAGCATCTGATGCGCTATCAACTACACCACCGAAAACATGCATACCTTCTTTTTCATTAATGAACTGACTTCTAATTGCAGACCATAAATAATTTGGAAAGTCTTTTCCAACATATGCAGCTTTCTCTATTTGAAAATTGCCGTTAGCCGATGGATTGAATAATGATTGAAATGAATCAAATGTTTGACCCATTGCTTGACTAATGTTAGTCAAAGCTGACTGCGGATTAAATGTGTTTCTTAATCCGCCAGAAATATTATTATCGTATTGAGAATTTGATCTCATATAAATGTGAATCAAATCCATTTCCTGAATTATCAACTTACCAGAGAATTGAAATCTCAATTTTCTTCTAGTATAGTTTGTATTCTTATTTGCGCCTTTGATAGCCTGCTGTGAATTAGCATCTAATTGAAGTTTATTGTAAATCGCTGCAACAAGTGTTTTGAATACAGATAACTCTGAATCAAGTACTTTTAAAGTTGCTTTATGTTGTTTTGAATCTAATCCATCATATCCAGCAACTGCACCGCCTACAAGATATTCATCAGATACAGATACACTGTTACCCAAACCGCCAAGACCTATAAGATCTGTGCCCGCTGAAGAATCATAATCAAATACTAATTGCTCACCAGTACGATCAAATATTGCAGTTACTCTTCTTCCAAGCACTGTATCTGGATTTACTTTAAAAGTAACTGGACTGGCTTTCCTTAATCTTCTAAGTGCATTAAATCTACTTGTATTATTGCTAATTATTTGATCTGCACTCTCCTTACCGAATTGAACTATTTTGTGATTATAGAATGAATTAGTTGCGTCACTAATTGCTTTCTCTATATCATACTCTGTAATTAACATTACTTGATAAGGATCAACTATATTAATAGTGCATTTTCCTGGGCTTTTGAAATCAATTGTAGTTGATGTAGATAAACTAGTAAAATTAGTTATCTCCATTACACCAGTTCCTTGACCGAACTGGGATTGAAATAAATTACTTTCATCTGTAATCCAAGTTGTTAAAGCATTTGGATTACCAAAAGAATAAAGTCTTCTTAGTCTATCTACTACTTTAGTAAAATTACCAGTTGATTTATCTGCTAATGGGTTCGAGCTACCAAAGACGCCATATAAATTAGAACCATCGCCTAATCCATTATTAGCTGCATCTGTTAATGATACAATAAGTGGTATTAGCTGATTATCTACTTGACCGACGGTAGATGTAATTCTTTCAATCTTAGATAGTTTTTCAAGAGCGGATATTTGACGACACTTATTTTGAAAAAGAATTTTCATTGCTTTATAATAAAGCTTTTCTTCTTTGTCCATATAGTCGGGTCTAAAATTCTCACCTATCGATGAGAACATTCTCTTCTTAACTAATACAGTAGCGTTAGGCTCTTGCATCAATACTTCGAACTCTTTTGGTTCAGCATTGAATGGATCTGTTCTCAAATAACCTTCTTCAAGATATTTTCTCTGTGCAGATTGATCAAATTTATTTGCAAAATCACCTAATGCACCATATTTTTTGACCTCACCGTCAATAACTGGTGAATCTAGTGAATGTGTATCATTCTCACCTAAAGAAAATTGAGAAGATAGTTGATCTGCAAGTTTATCGAGAAAGCTCATATTTATCCTGTGACTTTTCCTGAGAAAGAATGTGGTGTAGTATAATTACTTGGACCATCTTTAGCACTTCTATTGAATGGAAAGCTATTAACTCTATAACCTCTTCTTTGTGTTACAACAAATGACATCTGATAATCCAAAAGAAAATCATTTGCTTTTTCATTTATTGTCATACTTTCAAAAAATCCTCTATATACCCAGCCAGAATAATACATCTCAACTGTAAATGCAAGTTGTGCTAATGAAGGAATGTTTTTAGCTGCTAATGAATTGCTCGATGATTCTACCCCTAGAACACCACCTAACAGACCAGCACCAAGTGTTGCTGCTGAGTCCTTAGTAGCATTACTAGTAGAGAACAAGCCACCTAGCGCGCCTCCTGCGGCACTTACTAGATTGTTTGCGAGACTGGCTGCTGCACCTTGTGATGCTAGCGTTAAACCAATACCATCGAATGCATACTGTTCTGCTCTATATATTTCATAGAGAACATTCATGCCTTCCATACCAGAACTACCAGTAGTTCCTGATATGTTCAAGGTGCTTAATTCTTCACCCCAATATTGTAAAGTATAACCACCCTTAGTTCTATCCTTTACTATTGCTTTTTTATGATTATAAGTAATAGATGCTGGGTTTACATACATTCTTACAATACCAAATTCAGGAACAAACCAAGTTATAATATTTCGTCTTATTGTAGCATCTCTACCACCTTTAACGTTATTATAAGGCAATCCATTTCCATCTGCCTGATAAGTTGCAGGTATTAGAAATCCATCACTTCTATAATTACCAATAGGATCTTTTATTGGGTTTACTTTATTTAATTGATCTTGTACATCATTAGTATCTTTGATTAAATCAGCTATACCCATCTTAGTCTCCTGCGCCACTCGCGGCACTTGTTGAATGAGATTGTCTAGAACCAGCAATTTCATTCTTACATTTTACACAATACCCAGTAATTTCAACATGAACTTTTTGAGGTGGTGGCTCAACAGTTGGTCTGCTTACAACCGCACCAGTTGGTCTTTGTCCTTTTTCTGGTGGGGCACTAGTTGTAATTCCATTCGCTGCAACAGCTTGCTGCACTTGTTGTGCAGGGCTTGCAGATTTTGCCTTTACACCAGCTTGTGCGTGTTGATGCAACTCAGGCATTCTTCCAGTACCTGTAGCTTGCTTTTTTGCTAATGCTGGAATATTATTAGGCTTATATTCAGCAGGTGCCTTCGATTTTGAAATTCCATTATCTTTAGTATCAGCAGGTGCCCTCGATGCTGTAATTCCATTACCTGGAACTACATTAGCTTCAGCTTCAGCAGGTGCCCTCGATGTTGGAATTCCATTACCTGAACCTACATTAGCTTTAGTATCAGCGGTTGGAATTCCTGTTCTTCCAAATATAGTATCTCCAATGCCAGATAATACTCCACCAACTTGTTGAGCCATCGTCTTTGCAGGAGTAGCTGATGCAATGGCAGTAGATATTCCGTTAGTGCTTTTTGGAGCCTTTTCTACATTAGCATCCTGCTCTTTTCTAGCTTCAATCTTTTCTTTTATTTTATCTATTGTAAGAGTTTGCGGTTTGGTATCTGACCCCATTATCTTGCTCTTAGCTGCTAATAAAGATGATCCTATGATACTTGGTATTTCACCAAATATCTCCAAAGTCTTACCTATACTATTTTTCATTGCCTCGCCGGCTTTATCTTTAACTTGACCTGTTTCTAAAGATTCTCTATGATCATTGGCAACTGTACCACTCCTTGAAGCAGCCATTTTCATATTCTGCCTCAAATTATCTTTAGCTAAATCACGGTGATCACCATTTGGATCAATTTTAGTGCCAGTTCTTGCGGCTGCAACTTCTTCAAAAGTACCTTTCACTGCAATCTCTGCCTGTCCCTTTTGTGCGGCAATTAATGCTCTTATTTTAGTTAGTTCTGTATATGACTGCTCTTGAATTTTAGTACCACGATCCATTTGATCGTTAACAATCGTTTCAGATAATGGAGCTACATCGGCACGTCCTTCTTGTTTAGCTCTGAATGCATCAAGAATTTTTGTTGCAGTTTGATCGTCCTTAGCGAAATTACCTAATGGACCTTGTTTAAGAATAGCTCTTTGTTTAACTAGTTGTGCTGCTGCTTGTGGACTATTAGCTGCTTCTTCAACAGATACAATCTTTCCAAATTGTTTCTGCATTTGCGTACGTATTTTTTCAAATACCTCATCTATCTTACCCTCATTCATCATCTTTTCAATTTGGAAACCACCCATTAAACCGCCAGGACCACCAGTCTGTGCTGATAAGAATCCTTTTTGGGCAATACTCAATCCAGCCATTGATTTTGTTAATGAACCTATTATTTCAATTGATGATGCTCCACTTAAACCTGTGGATTTTAGGGCGCCCATATAACTATTCATCATTCTTGCAGCACCTTCTGCTTCATTACCAAACATTTTAAATGCTCCAGCAGTGTCTAACAATGATCTTCTAACATCATCAAGATCAGTCCCATACTTGCTAGCTATTTCACTCATTCGAGCAGTAAATTGTAACGCCTCAGACCCTGTAATATTGTATGTCTTAAATGCTGTGTGCAAGTCTTGTACTACTTCAGAATAATTTCGCGCACCTCCTGTAGCTAACTTAATAGTAGCTGTTAACATACTGATACTTTGACCGCTATGAGTACTACTAGCGATAACACTATCTAATGCTTTAGGTACAGTTCCAAGTTCAGCCCAGTATTTATGAATTTCTTCTGGTAGTGCGCCGGTTGCTTCTCCAGCACTTGCCATTAGCTCTTGTTGTTTAGATAAAAGAGCATTCATGTTACCAAGACTATCGCCAGCACCATTGAATACTTGCCCAAGATTACCAGTTTTACCTGCTAATTGGACATAAGCATTCTGTAATCTCATGCCGTTATCGGCACTTTCAGCTAGATTCAAAACGAAATCTTTTACAAGCGATATATTACCCTTAATAGAGTCTGGAATTACCTTTCCAAAGCTATTTAGCGCCATTGCTGTAAGAGCATCAATAGCACCATTACCCTTTCCTAATGAGCTAATCATACCCTCTATCTGTCCTTTGAATGTGGACATGCCTCTAACATCTATGCCAGCAAGATTATCAAAAGATTTTTTTGTAACACCAACAGCAAGTGTCAATAATCCAAATTTTGTAGCTTGCTCTTCTGTTAAAGATTGATTATCAGTTAATGATATTCCAACCTCAGCCATTTTCTTATTAAAAAGATCTATTAATGAACCAGATTGCTGAGCCACATCACCATATCTTTTCAAAGCATCAGCAGATCTCTCTAAAGCTTGAGTACTATCTTCAACTGCAGCTGGATCTACTGTTACTACTACTGGTGTTATTGGATCAGACATAAATTATCCTTTTATATGACGACGTTTTCGCCTTATAGGCTCTTGCTTCTTAGTGGTTTCTTCATTGAAAATTCTTAAAGTGCCTTCTTTTACGATCTTAAGTGACTCGTCGAAGTCTTCTTCATTAGATTCATGAACATTATCATCGCCAAGTATTTTCTTAACAGCATCTGGATGAGAGAATGATGCTAATAAATATGCGTGATTTTTAGCTATCTCAGCAAGATCATTTTGAACCGCAAGCCAATTCTCATACATCCATATCTTCAGAACCGGGTCCATATCGGTTATCCTAGAATCATCCGGTGTTGTTTTGTATATCTCTCTACATAAAAACCAGATAAATCTCTGATCCGGTTCATTTACGATTTTTTTAAGTCTTCAATTACCTCTTTCGCGTCTTCATCAGTTTTGATTGAAAACTTTTCTTTTGATTCCGCTACTAGCTTAAAATATTCACCATATAACTTATTTAATAAACTTTCATCTAGTTCATCAATAAAAGCAAGTTTTACATCCATACTATCTGACCCGACAAATTGATCAATACCAATACCGGATACCTCAAAAATAGATCTGGCAAGTAATTGTTTTCTAATTTCAAATGGACCTTGTACAGTGCCATCAAATTCAGCAGAAACCATGATAGCCTCTCTCATCTCTTTAGATTTTAGTGTATGTAATCCAAATGATTTATTATCACCAAAATCTACTCTATGAACAGTTCTGGTCATACCAAGTAGCATTTCAATTCTACGTTTGGCACCGTCATTTAATCTTTCTTTACCAGACCTTCTGCTATCTCTAGCAGCTTTTATTTGTCTTTCAACTTCAGCCGCATCAGGCTCTTCTTGCTGATCTGCTCTTGATTGAAATTCTCTCATAGCTGCTTCATCATAAACTGGTGTAGAGCTTGAAAAATTTCTAGTTGTTCTTCTTACTGCTTGATCTTCTTCAGCTTCATCTGGAATATCAAACTCTCTCAAAGGGGCGCTTGTAACTTTTCTACTGCCAAGTGGACTATCATAACTTCCCATTCATCCTCCAAAAATAAATAAACCTACAACTTAAATATATCAAGTTGTAGGCTAATTCTTTTTTAAGCTAATCTAATCTGTTAAATTAATCAGTATGAGCTTGGGTTACCCATATCAAGATCGATAAGACCTGCTGCATCAAGAGAACCTCTTCTGCCGCCTGTATCAGTAACTTGTTCAATGTTAGCAATGCTTCCACCATCACCCATAGCGAATGTAGCGTGTTGAATTGCTCTTTCTCCTCCAACTGCAACTGATGCAGAAGATGATCCACTAGCTCCTGGTCTTGACCCACCATTCAAGATACTGAAAATTGTTTCAGCTTTCCATTGCATGGTTTCAGAGATAACCCAATCTTGAACTGTATAAGTATACTCAATACCTTCGATCCATACGTTCTTAATTACGGTAGAGATTTGGCTTCCTCTATCTCTCTTTTGTTTATCTAAGATAACAATGTCGAAAGGATAAACTTGAGAAGCTACGTGAATAAAACCTCTGCTGAAAGCTTCGGCAATTCTTAACTTATCAAACCTTATTCTTTGGCAGGTACCAGAGATTTCAGTTGATTGATTTGGAACAGAGTCAATATGACCGTCTGTTCCAACTTCATCGATCATCTTAACACTTCTTTTTTCATGTATTGCTAATGATTGAACAGCGCCGACTGGAATGTTGTTAACCAAAATAATAATGTTGGTTGAAATTGCTGTACTAGTTTTGTTAACACCTGTATTTAGTGATACTGTAGACTGTGCGTTTGGACTTGAGACCATTTAAAACTCCCTAATTATAGTTGACCTAGACCCACTTTGATGTAAATGAAATTGACAGGGTAGGTAGGTTGTACTCTTACTCCGATATTCCATTGACGAGGATCAGCGCTGTCTCTAGCTACAGATAGATCCCTATAATCTGTAATCAAACCTTGAGACATTAAGGCGTTTAGTAAGATTACAGCACGAGTATTCAATATTGAACCTGTATCTGGGGTCTCAGCTAAACCAATGAATCCTGCGAAGCCTGCTCTCAAGCTCTTTGCTACTCTATCTCTAATGAATACAATAGAGATTTCTTGTTCCTCTGGGAATCCACTTTGAGTTGTTGTAATGCCCCATACAACTCTACCACCACCAGTTACTGGTTGTAATGTACAAATACCTGCTGATGCTAATTGTTCCAATGTCAAAGTTGAGAACGTTCTGTTTCTTAGAATAGTAAAACCACTCAAGACCTTATTCGTTAGTGGGTTTTCAACTCTTGTATCTGCTGACAAGTAACCTGCTGCGGCTGCTGCTATATAGAAACCATCGATTAGGACGTTCTCTGCACCAGCTTGAACAACGATTTGGTCAGGGTAGAAGTATACACATCTGAATGTATTTCCGAAGGCATCTGATACTGAGTAGTTTGCTAAATCTTCAACGTTTCCTGCAAGAATGTCAGTAACTGTTTCTCCTTGAATACCTTCTAGAACACCAATATCTTCTACCGCTGCATCGGCTGTTCCGATTACATTGGCACTTGTTAATCCATTGATTGCTCCAGCAAATAATACTCTTTCCTTCTTGTTACGGATATTGCTCATTGCTTTACAATGATTCAATGCGTTTTGGAATATTACGGAGATTGTTTGTTTTGGAAGTGGTACAACGATATCACATTCAACTGTTTCAAGTGATTCTAAAGCATTGATCCAACCAGCATCATAGAAGCTTGCTTCTAATGTATCAATCAAAGTTACTCTTAGTTGATGATTATCTGGAACAACATTCTTATTTACTACAACGTAATTATCTACATCATCTGTATCTTTAACTTCAAATCTTAAACCAGATTCTTGAACGATTGCTTTTGCAATTGTTATTGTATTGGCTGGAATGTTGATAGCAGTAATATCGTATAAACCATTATTTCCTGTAGTTGAACCAGAAATTAGCAAACGACGAGTAAGTATATCAGTATAACCATCAAGATCTCCGAAATCTACTACTATTGAGCTTCCAAAAGTTGCAGTTCCAGAACCAAGAGATACTAAGTAACCGTCTGTTGCTTCACTTACATCTTCAGTTACAGCAATTCCTGTTTCGACATCTATTACTGCAAAAGTAATGCCGCTTCCATTAACTAAATTAGTGAAAGCTGTTGTTTTAGTAACATATAAATTACCATTAGATACTGAATCAATTAAATAAGTACCATCATTTGCGCTATTGGTAGAACCAGTAATTACTAAATTCTTACCATCATGAGTCAAATCGAACGTTACTGAAGATTCGAAAATACCTTGATTGGTTGTGCTAGGAACTCTAGCGATATAACCATCTTCTTCTGTTTCCATAGTTGCAGCAGACTCAACTACTGTATAGAAGTAAGAAAATCCGGCTGGTGCAGCAGTGTCATCTGTAATGAACTCTGAAAAAGTTGGCTCTCCACCACCTTCACCAACCAAATAATATTCGTACTTATTTGGTAGAATTTGAGTTTCAACATTTGTTGTATTATTTGTAACGAAGAAATGAATTGATGCATTTACGTCAGGAGTTGCACCTGCTGGTAATGGATACATAAATTCATTTAAATCCGAAGAATCTGCATCTACCGATGAGTTAAGAATATATGAGGTTCTTCTTGGCATTGGAGGAGCAGCTTGAACTGTAACTAATGCTGGAGCTGCGTTAGCGAAAGCTAATTGAGCACCCAAGCTTAAGTTATTTCCAACACTTGGCAATCCGTGTCTTGCATATGTATCACCTGGACCTTGTACCAAAACAGGATCATTAAGTGTCAATGTTGGGATAAAGTTTGTAGTTAAAGAATCGCTTCTATTTAGAACGCCACTTCTTACTTTTACAGTGAAGGCATCACCCTCTCTGAAAACTGGGGTAGTTTCTGCAATGGCAAAATTAAGTACATCATTGTCAACTTCAGCGCCACCAACAGTCCAAAGAATTGGATTCCCATTAGCATCAAGTTTTGCGCCTGAGATAGATCCAAAAGCCAAGAATTTAGCAGTTCCGGCAATAGGTGCATTTAATGCGGTTCTTTGAACAGATACGCATCTAATGGTCCATGTTTCTGCTGGTGCATTTACATCTAATAACTCTAGACCAGTAAGTGTACCTGCACCAACATTTGTTGTTAGTGGTAAGTAATATGCCCCACCTTGATCGAAGATGTATGCGGTTTGAAGTTCAATTTTACCAGTAGCAATATCAAGCCTATAATCATATTTCTTGCTAAATGGATCTGTATCAATTAGTGATTCTAAACCAACTAATGGAATACCATTCTTGTATAAAGTTGTTCTTCTAGCGACCAATGGAGCGCCAGAAATTCTAAAATGCCTTCCATCAGCACCAGTTGCTGATGCGTACGTTGGATCGAATCCGTCTTTTCCACCACCTGAAGCTGTTGAAACTAAAGTTTGGTCAGTAGAGCCTTCTCCGATTATCGCCGCTATACGGGAACCACCAGGGATCGAAACTCCGCGTGATTGTGTTACTACATCGGTAATAACGCCTGGTAGGATATTTGTTGCTCCGGGTATGTTAGCCATGTTGAATCCTTGTCATTCGTTTGGTAAATTGTATCATTAAAATGTTCTAATATTGCTATCGCCCATGATATATTAGAACAATTCTTTATTATCATGGAGAAACTTATCAAACCAGACTACCTATATTTTATATTATTTTACGTATTTAGTAGTATATCCAAAATAGTAAGCTCAGTGTTGATGGTAAGATTTGGTGAAACTGGGCTTTCTGGTCTTGAAATATCTTCAAACGTTGTAGTAAAGAATATTGCATCGATAATATTGCCAATTGGTATCTCACGACGCCATTCAGTTCTTATATCTAATGTTAGAGTTTGCCTAAATAACTTATGATTTCTATCATCAACCTCTGAAGTTCCGCTTATTGATATCGGTTTTACTATAATACCAATATCATAAAGTGAATCAAATGTAATTTCTGTAAAACACATACCAATAGCTTCAGTTAAAGCATCTCTAGATGTTAAACTTCTAGTCATAACATCTATAATAATAGATCCTTCCCATGCACCAGCAGTGACAAATGATACTGGTCTACTTACTATACTTTCATTACCATAACCATCTTCAAATATAATTCTATCGTACTGAATACTACCTTTATCCCTATTTATTGAAATAGGGACGTATTTACTACCACCGCTTTTAACTAAGATAGCTGGATAAAAAACAACGTTCTTTCTATAGTTTTCACCAATAAATACTCTAGTAGTTAGATCATCATCAATACCAGCCCCAGGAACTAAATCAGTATGATCGACCGTATTAGCAAAGCCCCATTTATCTTTTGAATAATGAAAATAACTATCTTTAGAGAAAAAATCTCTTAAAGTAGATATTATTATTTCTTTAGGATACGCTAACATTGATGCTTGAACAATATCATGTATCTTAAAAAGATCTGTTTTGAAGATATTACCAGTACTCATAAGCTATCCAATCTATTAATTACCATCTATATTTTACTACTACTGGGGATAATAGTACGTCCATTATACCGTTTCTCTTAAACCTAAAGTCAACTGATACGCTGAATCCATATCCCTTACCTGATATGAAATCATCAGAAATATCCGCCCCGGCTGTACCGCCAGTTGTAGTATCTATAAGTAATGGTAGACTAGATGTTGACCCATTTAGCTCTACGCCAGTAACAGTATCAAATTGTACTTCTGTTACATCATTTATGATTTTAGCATCTGTATCAGTTGCTGATGAGAATTGGCTCAAATCTAAATGCTCATCAGCTTCATCATATTTATTCAAAAATATAGTTAGATTTGTTTGAGCAGCATCGAATGATGATGTGAAACCTCTGACATTCATAGCTACTGATATTACTCTAGTACCTATTGGCATATGTTTATCAAGATTTTCTTGCCAACCCAATGTTCTAGCTGTAGCTGTATCAGAATCACGTATTCTTAGTACTGGTGACTTGTACCCATAACCGTCACCACTGGTAGTAGCGGTAGTAACATAATATGCATTTGTTGCAAGACTGATATACCCACCTTTACCTGCACCCAATGTATTCATTATTAATTGAGAGTTAGTCAATGGTAATGATAAAGTTACAGTTTGATTGATATTCTTCTCAACGGTCCAGCCAGCTTTTGCTTCTGCGTTGTTAAATAATACTACTTCTTCATTCAAATCATCATCTGCATATGGACTATCAAAGAAATTATGTGAAATAATGCCTGTAGAACCAACTCCACCCCAACCAACATGGCTACTCTTATCTACGTTGATGTAACATATTATATTATTAGATTTTCTATATATTTTGTTTCTTGAAACAATGTTATGTAAACCTGCTAATAAAATACACTTACCAGTATTAACGTTTTCAGCAATTCCCCTTAAAGTATTATCAACGATTATCGATGATGTTAACGTCCAAATATAACCTCTTTCATATGTATAAGGTACAAGTATATTTATACTTGACAAGTAATATCCAGTAGTTGTTGTATTGCCGCTTATAATACAATTTGTATCATTTCCTTCTCCTGGCAATTCAGCATTAGGTATAGATACAGGATTACTTGCAACATAAATGCTGTATCCTTTTTGTGTATTACCAGCATTATAAGAAGTTAAGAACTCAACATCATATCCTGACATAGAATTATTTTTAATTTGTAGTGAAGAGTTTTCTTCATGCGATACGCCTGTATGAATCCAACTTAATCTATTATTAGATACAGTTACATTGCCTGATGGATATTTAGATTTAATTGTATCACTTTGGAAAGGGTCCCAATATATACCTGTATGGTCAACGCTTGCAATATAATGACAAGTATTTCCAGTAATTAACAAGCTAGAATCTTTATCACTTAATGAATTGAAGTTTGGAGTAATACTAGATGCTTTTGATCCAGATGAAACCCAATATCCAATCATACCACAAATGTTGTTAGCAACTGTTACTCCTTGAGCGCTTAAGCCAGGGTAATAAGCTAAATTCGAATTAATATTTGATGTAACTATAATTGATTGATTTCTATTGCAATAATTATGGCTAATAAGCACATTTGATAGTATTGGTTGTTTAGATGTAACAATCAAAGAAAATTCAGAAGTATTTACAATTGATATGGCTGGTCTAATATCTTCAACTGTTAAACTAGTATTCAAATGATTGAACTTACAATTTGTAATATTCAAGTTTGTAAGCATAGCATTGATGGTTGACAATTCAAAATTAATGAAACTGAATCTATCACCGCTAGCAACTACTGGAAAATAATTGAAAGTTACATTGTTAATATAAATGTTATTAACAGTATTATCTATATTAGAGTAAATAAAACCAGATCCAGAATTAACTAAATCGCTAGTATCATATCCATAATCCCCTGGAGAAGATATGTTAGGATTGTATGTAGATGTTACTGATACATCATCAAGGTGTATTGAATTAGAACTATTAAGATTTAATAACTTATGGAAATTTCCAGTAAATATTGATTTAGTGATTGATAAATTATCACTTGAAACAAATTCAAAGACGTTACCAGGCACTACGCTGTCAGCTATGTAATTATAATCAACTGTTACGTCATTGTTAATGAATGAAAACTTAGAACTTTCATTCAATTTAAATATAGCTCCACCATTTGTTTCTCTAACATAAGTAACATTAATTGAACAATCTTTAAATGTGACATTATCGGAGTTGTCCATATTAAAAATTATATTATCTATAGGCGCATCGAAAGCTTCATTTTCTAAATATGTAATAGTACAATTATCAAAAACAAGATTTGTTATGTCACTTGTTAATACAACACCAGCATTAAATATTATAGTTAAATTCTTGAATGTGATATTAGAACCTAGGATAATTGGAGTATTAATAGTTAGTATTGCGTTATTTTCACCATCGATAGTTACTAAATTATCAAAATCTAATGTAAATTCTGTTGTAACAATACCAGTATCTTCTGTTGCACCTCTAACACAAGCTACGCCATTGAATGAATTATTGAAAACTACCCAATTCAAGATTGAATCTACATTTCTAAAATTGCCTTGAGCAGTATCAGATGTTAATTTCAATTGTAAATTTGTATCAGAATCATTTACGTATCTTCTTGCATCGCTTACCTCAAGAACAATTCCGGCAGGAGAAATTAAATGATTAACAGTAGATTTGACTATATATAATATCGCCAAATCTTTTCTATTATTAACAATGCTTGAGAATGTATCTGCTTCTATATTGTAAGTTAATCCAGTAGCTGGATTTAATACATTCATTACTCTGTCAACTACACTGGGTGTTCCAAATAAAACATCATAATCAAGTAAAGCTATTGGCTTATACTCATTCTTATCATTAATACAAACCGCCCAATTGATATTATACAATGATGTACGTAATTCTTTCACAGTTGGAATGGCTAATGTTTGATTGTTAACATATATTAACTTACCATTAACAAGCGCTACTCCACCATTTAGATAGATATGATTTTCAATTGGATTATCACCACTAGATAAGTATGATAAATCAAATCCTCGTACAACACCATTTCCTCTCAATAGTCTATCAGATGCTGAAATGAAATTTAATGCAGAAGTACTAAGTTCTTTTTCGCTTATATTTCCAAATTGTCTTCTGTCTCTTAAATTCGATATAGTATTACTTGATTCATCAAGTTGACAGCTAGCAAGTAACATAATATCTTCATCTAGTCCCAATGTTGGGAATAGCTGGATATCAATATTAACATCTGTTCCGCTTGCTGGATTATTAAGATTGAAAATTATATCAATATAATCAATGTTTGTTTCATCATAAAATCTAGATACTACACCTACCTTACCCGTTACAAGTGGACCCCTACGACTTGTATCTGCTCCATCATAATAACACAAGTACCCAGTGTATGTGTTAGAAGCTAACGTAATTAAACTGGTAGCATGGAATGTTATTTTATTTAATGAACCTTCTTGATATCCTTTTAATTTAGGTGATACTTCAACTATATTAATATCAACTAAACCTGCATTTGTGTATAAGGTTACACCTTCATTCATAAACATATTAAAATCACTAATATTTACTCTCGCTCTTTGGTGAGTAAATGTCTTACCATTTTCATCTATGTATACTTCAGAGTATATTTTAAATCCGCTTTGTTGCGTAAAGTCTGTTGCAGATTCTGTATTGAATGAAACAGAATCTGAACTGAAGTATAATGCAACTTCACTTCCACTGCCAATAACATCTGATGGAGATATGGCTGCTCCATGTACTGCGTCATATACGGTGATATCTGTGTAACCAGAACCGAAAGTAACTGATTCAATTATGAATCTACCACAATCAATAAGAGTACCATCAGTACGTGGCTGTACTACAATTGTTTTTCCAGTTTGAATATCTACAGTTGAAAGATCTTCTTCAACACGATATGTCATTTTGACTCTTCCAGATGGAGATGGTCCAGGAAAAATAGTTTTATCAACTATTTCAGCAGCCCAATAACCATCACCATAACCATCAAGTATCTGAAATGCTTCAGTTGTCAACTTCTCTTTCTCAATACCATTTACATAAAAATTATTTCTTTTCAATGGTGAGAAGATTTTAGTTGGATATTGAGAAGCTTCAGCAGAACCATAAGAAGCCCTGTATGCTGGGCTAGCTATATTAGCTGCACGAGTGCCAAAACCAAGGGGGTCTGGAGCATATACTTGATCGCCACTTGTGAATACACCTACAACGTTTTTTGTGAAAGTGGCGGCTGTTGCTAATTCATCAATCGTTCCGTCATTTGCAACAACTACATTCAATATAGAAAATGAACAATTATTATAAGAATCAGATAGCATGATACCGAATTCGCCGCCATATGTAAATGCGTTGAATCTATAGTTGTAACCAGCTTTTCTAAATTGATCATTTGTTGATTGAACTATTGACTCTAATGAATATGAGCCTGGTGTTCTACCCCTATTTCCAGTAACGTCTACTGATGGTAGAATCGTGTATCCATCCTCAGGACTTCCTGAAGGATATATTACTAAGTATAATAGATAGTGATTTGGTCCAAATAATTCGGCATTGAATCCAATACCTAATACTGAAGCACCACGAGGACTACCAACAATTAGACTTGGTTTCTCAGCAAAAATGTTATTTGCTGTAGAAACTGCAAGATTACCAAATTTACTTGTATTTGATAATGATCTATCAATTCTAGCTACACCAGATTCAGTATATAGTAAGTTTTTACCAGCAATTCTAATTACATATTTCTTATTTACACCATTCTGTATGTATTTCTTTTCTTTTACAATGAATGAAGTTTCAATAGATCCATAATTAATTTTAATTATGTCTCCAGCTTTTATTTTTGAAAATTTAGCATCAAAAGTATGATCTACTACGCCAGACTCTGGGAAAAATTCAACGATATCATCGCCTTCATCGATATCATCAACAGTGGTGCTGCTTAAACCATTACTTCTTAAGAATGTAGTTACTGGTGTTGCTGGAATAATATTTTGACCATAACCATCTGCATTTAAAGATGATGATCTAGATTTTCTAGAAATAGCATTAGCATAAAAATTCTGAATTCTACTTCCATATAAAAATACGCTTGAACTATCGATGAAATCAGCTAATAGTTGAAGATCATTTATTTGAGAAGAAATACTAATGAAATTACTACTATCTATGAAAACGCCGCTAGCAGTATGAGCATAATCAGACGAATATATAGACCCGCCATGCGTAGTTACATTGGCTGTAGGCGCATATGAGGTTCCATCTGCTAATTGGTGATGTAGCAACTCATCATTAATATCATTAATCAATTCATATGAATCTGAATTATCTCTTAATACTGCAAATTTATTTGTTAAGTATTGTTCAGAAGAACCTACAGTAATATGATCTAAATTGTGGCGATAAAGACTTCCTGAAATATGTGGGCTTACTTTAACGCCAGTTGCTGAAATCCAACCTGAACTTGAACTAGAGTTACCTGCTAATTCTCTAGTATAATTATACAAATCTTGTGTGCTATGATCTAGATTTAGCTTAGATTCATCAATTTCTGCTGTGGCTGCGATATGAGAATTATAAATTGGCAGGGTTACCAATCCCATACTAGCAATTGCTGATGGTTTTATTGAACCATCAGGCAATATTGATATACCAAGTCTCTCCGAAAGAGAATCGCCGCTTCCAGCCGCTGTTAACCCAATATTACTTTCAATATTGAAAACAGCTTCTCTTAAAGCATTAAGTAACTCCCCGCCTAATTCAGTGATATTATCATTAATAGGAGGTAGTGTAGTGTCATCATCAAGCGTTGTTGGAAAGTTACTCATAGGTCACCATTTACAATTATATATCTTCAGGTTGGTTTTATTGATGTTTTTTAGGTATTTGGATCTGGAACAGTTACTGTTACTGGTTCAGGCTCAGGCTCAGTTGGTACTGATACTATTGATACTACTTTTTCGATTCCTGGTATAGGAGCTATAGCTGTATTAATGGCAGTTAATGATGGAATTTCATCTTTTGCTAATGTACCTTTGATTACTCTAAAGAATAATCCTGATAATAATCCAGCAACAAGACCAAAAAATACTCTACCACTTGTTATCTTTAAATCTTCAGGATATGGATAGCTTGTTGATAAATAAGCAATACCTGGTCCTAGTAATACAGGTAAAAGTGGAAGAAAAACTTCTTTCCAAAATCTTGATGTTTTGCTTGCGGGAACCCAATCTTTATCTAAAAAGAATTCTAAATTCTTTTTAGCTATAGATGTAATAGCCGTAATGCCTAATCCGAACAGAACTATTTGCCAACCCAAAATTGCTTGAATTACATTATCCATAAAAAACTCCTCAGTACATATGCAAAAGAATTAATACATTGCTGTTTTATACAGAGTTATGAATAAAATTCCTTAATCACCGCAAATATAAATTGTAACGTGTACATACCAATTTATAGTTATAAATGCACTACTACCAGTTTTAACCAGCACATTATTTCCAGAAAGAGTAATGGTTGGAGGTAGCCATGGAGTAGATGCTCCAACAATTCTAGTGTCATTCACAACTACAGCGCCAACATCTACTGGGGCACCACCAGACCTATAATAACCCATTACTACATCATAATGAGAGGCATCTGCCGAACCAACTTTCTTACCAACAAATACAGCATTAACTCTAACTGTAGAGTTATCAGATATTGGGTATGTTAAAGCTGTAATTACAAATGTTGAAGTACTTTGTACTTTGATTCTGAATTGATAAGTAAATTGCCCGCTACTTCCCCAAACTGTTGGATTTGGACTTGAACCTATATTAAAATCAGATCCATTTGATTCCTTAATACGTAATTGTCCGATACTAGAATATAGTATTGCTCCACCAACTGGGCTACCTGACGTTGGCTCTGTGGCTGCATTTTTAATAAACATTACCATATCACCAGTATCGGAAGGCATTTGGGTTGAGCTTATTTCACTACCATTAAATAAGCCTATTACTCTTCTTCCTGCTGCAACTTCTCTTGCATCTATCATAGCAATAGCACCTGAATCCATACATAATGTAACTCCACCAAGCTTACCACCAATTCCAGGAGATCCGCCAGATATAACTACATCTCCACCATCCTTATTAAGGAAAGTACTCGTTTGTGCTATAAGTAGCATATCATGACCATGATCCGTGACATGATCTTCATGTGTAAATTGAATATTATTATCAGTATTAAAATGTACTGTATGAGCAAGAACACCCACTGTTCCACCAAGACCAGTTATCTGAATAACTTCTTGAACACTATTAGTTCCTATCAAATCTATACCGGCAGAAAAAGTCGTTGGCTCTGCTGGTCCCCAAGTAGAGGCTGTGCTATCCCAAGTTAAAACGTCACCGTCTGCTGGCAATTCTGTATTTATAAGTTTACCTTGAATACGAGTTACAGTTGGTGCTAGTGCTGAGCCACCAAGGTCTCCTAATAATTTTATAAGACCTCTATTTACTCCAGATGCATCCGGTATCGAATAAGGCACTATTACCTCTGATAATGCCGTAATAGCTTCTTGAACAGTTGTTACAGTAACAAGACTGATCTCACTTACATAGATTTCAATCGGATCTTCTAATTGAATAGCTGAAGCAGGATGGTTAAGTGAATAACCATCAATATGATTTTGAAAGTCATATCTATCAACAACCAATCTTCCAACGTTAGATCTATAAGTAGTAGTCATACCATCAATATGTTAAAAGTAGCATATTATGCAAGGATTATAGTATGAGTGTGCCCCAATAAAGTTATCACTGTTCCATTCACAATAGGATGATTATGTCCTTGCGCTACTGCGGTTGTTTGGTTTATTTGAGTAAGAGATGTAATACCCTCATTTACAACTATTTGATGTGTATGTGGTGGAATTCCTACAGATGAACCAAGACTCGTATTAAGTTTCGATGGAAACATACTTGTATCTCTAAATACTCTAATTTGATAAGCTGGGTCAGTCTTTCTAATTCTTTGAACTTTCAATTTTTGACCTCCCTGCATTCCAACTATTGTATTATTTCTAGTAATACCCATTACTTCATATCTAAATTCTTCATTATTATCTTGATCAAACATAATAATAATATCTCTGGTCTTGATAGTTGGAACTGTTAAAGTCCATAAATCTAAAGAAAACTCTGACTCTAAACCAGCTTCAGTCATCTTTATATTTTCATCTGCTGGTCCTGGTTTAACTAAAATTCTTCCATCAGACCTTCTTGGATTAAAATATTGTTCATATCCAAATACAAATTTAGATCCATAACAGATAGGACATCTATCATCTGAGTATTCAGTAGATGCCGTATAACAAGCACATTGTATACCTGTATTTACTATTTTGACTAATACGGCTGGTCTACCAGTAACATTTAACAAAAACTCTTGTCTTTGATTATTATGGTCTTGTAGCGATAAACCTCTAACTATCTGACCTACACCATAACCGTCTAAACAATACTGTTCGCCACCTATATAGCTACCTACACAAGTACCATTAAGTAATTGGACTGGATCTGTTCTATGATATCCTGCGTAATCATAAGAAGGAAAATTAATATTAGCAGCATCACTTGCCGTTAAATCTGTTGAAAGTAAATCTTTTACTTCTTGACGATAACCATCTTCTGTAGTATAGGCATAATTTGGATATTCAAATCTAGATTGACATTGAAATATTCTGTCATGTAATGTTGATTCGCCAGATAAGAAGTAATATACTGCTGAGTCCCAAGCTACATATCCATCATATCCATCGATTTCATGCGATACAGATATTGTATTACCAATTCCCCTTTGATCTATATTGGTCAATACTAAATCTTGATTAAAATCATCTACTGATAGATATTCAATTAGTTCAGCTCCAACTTTAACCATACCAGTTGAAGGGAATCCTTCAACATCAACCAAAGGTACGATTAAGTCATCTGCTTCCATAGCTTCACGAAGCACACTGCTTGGATAAAATCTTAAGTTGTCGTGTGCAATAGGTAAAATTGTTAGGTCGTAAGTACTAGGATTGTACTCCATAGGACGTACGGAAAAGAAATAAACTTGACCCGGAACCATGTCAATCATATTTGCTTCTAAAGAATCATCAATTGAAACGTATTTTGGTGGACCAACGAATACTTCTTCTTTTATTGTCGAGTAATAAATATTGTAAGCAATATTATTTGTCGTAACATGTGGATACGCCAAATACCATTTTACAGTGATTGTATAGCCGTCGCCACATGATTCAACATGGTCTAAACCAGCTCTTATTGGATTCAAGTAATAAGCCATAGTCTTATTCTAATTTATTAGCCTCTTTTCAGTTTTAATAAATTTCCGAGATTTATAGAGGTTGATCTCGACAAAAACATGAGGACATATATAGGAGAGGTAGTTATTATACTGGTTAGCACCCTTAGATCTTTGCCATTAACTTATCTTTCTTATCCTTAATTTCTTTCTTAGAATCAATATCATGATGGTCTAATAAGTTATCTACATATTCTTCAGCTTCATCTTCACCAGATTGATTAGCTATATACTCTATTTGATTTTGAAAACCTTCTATTTCATAAGGATTGTCCAGATAACTACCTTCATCTGAGCTTCTAGTGGCTTTATCTCCGGCAGTTTGTTGTAACCAATGAGTTATTTCATGAACGCCATAAGAGAAGTCTTGGAAGAAGTCACCATCCATTAGAAGAGCGTAGTTGAATATGATAATACCATGATCAGTTTTGGCTGATACATCAAGCTCGCCAAACATCATAGGAATATAATCAATCTCTTCAATATCTATTTCATATTCTTCAAACATTTTGAGCGTAGTTTCATCTGTTTTAAGAAATTCTTTTAACTTCTCAATCATTCGATTGAGAGTTTTGAAAGGGATTGCTTTAACTTCTTCTAGCGATAGCTCTTTTTTTGTCATATACAGATGATGAAATAAGCATATTCGATGATATATTTGCATGTATGATTAACGAATTAAACTATGACGATGCTGTTGCTAAACTAATAAAAATTGCCGAAGATCTTGAAAAGAAAGAAAAAGGAGAGCCACTGTCTTCTGAAATTTTTGAAGTTATTAGTGTTTTATCAAAAGTTCACAAAGATGATCCTGTTGATGATGAATGGGATGATGTTTATAATATGTTTGAAGATATGATGGAATATGCTAAAAATAATGGTCGAGAGCTTGTTTCGGCAGATCGCCCAATGCAACTGCGCCTTGGTTGGGTATGCAAGAATACTGGTAAAACTTGGTCAATACATATAAGCACTTTTAAAAGTACTCTTGATAGAAAATTTAGTACAAAAGAAGTTGATGTTATTAAGACTTGTATAATGACTCAAGCAGGTAAACAATCACTTATTGATTTTATAAATACTTATAAATATAAGGAGTAATTACTCTTCTGTATACCAAGAGACTGGTGATTGAGTTTGAGTTTGATCTTCATTCTCATAAAGCCAGTTTCTCCATTCCTTTTCAGTACACCTCTTAGGAAAATATATTCTACGTAAATCTTCTACTGTATAGTACTTAAATAGATTGTATATTCTTTTAAAGATTGATAATTTTGATTTAATATTAATATAAGCGCCTAGCTCTCAAATGTCTAAGTTTTGCAAAGGCTGGATTAATAGCACTTGTCATAGAGAATGTACCAAGACCCTTTGGAGATGGTCTTAAGCTGTTTTTGATATATTTAAGCTTCTCCCAATAGTGAGAAAACAATGTACTAGCTTGTGTAGTCATAAGCTCGCTTACCGTTGGTGGGTTAAAGTTCAATCCATTATCAGTAATTTGAAATTCACGTCCACGTTCGATAAGAGCTTTAGAGCCAAGCGCATAGATAGTAGCACCTTCAACTAAAATCTGTCCGAATTGAGTAATGAAATCATCCTCATCGAAAGTAAACATAGTAAAATAAGGTACTTGGTTAAAATCCCATAAAGCACTAGCTAAAAAGGTAACTAACATATCTACAGAGAATATATCACAATCAACATATATCTTATTTCCAAAAGCATCCGTAGATACTGCTTTACCTGAACTATTCAACCTAGCCCGTAATGCTTTTACTAATTTATTTATGTTTCTAGTAGCTGCTTGAGAGTAATCAAAACCAGGATCATCACCTAAATGGACGTAACCATCTGTGTTTATCGCAGGCATTTGGGTATGGGCTACAACGAAGCTAAATAGAGTTTCTACTCTTACACCACCAACGAAACCGACCCAAGCGTCATTGAATACGCCATAAGGACCATTGATAGGTACGGTGAATATATAAGAATATTTACCAGTAGACTCTTTAGCGACCCCAGTTGAGGTTGCGGCTAACAATACTAAACCGCTTGGTTGAATAATAGATATTCTTGGATATGAGTCTGTATCAACAGGATTACCGTTACTATCTTTGAATTGAACGGTCAAGTTAACTTGATCTGTTACGTCTATTAATTCTCCACGGGCTTTGATAGTCATAGCATCTCCTAAAGCATAAGCACTACAATATAATGATCAAATATTAGGTAAATCTAAGACTATAGAAACATTATACTGTATCATGGTAAAAGAAGATAAAAGTTTTTGGCTAACAAACATCTCTAAAAGTAACGTTAGTATTGCGGACCTAAATCTAACTATAAAAGCGCGATCATCAGTCAACTTATTAGATAACAAGCATTATAGTTATACACTTGAACAATTACAGAAGTCAGTAGATAGTGGCTCTGTATATAGTAAAAGAAGTAAGATTAAGAAACGTATTGTTGCACCTGAGATCATTAAAATGAATGTTCCATTTTTAAGAGAAACATACATTCCATCTAGAGAAAGATCAGTTTTCACTATTAAAGAAGAAAAGTATGAAGAGCTTAGCGTTACCGATGAGCAGTTCGCGGAAGAAAATATTGAAATCGTAGAACTAGACAATGTTCCTATAAAATCAAAGGATAAAAATGAGCCCAAGAAGACAATCAAATATACCTGAGGTAGATATCGGTGAGGCTATACTAGTCGAATCGCTACAAGAATTTTTTGATAGTAATTCTTTAGTTGAAGAATATGAAAAACTAAAAGAAAAATGCGATAGTGTAATTGGCAAAATTAAAGCAAGAAAGAAAAGAGAAGAGAAAGAGAAACCATAACAAAATTGTGAGGATTCCATGCCTGAAAAGATTAACGTATATGACAATATAAACAAGAGAGATCTTGAATTAATACTAGAAGTTAATAAGAGGGCTATTGAAATTCAAACAGAAGTTGCTTCACAAAATGAAGAAATAATCGATTTACTTACTGATCATAAAACAATCTTTATGTCAAGCGTCGATAAACAAACTAAAGCAGATGAAAAAATAGAAAAGTTAGTAAAACAAACTGAAGAAATGAATAAGGACTTGTTTAAGATTCAAGTTCTATTCATTACTGGATTACTAAGTTTGGTGATTCAGATAATTCAAATATTCGCAAAAAAATGACGTTTTAATGAAAATCTGTGTATAATCAATTTGGTTTAGATATAATTCTATAGATTATAGAATAACAAATATCGTACCATGTTGCGCTCACTTTAGAAAGATATAAAGCCCTTATATAAGGGCTTTATAATTTAGCTTTTAAGAATTGTTACTTCTGTAGCCTTTGGATCACCATGCTTATTAACACCTAGACCAAATGAGACTTTTTGTCCCTTATATAAGGTTTTGAATCCTTCACAGGATACATCCGAAAAATGGACAAATAAGTCTTTTTGCTTTACACCATCTTTACTCCAATCAACAAAACCATATCCACGTTTTGGATCAAACCACAATACTTCACCTTCGAATTTAGCATTACTCATTTATTTCCTCTTAATCATCTTTACAAACAAGTTGACCATCAACATATAATTCCCCACCACCACCCAAAAGCCTGTACATCTCTACAGCTCCAAGTTTGCCAATATCATTTCTTTCCTTTTCATTACTACAATTACGTAATAGTCCATCGAATTTTGCGAATAATAATAGCATGTCCTTATGACATCCAACCAATGCAGCATGATTTAATAATCTTCTTCTTGTCTCACGCTCTGAAAGAACTTTATCACTATAGTTTGTAGGGTCGTCTAAATTGACCTTGTGCATAGTGGTATCAACACTCTTTAGAATTGATAATCCTTCTTCAATATCTTTCTTACTCATTTACTTTCTCCATTTATCTTGAATGACTTATTCTTGAATTCTATATATGGGTAATCTATCCCCTCAATATTTCTCTTACCATCAAGCTCATATATTAATGTTCGCTTATTTGGAAGTTTTGTTGAAGGGTACACTCCGATAATTTTCAATCTGCCACTATGTGTCATTGCATGACAATTAGCACATAGGATCGCTAAATTATATACATGATTAGTAGTATTTATATCCGTACGCTCTATAATATGATGTAGGTGAAGTGCTTCTGGCATGTCAATTTGACAAGATTCTATTTCACATTTGTTTTTTATTAATTTCATATCATACTTGCATATAACGCACTCGTACAACTTACATTTATTAAACAGTCCAAGATAATAATATTGAAATATTACTAAACGAAGATACTCCGCTTTTAGCACCAGTGATGTCATGGGTGCCTGATACGGTCCAACAACGCGCAATAACAGGAACGTTATCTACATCATATCCCTGCATTCTATAATAGGTGGTAGCGACTCTATCTGATAACATAATAGAGCCTCCTCTTGGGTCTTTCTTTCCAGCTAATGTACTACTGCCTATATTGCCTAAAACTTGTAAACTTCCATCTCTTGCTGCCATAGGAATCTCCTTATGTTAAGCTTACAGTTCCAGTATTCCATGGTAAAATTATATTTCCAAATTGTGCAAATTGACCAGAACCACCAATCATTAAAATATCAATTACCAAGCATCAACACGAACAATTACTGGTCCAGAACTTCCACTCTTAACTCTAAACCAAATAGATGATACTCTCCTATTATCAAAAGTTAAACCTCTACTTGGTAAAGTTGGATCTAATTCACCATGTACCGTATTTCCATTGAATGAATATTCAATAACGCTGGTTAAAAGTGTACCCTCATTAAGAAGCATAAGAGAAGTTGAATGAAAACTAATAAAAGCATCCGGCTGATATCCATCGGCTTCTTCCCCGAATGTAGTGCTTGTTACAGTTATTTTTTCATAAAAATTTAAATCTTTACCAGTCGTTCTCTTACCTAGTCCAGAATAGTTATGTGTTACCATGATTTGCCTCTACATTATGTAAGAATATTACATGTCAATATCTAATTTTAATATTTGACGCCCAATTTACAGTGGTTACATTGCCTGTATGAATATTACAAAAGACCAAGTTAATCCAGGTGCTTTACAAGTTTGTCAAATACTAACCGAGCATGGTCATCAAGCATTTATCGTTGGTGGTTGTGTGCGTGACCTAATTTTAGGTCAAACACCTAAAGATTGGGACATAACCACAAGCGCTACACCAGAACAAGTAATTGCTATCTTCCCAAAAACATATCCTACTGGACTTCAACACGGAACAATAACTGTATCTCTAGGTGAAGGTATACAAAATACCTTTGAAGTAACGACTTTTAGAGTTGAAGGAGAATATAAAGATGGAAGAAGACCCGAAGAAGTTTTCTTCGTTACTAATGTTGAAGAAGATTTATCTCGTCGTGATTTAACTATTAATGCAATAGCTTATGATCCATTAACAGATCGATTAGTCGATCCATTTGGAGGTATTGATGATATTAATAGTTCCATCATTAAAGCTGTAGGTAATGCTGATGAACGTTTCAAAGAAGATGGTTTAAGAATAATGAGAGCCGCTAGGTTTTCAGCCAGATTCAACTATCATATTGAATTGAATACATTTCATTCAATGAAAAATAGCATAGCTACTCTTACAAAAGTATCTAAAGAGCGTATAAAAGATGAGCTTTGTAAAACTCTTATGACAAAAAATCCTCAAATTGGATTACTTGCCATGCTTAATTCTAGGGCATTAATAGTGGCGACACCTTTATTAGTACAATATTGTGGTGGTTCTTATTTGTTAGATCAGGCAAGATGCTCAGGTAACCTAGAAACAAGATTAGCTTTCTTATATAGAAATGCTACTAAAGAAGAAATTGATTCTGAAATGAAATCATTGAAATTCTCAACAAAAGAAATTAACATGGTTATCTTTCTACATGAATTGTTCAATAATTTTGAAGAATCTTATGATCAATCTCCATTGGAATATAGGAAGTTCGTTTCTATTATTAAAAATACTGGAGATGGCTGGAAAGAAACTTTTGATCAATTCATTTATCTATTAGATGCAATGGATTGTGAACTACAATTTACTGACAGTGAAGCGCATACTGCCTTCTCTAGAAAAGAAATGGCAATCAATGGAAATTATTTGATGGCTATAGGGTTTACTCCGGGACCAAAACTAAAAAAGGCTCTTGACGACTGCTATAAAACAATCATCAATGAACCCTCTTGCAATAATTTAAATTATTTATTAGAACTATCTAAGTCATTTATTTGAATACTATACTTGCTGCTATAACATTTTTTGATGTAGCCAAGTCATTACCTATAGATCCAGGTGTAGTATGGGTTGATTTTAGTTCATCCCATATTGCATCTACATTTCTGTCAATAACATTTTTTTCATTTTCATCAGTATAAATGCCAAGATTACTTATACGTATTGGTTGTTCTGCATTTAGTGCTATATAAAATCTATCTGTAATAGTAGTAGATACTACTCCATCACCTATACTTACACCGCCAGTTGTATTATTTTGACAAACACCATAATCCAATAATGAAATAGCGCATGAGCCAAGTGACGTAGCTTCATATTTGACCCCATATCCTACATTATCTCTTATTATACTACTCTCTATATTAGTTAAAGTAGTATCTTTAACTAGAATACCATTACCAGCACAACCTCTAATAAGTACACGTTCTATAAAATTAGCTGATCCACCTAATATCTCTAACCCATTACCAGTAGATGTAATAACTTGAGAACTCTCCATTCTAAAGTTACCACCATTAGCTCTTATAGCTGGATGACCGCCACCAATATTATAAACAGAAACACCAGACAAAGATACGTTATTGCCAGTTATAGTAATTGTTGGACCTGTTGTTGTGGATGGTATGAATTTAGTATTGCCAGGAGCCCTTAAGAATACAGAATGTTTACTAATTGATAATCTTTCTGATATAGTAATTCCTGTTCCACCACTATTTGCTACAATAAATACAACATCACCACGCCCACTAACTATCAAATTATCATGAATGCTAGCAAATGTAGCTCTTGGTAATTCTGGCAATTCTCCAGAATTGGAATCACTTCCAGTTAATGGATTCCAATAGAAAATTTCACCACTTGCTTGATGATCTTTACGAAGACTTTCAATAAGATACTTTTGTTGAGTTTGAAGTTGCTGATCGTTAATAGTAGCACTAGATGAAGCAGTTTTTACTGCTTGAGTGCCCATTGTTGGTAATATAGGTGATAGAACTGATACTCCATCAGCTCCTACAGCAACAATATTTCCTCCATTTATATCACATTGTATAACATTTTGTATTTCATAAACATCAGAGATTTCAAATTTATTATCTGTACCATCGCCAAGTCCATCAGTTATAAGTTGAGTTTCAGATACTACCTTTAAAATCGTTGCTCTAGATCCGTCTGTTAAATTAACTACCCATGAACCAGGAACAACACCATTACTTATAAATGTTGCAGACGTATCGTTAATGGTTACGCCGTTAATATCTAAAGTAGTTATGGATCCTGATTCTGTACTATTTTTTCTAGACTCAAAAGCTATTCTTGCATTGAGTAATTTTGCAGTGATACCTACAGATACACCTCCACCCAAGTTTTCTTTTCCAGCGGCAGCAATAATTTGACTATTGGCTAATCCATCTACCAAATCTTCCTCTAAAACACGTAACGTATCTACAAGATCTTGAATAGAAATAGTAACTGATGGTGCAGCTATAAATATTAAACGCGGGCTTTGTGACCAATCAACTCTAACATCATTTCTTACTGCCATTTGTTTTCTCCAAGAATCGAATCATCTTCTCTTCATGATCCATAGCTTCATACTCTTCTAGAATAGCAGTCTTTAAAAGCATTATAGTTTGATTACGTTTTTCATAAGTAGATTTTAACTTAGGTAAATCAGATAGAATTAATTCCTTATCTGTATCCGTTAATTTATTAAGATTAAGATCATGTTGACGTAATTTCTGTTCAAGAAATGATTGAGCGGTTTCTTCTTGTTGACAAGCAGCCCTTTCATTCTTTATAGATTGCTCAAATATAAGTACATTTTGTTTTCTTCTTTCCTGTAAACCAATTAAAGAAACCAGATCATACTTTAATGCTTCTTTTTCTATGTCGTTCATTTATTTTTATCTTCATCTTCCAATTCAAATAAATCTCGTAACACTCTTCTTGTATCTGAGTACTTATAAGGAGTTTCTATTGGACTTCCTTCCTTTTTAGTATCCTCATCATTATATTTAGGTTTTTTAGGTGTGATAATAACATTTTCCATTTAATAACTCTCAGTACTTTTTAGGTGAAGATTGAATCTGCGGTACGAATTACGCTTACATTCATTCCACCGCTTGTAATAGTTGATTCTGTTTCAAATGGTAGAATAGTTCCAGCTTTTCTAGCTCTAACTAAAACAGGTACGTTAGCAAGGTATGTTACGCTTACGGCTTCATCACCAGGAGCACCGCCGGTTCCAACAGTTTCATAACTATCTATAATTGGAACATAGATTGTATCTGATGTCGTTGTAGCTACTGGCAATGTATTTATTTCATACGAATCACCAGTCCAATTTCCAATTGTTGTTGTTGTTAATTGAGTTTCAGAATCAACAGATGAAACATAAGCTATAACTGACTCAGTAGTATTTCTTATCAAGTCACCAATTTTTATACCCCATGTAATAAACGTGGCTCCAGCATCAACCAAAAGAGTTGAACTCGAACCGCCATCAGCGGTTAATCCTGTACGAGATGCTAATGTGAAGGTTGCAGATGCATAACTATTATATCTTAATCTATATTCAGTAGTAGCGCTTACATCTACTAAACGAACAATTCCGCCACTAGTTTTACCTGGAGTATCATTTGTTATTGCACTGCCTGCAACTAATGTAGTAGCCCCTGCTGATTGAGCAGTTCCAAGATACTCACTTTTATCTATAATACCACCAGCAACTACCAATCTAAATACAGCGACACGATCAGCTAATCTTGTATTAGAAACCTGCACGGTAACTTTCGTAGGTGCTGTAACAGTCGCCCCAGTATCATCTGTAAGTTGGAATTTGTTAACATCACTAGTAAGATAATTATTAAGAACAACACCTGGCGCAGCGAACCATGTACCTCCGGCAAAAATACCAAATGGCGCAGCACCAATTGGAGTAATAGCTGTTGGCACTACTGCCGAAACATTGTTACCACCAGAAACCTGAACGGTTTCACCATTTGTAAATGTACCACGAGAATTACGTAATACTAATATTTTCAATACGGTATGATGAGCTACAACCGTACCGCTCGCTGAACTTGTTAAGCCAGTAACAGTCGCCCCTTCAGCAACTGTACCAGTAAGCGTAGTATATGTCATACGATAATCAGACCCAATATATCTCTCTCCTTCAATGCCATCAGTTTTGACGGTAGTTGTACCGCCACGACGGGTTAAAAATTGAGTATATTGGTAACCTTGTAGAACTGAATATGTACTTACTAAATCAATTGCAATTGAGTATGGTTCCGCAGATCCATTTTCATTGATATCTTGGCTGGTATCATTAGCATGAGTTATAGTTGCAGTATATGTAGTTATTGCAGTAGCTGTTGGTGCCGCTGAAGTACATGTTGCATCAGATGTATTACCTTTAATAGTATTTGTATTAACAAAATTAGTTAAATCACCAATCAAGTAATATGTTAAAGTTGGTGTCGTACCTGGAGATCCTGTAACTGCTGTTATTATACCTTTAGCTGTAGCAGCACTTAAGGCGCCTGCCGCAGGAGTATAAATAATTTCACCAACAACAAATGTGCCAGTTCCAGCAGTAGATGTGAATGTGTTATAACCTATAAGAGTATTGTTAAGATCTGTTCCGGTTTGTAGAGGGATAGGGTTACGACCACCAGCAGATAGTCCTGATGTGAATTGGGCGTACGTCTGATTTGATTGTCTTGCGAAAACTGTAATGAATCCACCGTCAATAAGAGTACCCATATCTTGAACAGGAATTAAAATATCAAATGTACCACTTGCCCACCAAGAGAATGTGCCCTTGTAAGCTGCAAGGTTTAATCCATTTTGATAAACATATTGATCTGTATTAGCTACTAGTGTGGCAATTCCTGTATTATAAATATTAGCCCATAACATTTCACCAGAAACTGCGGCAGTATCTTGAGTTACGCTTGCAACTGAACCTGATGTTACTGTAATAGTACCTGATGTACCGCCCCAATCATTACCCGCAGCAAATGATGTTGGTCTAATCCATGCATATTTAACCGAGTTAGATGTTGCAAAATCTAATAATGTTCCAGTAGCACCGCTTGTTGCATTTGTTACAGTTTTACCAATATCTCCTGTAATAAAATCTGTTCCAATAGTATAAGTAATTCTTACTACACCAGTATTTGTAGTTGTAGCTCTTAACCATCCATTTGTCTTAAGAGCGCCACCAACAAGATGCTCAACGGTAGTTCTATCAATGAACCATGGATCTTTATCTGATGGATCAATAATACCTATTGTATATTCTGTTGGTGTCTGGGCACTAATTGCCGAACCATCATCCATCTGATTTAGTTCATCTAGCAAATCAGCTAAAGTAGAATATAATTGGTTAGTTGTTCTGGTGCCAGTAGCGGAACCAGTCCATACAATACGTTTTTGGCGATTTTCTGCCAAATAATAAACTGTAAAATCACCACCAAGAATTGTATCAGACATGTAAAGCTCCAGCTATTTTATTAAAAGGTACTACATACAATGAGTAAAAAGTAGTATATATGTTATGACGCGGCAATTGTATCTGTAAGTAAAGTTACAGTTGATGTAAATCCAGAAGATAAAATAGTTCCAGATGAATCATTATTGAAATATCTAGTTGATCCTGTGGTTGTTTTACGAACTCTAATATAAATATTTTGATTTGATGTGAATGAAGTTGTTCCAGAAGCAATTCCACTAGCATTAGTTATAACATTTAACAACTCTGAATTATCATCGCTGTTATAAATAGCAACTCTGGCATTCTGTATAGCTACACCAAGCGTATTTTTTACAGTAATAGACAGCGATACTGTTTCTAATGAATACTGATAAGCTCTAGATGTATCAGTACTATTGGTATATGCAAATAATGATGTAATCGCTGTAACGTTAGCAGTAGCAGTAAGTATTCTAACTTTCAACTTGAATCCAAGTTGAGAGTCGATACTTGTCTCTGATGGTAATTGATTAAATCTAAGAATACCAGAAACAACTCCTGTATTTGCAATATTTACAGTTACGTTGATGGCGCTATCAATTGATACAACCTTAGCATTTGGAGCTATATTTGTTCCAAATATATAATCATTTGCAGCTACGCCTGTAGTACTTGTCATTGTTACAGTTGTTGAAGCATTGCTGCCACCACCGCCAACCCTTGTATAATACAAATTATTGAATGATGAATATCCAGATCCATTATTTTTATCAATAGCATATGTTATTGTATAGTTTGCTATAGTGCCACCTGCCATTACAGCTTCCGCTATTGGAAAATCAGTGTGACCAATAATATAATTTGGTGATATGAATGTTATTTGATCGTTAACATTAGGCATATATAAACCACCAGCGCTCGTAAACGCTGTTGCACCAGCATCAACAGTATATTGGGAAGCCGTATCAGACGTTGATTCATTCATTAATAAACCAATACGACCAGTTAATGGTACAAATGTTAATGTTCCAGATGCGGCGCCTGCATTTAAACATGTAAACGTAAATTCATTAGTAGTAGTGGCAGTAATTGTTTTTTGCCCAAGTACAATTGCAGCAGCATCACTAGTTTGACTAACGTTAATAAATAAACCAGTACGTAAATTATGTGTAGTAGATGTAATTGTTGCTACAGTAGTTGATCTTGTCCAAGCAACTGTTACTGTATTTGTAGTAGGTTTTGCTGTAAAGGCATCAAACCAATGGGTTCCGTAACAAGATGTTTGAACAGCTAAAGAAGGTGTACTGCCCACCCCTTTCAAATATCCATTTAGTTGACGCGTTAGTGGTATTCCTACAAAATCACCATAGACATTTTCTAATATAATATTCTTACTAGAGTTATCTGCGGTATAAAGATTTGTCCTAGTACCTGTAGTATAACATCTTTTTATATTTACAGTATTTGCCGCTGCTGCCGATGCTAAAACAAATAAATTTGCAGACATTGTTGGATAATATGTTAATGTTCCTGATGCTGCGCCGGCATTTAAAGATGTAAATGTAAATGTGTCAGCAGTTGGAACTGTTGCCACAGTTTTAGTTCCTACAACAATCGCAGCAACATTTGATGATATTAACACATAAATAATATCATTAACTTTTAATCCATGAGCTATTTTAGTCACAGTTGCAGTTGTAGTTGCCCTTGACCAAGCAACGTTATTTTCTTGAGTACCACCAAGATTAAGTGGCGAAGCATATGTTCCAAGATTTCTAAGTTTAATATCAGTACACCCAGCAGCACTGATATTCAAAATACCGCTGTACGGTTGAACAAGCGCCAATCCTCCAAAAGTAATGCCATCAAATTTAACTCTCAGACAGCTTGAAGAAATATCAAACATATACATAGGCATAGTTACTGGTGTTGTTGTAGCAGGATGATCATAATATATACTATCTGTAAATGATACATCTGTGCATGTAGTAATAAATATACGACCACCACCGATAGTAGTGTTTGTCCAAGTACAACTAATAGCACGAACTAAATTTTGTGCTCCAGTATTGGCATTACCTCTAACACCACCTAAAGCATGTGTGCGTTCATTTGTTATAGCAAAGCCAGAATTATCAGTATACGTATTAACATAGTTTCCTGTTGTAGCCAATGTTGCACGAGACCAGACACAACTATCCATAGTGCCGCCAGCGAAATTAAGTGACATCGATAAAGCAAATTGTGTATTAGCCGCTTCCTGACCAACACCAACATGACTCCATGCTATTGGAGACGCTATTTCAGTACATACAAGAGATGTTAAAATACCCGTATTTGTAAGAGCTACAGAATACGGCTGATTGATATTCATATACCAATCAATAGAAGCCTTATCTATATCAATAACACCGCCACCTATTGTTGAAAATTCATATCTAGTTGCAAGCGTGGCATTTGGCAAAACATTAACTGTTGGTCCAGCAGCAGTACAACACATAAAAAATATATTAGGTATTCTAACTTTTCTACCAGATTGTGGAATAAATCCACCAGTTAAATTAGTTCCATCATGACCAAATCTAAGTAATCCTTCTGTTGATATCCAGCAAAATCTACCTCTAATTTCATCGGTAGCAATATTGGCAGCTAGAGCTGTCAATGATCCTGCACATGGATAGAATTCATAAATATTTGTTGCCGTACCTGTTTCGACCCATACGCCAGGAAGATACGCTATAGCACCATTACTAGGTATTTGATACGTAGTAGCCCTTGTACCATCAGTAGTGCCAAGATCAAACCAATCTCCACGAGCTTTAAATAGATTCAATCTATTTACTGTGCAAGTTAAAGCATTAACTCCAACAATTTCCAGCCATCCTGCACGGTCAACGTCTGTTGCTGAAGCGCTAATGCCAGTTAAAGCTCCAGAAGAATAAGCAATGCTATTCCATTGTCTTATTTTAATAAACCCTGTTGCAGGCATAGCTGCTGCAACGGCTGTTGGAGCAGCGCCTAAAGTAGAATAAACTCCTAAAAGTTTTCCGCTCGCCGCCCCCTGAGAAATTACAGTATCATACGCTGGCACGTTACCAGTACCAGTATTGTATGGAATTATTCTTATAAGAGTAGAGTTGAATTCTATAGTACCACCTAAAGTAGCTGACAATGTAATGTTACCCATAGCAGCGCTGGTATTTTGGTTTGTTCCAAAACGAGTATCCTGATCGACTGTAAGATAACCTCCGTTGATATTATAGGTATCGGACCCTACTTTAGTTGCTAAAGTATCAATATTAACTGCTGTAGTAATAGTATAAGTTGCCATTATTCAAAAGTTTCCGTAGCTCGATTATCCCAAACAGCAGTACTAGATGTCCACTGCGTAATAGTTGGATTTCCACCAACCAAATATGTTCTTTTAATTCGCCATGCCGCCGCTGAAGTAAGTGTTCCTAACACGGCTGAACCCACATATATTACAGTATCACCTATATCATAAACTTCTTTAAGAATTGCTGGAGCAAAATTAACTGGCCAAGCAGTATCTCCTGGGGCACCTTGATTTACTTTACCAATAGTGTTAGTACCAGCAGCTAATTTAGCCTCTACTTGTAACCTATAGGTAACACCATCCAATATAACACCAATTGGATTACCTAGACTATCATATATAATAGATACTGGTGAATCTGACATTAGGCTATCACTCTTGTTTTGGTGAATTCAAATGAATTACTTTGATATACGATTGTATCTATAATAACATTTGAAATAGTAATTCCATCATCATTATATATATTCCAAGTAATGATAAAAGGCAAATTATTTCCATAATATGTCATTAGTTTTTCTACAACTTTTTTTGACTTAGTATTATCAGTATACCATGTAATATTTGTAGGAAATGGATAACTGGTGGTTTCTTTATATCCACCAGTTTCTACTCCTTCATCTATAAAAGATATTAATTCTCTCAATTTTGATGATTGAACTTGAGAATCAGTTACTTCAAGACCGTTAATTACGCCAGCTTTTTGTAGAAAAAGCTTTTGAGCAGTGTTGAATTGTAAAAGATCTATATCACTTTCAATAACAGTTATTTCTTTGGCTAAGATTTTGTGTAAAATTTCACCTTTCAAAAGAGAAGCTCTAATATCAGATTCCGATATTCCAGGTATACCTAAAAGATCTCTTACAGCTCCTATAGGAATTGGGTAATGAAATATCTTAACAGTTTTGTTGCTATTAGTTATAATATTTTTAACTATGAAAGATGTATTTCTTTTTCTGTATGGTGCAAAAACATTCATTCCCATTGTATTACCTCTGTCTTTTGTCTTTAATTGTTATAGTTATAACTCGTTCTATAATATCTTCTCTAATATCCATAAGACCAGAAAATTTATCTATAAAAGGGTCTCTATTAGAATCAGAGTTTCTAACTAAATCTCTATTATCAGGCATATCTTTCTTAGTTAGCTTTTCATCCTTATGCAATATTGCATCACCTAAAGCTTCATCTGTTAAATTTGCAATGTCATCATAAGTTAATCTATATCTGAAATATAACATTTCTTTAATATAGTCCATGCTGCCGACACCAGGCTGAGTTTCTGCGTAATCTCCATCATTTTCATTTGTACGTAATGCATTAGTAATGTTAGATAATAGAATCCTAGAATAGCTATCATGCCAGTCTGGATCTTTTCCAAAAACTGATTTCAATTTCAATAGAACATTTTGAAGTTTGTGTAATAGTTTTAGTTTATCTGATAAATCATCTGATACGAATGCTTCGCTTCTATGATAATTACGTAAATTTCTACGTGGATTATATTGCTCTTCTTGATCTACTCTTCTGGTATCAAAAGCAACTTTTTTAAATCCTATTGCCTCGGCACATTTTACTAAACCATGCGCTTCCAATTGACTTGATCTTACGACTAAACAACATTTACGTGAAAAAGTTCTTTCAGAAACGACAGAAATCGTTTTATATATTTCTAAGATATCCTCTATGTTCATTTTGAACTTTCTGCTTGTGTTCGTATATGCTTATGTCTTATTATTGTAACTTTTGGCTTTATAAAAGCAAAAGGGGAGAAGTCTTACGACCCTCCCCTTTTTTATGCTATGTCAGGAACCGAATTATTCGATTACTACTGATTTACGACCGGCTGCAACACCCCTTGGGTTTACGATTGCGATACCGATGATTTCTGATACTACCCAACCTAGCTTCAATTGCTTTGGCTCGTCTGCTGGTAATACTTCAATGTCTTGACGAATTGGCATTACTCCTACGAACTCTGGATCTGAGCAACCATAGATGGTTCCTGGTGGAACGATCTTGCTTACCATAATGTCTGTACCCCAGATGTGGGCGTATAGACCAGTTTGTAGAACTTCTCTCATTGTTACTGGATCGAATTCACCGCCGCCAGTTCCTTGACCACCACCAGAACCCCATTTAAGGATATCGGTGAACTCATTGATGTTCATGAAGTACTTGGTTGTTACTAAGTCCCAACGATCAATTTGTTGTTTGATTTCAACTAAATCTCTCTTTAGAAGACCAGCATCTGCGATGTCGGTAAGTGTATTTTCAACACTTGAAGCTGCATCTAGAGCTGCGAAAACGTTTGCGTCTTCTTGAGCCATGATTTCTTGACGAGCCTTTTGTACAGCTCTATCAATTACGTTGAATCTACGACGTTTGACTTCTGCAATACGGACAGTTGGGTTTGCATAGATTTCAAACTCTGGAACAACTACTCTATCACCGAATACTCTAGACTCTGGACCTGTACCGTTGCTTGAGATAACAACTGCTGCTACGTCGATATCACGATCGTAGGTTGGCATTGCGCCTTGTGGAAGAGGATCGACTACAAGTGCTCTACGTGCAATTCCATGGTAATCCAAGTTTCTACGGATTGGGTTTGCCATAGCTTGAGCTAAAGCAATCTTGCCGTCTTGGGTCATGATGGCGCGAGAGATAAGCTCATCACGCTTGTCATCAGATAGAGATACTTGACCAGCAAGTCCCATATTTGATGGAGTGTTCTCTTCTAATACCGCTGCATACTTTGTGATAATTTGTAATGCATCTTTTAGTGATGAGGCATTCATCTCGCCTCTTCCGTTAAACATATTCATTTAGAATCTCCTGAAGGAATTATTTGCCAGTCTTACCAGCTTAAATTTTTGTTAAAGAAAAGGGGGATTCTCTTTCAAGATTAGAACCAAGGTTCGCCCGGTCCCCCAAAGGTAGTTAGTTTATTTCAAACGCTAAGATTAGACGTTTGGTGTGAAGAAGAAAGTTGCGAAAGCAAATGCTCTGGTTGGAGCTGACATTCCAGTTGGGCTGTTTAGAGCGCTGGTCATGAAGTTTGTTGAAGTAACCAAAGAACCATTTGTTTCGAAACTTACGAAACGACCAACTACGACTGCTTCGAAAGCAGAACCTGCGTTTGGTGTTAATAGACCAGCAGTTGTTGCATATAATGCACCACCTGTGTCTAGAGTTACGTTTGTTGCAGTAAGACCTGTTGAAGCAGTGGTGTCACATGCATCAAGAGATACGGCATATAATCCTGTTTGTGCCCAGCAAGTTACCTTACCTGAACCAGTTGCGGTGTGAGGTCCAAGGGATGCTCCACCTGTTACTGTTCTGCCTGTTGCGCCACCAACTACGGTGCCGAATAGAGTTCCGTATCCTGCGATACCTTCGTCAGCTAACATCAATGGACGTTTGCCTGAACCTAGGGTCTTGGTTACAACTGTTCTTCTTGCTAAAGCTGTTGATGAACCAACATAACCGTCGTCAGAATCTGCTGAACCTACGTCTGCTGAATTCAATACGGACTTAAGGGTTACGACTTCGCCGCCCAAAAGAGTTAGTACTTCGCTGTCAAGACCGTCAAATTGACCAATTGGTTGAATACCTGGTTGTAATAGTTTTAGAGCCATTTTTTTTATCCTAATATCTTTTATGTCGGTTCAACTTGTGATCTCGACATGATTACTTACACCAAACTTACAAAATCTAAAATACATATTGCATTATTGATATAGTTATCAGAAAAATATGTATGATTGTTTATTTTACACTCCTTGTCGTAATCCTTTATCTAAATCTCTCAGATCATCTTCTGGAGAATGAGGTGTATTAGAGCCAACTGGTTTAGTTTCTACTTTAGGATCACCATATGTGTGTGAACTTTCAATCTGTGCAGCTTGAATTTGTTTAGTAGCAGATGCCTCCAATGAATCAGCAGTTCTTAATTTGTTAATAAGCTCACTGATTGATTCTTTATAAGGACCAATTGCATGAACTACATCATCAAAATCATCAACAATTAATCCTTTACCACCATGCATAATTTTAGTTTTATCAATTAAACTAGTAATAATACCTTTTTCCTTAATAGCTCTATTTTTATATTCAGGTGAAGAGAAATCTTGAACCACTTTACTGATGAATGGTATAAAATCTTCAGCAGAATCTCTGAAAGCTTTATAAGCATTAATTACTCCAGTAGTTTCTGGTCTTGCTGCAAGTTGCTTTAGCTCATTACCAGTTCTTGGCATATCTAAACTATTAATGATTGGTAATATATTATTATATTCGTTAGCAAATGCTGCAATTTTTTGTTTGAATAATTTCATTGTATTCAAAAATTGATGGTTATATTCATAACCAACTCCAAGATTACTATTTGAATCTAAAAGATGATCTACTTCTTCAATTACTTTTCTTGTGTTTGCTACAAATCCCTCATTAGCAAAATCCATATGTTGATGTAAATAAAGAAGACCAACAACTACTCCTGCACTAGCAGCTAATAATCCAATAATTGCTACTTGACCTAAAGCTTGCTTTTTAATAGATGCCGTTTGTAATAAACAAGCGTCTGTTAATAATCTTAATTGATCATTATCAATATTATCTAAATGATTACCCAAACTAACTAATGATAGAACAAGTTCTTTTTCTGCATATTTCTTATTAGTAAGATTGCCGTTTGTTTGTCTATTAAGAATATTTAAAGTGATATTTTGTCTTTCATTTTCATTCTCAACAAGACCATTTAATTTATCATATGATGGAGAGATGACTACGGAATCAGGGTGAGCCCTTTCAATAATATTCTTCTTATATTGAGCATCTTTTGGTGATTCAGGTTTTACACCATAAAGCTTTGCAACAGATGCAGGATCAGTCTTAGACTGTCTGGCACGTTTGTCTTTTGGCTCCTCAGAAATAAGACCTTTATCCTGGGCTATTTTTATAAAGTTTTCAAAAACATCACTTCTTTGCATGGGCACTCTCAGGTAGTAATTTGTAATTATATGTCTTCATATGCGGGTGTTATTTAACTTTCTCGGCTACATCATCGATAAAAAAGTCAACAATTGCTTTTTTTGTTTGATACATACGTGGTATGTATACTATTGAATTACCTGATCCAGCATAATTGAAATCAAGTATTACATCTAAAATAACTTTAAATCCAGTAGTATTTCTTATTACTGATTCTAATCCATCTAGTCCTTGATATACTTCTTTTGTAAAATTAACTAACATTGAATCTATGCCGGAATTACTGTTTTGATATCTCTCAACCCAGCCATCTTCACTATTGTACGTTCTCATTTTATATGATGGATTTAGCTTAAACTTTTTTTGTGTAGTTGTTGCGGCAGGAGGTGTAAATCCAGTTTCTTCTCTAGTTGGTTTTCCATCTTTTAATGAACCATCCAAAGCATTAGACCTTCCTAAGAATTTATTGATTACATCTCCTGCAATCATTAGACCAGCAGATGCAATGGCTATTTTGAAAAACCATCCAATTACCCTTGACAATAAACGTTCAGTAGCTACTTTCTTTTCACTGTAACTAGAAAACATACTACTCTCACCAGGCTTAGCTGCTAGCTTAGTTACTTCGTATTCATTGTGATACATTATCATTGCTATTCTAACAAAACGTATATCACTATTCTTTGAGGCTGCTTTTGGAATAGCGCCTGCTGGTAGGCTTTTCAAATCTGCTTCGGTTGCTGGTTTGCTAAGCGAGCTAACAGCTCCTGAAACAATTCCATCTACTTGTGAAGAGCTCATTAAGCCTCCACCACCAATGACACTTTTGATTTTATCGTAAATTGAGCTTAGAATACCTTTAATATCAACATGGAATATATTCATAGCTAAACCAATTAATGTACCAAACCAGCCAAGACCTAATCCTGCAAAAACTACTGATATTGCCCCTGGCGCAATAATGTTTAATAAGCTTCCAGCCTTATCATTTGGATCTATGTGATTACCAAAATATGATTTAACAGATTCAACCAATCCGCTCGCCATGCTGCCTTGAGCAGTTTTGACGATTTGTGGATTGGTTAAAAGTGATTCAACTAATAAAGTATCTACATATAGACTAACTTCGCTTTTAATCATTTTGCTTTACCTGGTTGATTTACACTGCTGGTTTGATTCTTTAATACATTTAGTGACTCTAAGTTTCTAGAAGCAAATGAGTTGGATTGAGGTACTCTACCAACTTGACCATAAATAAGCGCAGCAGTTTCTGTTCCTACAAGTCTGGTATCTACATATGCTGCTTTGATAGTTGTTATGACATATTTAGTAAGAGTTACGATCTCCATAAGTTTATCAATTATTGCAGCATAATATCTTCCTGGTGGAGTCATGCCAATTGAATCTCTAAATTGGATTGCATCGATACCAAGATCATATACATCTTGAGCATTATTCTTCATCATAGTTTTAACATCTGCCATCAATTTATTTGCTTGGTCAATAGCATTTTTAGCACCTGCATCAGCAGTTATGCCTTCGTATTCTGCAAAGAAATTTCTAATTCTTATAAAACTTACATCTTCTACCATCAAAGGTAATCTTGTAACTAATTTCTTAATTCCTTCTACTGCCGCATGGCTATTAGCATCTGTACCATTTCCATTTGCTCCTGCACCAGCGCCTACTCCAACTACACCACCAATAGAGCAAGCCTTGTTGTCTAATCCTATGAATAATGGTCCAAGCTCTTGCATTTTTCTTACATAGAAAGCAGCAGCTTTTTCTTCTTCTGAGGTAGCAGCTCTTGATTCAAGATATTTAGCACGCTTAAACATTACATTTATTACAATGCATTGATCAGCTTTTGAATCTGAATAATCTAATGGTGCTGACTTGGCGCCTTTAGGATCAACTGATATAACTTTAGAGTTAGCCAACCAAGCATTAAGCGCAATTTTACCAGCAAGATCTTTTGCTTTCAAAATATTATCGTTATTTGCCGTGGTCTTATTTATAAAAATTGCTGCGGTTGGGTCAAAAACTTTTGGTTCTAATCCATCTATGAAAGTATCATCAGGCATTGCATTTGGTTTACCTGGTTGTGATTTTGGGTTTCTATTTAGACCTGAATTTGGTTTGTATAAATTGATTTGATCAATGATCTTTCCTACCATTACTTCTAAAACCTTACCTGAATCATTTTTATTGTCTTGCATGGATCTGGCTTTTTGTTGTAGATAAGCTACATACTTAATAAGCAAATCCATGTTAGCCCAATAATCAGAAGTATTCCATTTTCTTGTTTCAGGTTGACCAGGAACATCTTGGTTTCTTGAAATGTCTACTGTTATTTTAGCTAGCTTATCTAAATCAGCTCGTGCAAGTTTAGATGCTTCACCGCCATCATAAGCAATTCTTGCACCATCAATCATAAGTTGCTGTGTATCAATAAATTTTAACAATTCACTAAGATCCTTTAGGTTATTAACCATAAGATCGCTATTCATACCAGCAATAGTAAGATTTGGTGGTTCTGGAACAGAGGTCAATTCTCTAGTTAGTTTATTAACTAATTTTTTAGCAACACCAATTTGATTTATTGGACTGGCGCCAGATACTGGAGAAGATTGTGTTGTAGCTTGAGACTCTATTAGTTTCAAGAAAACTTTTGGATCATGTAAAAAACTCATATTAGCACCTTATTTTAAATCGCAGAAATTAGCCCGTCATATTCAATATGGTTGGTTTGACAACTGTTTCAAATATCTTTAGTGCTATTGCCGCAGTAACACCTATATGATCTACCATCCAAGCCATATAAGCAGACTTGCTTGTTAATGCTTTATAAGGAATATATGTCATTTTCCTACCAATCTCGTTAGGAGCATAGTAATTTACGCCTTCTAATTTTGAGTCATCAAGAAATGCAAAGGTCTTTTCTTCACTTGTAAGATTATCAGCATTAGATCCTTTATAACTATAAGAATCAAATGCCCTATCACCTTCTATTAAAGGTCTGTATTCTGGTTTAGCAGTTACTTGCGCTCTAAAATTATTATATAACTTAGTAATACCTTTTAGATGTTTTGTTATATCAGAAGCCCTTTCCTTCTTTCTTTTTGCTGATAAGTTTACAACACCATCTTTTACTGTATAACCAGATAAGCTCTGTTTAAGTGCCCTTAAGTTATCGGATGTATATATGTTGCCATTATTCAAAGCAAAATCACCTTCTAATTGAAGTAAAGCTGTAGCAAAACCCATAATGTTTCTAAGAGCATTATCAGTTCTAAAACTCCATACACCATCGGCAGCCATTTCACTTTTTTGTCCACCAAGCATTTTTAAGGTATGCATAACAACATCTAATTCATAGATATCACTTTGAGCCACTTGCTTTTTTTGATACGTATTTACAGACGTGTCTTGACTCCACTCAACACCTTTTTGATCTTCATCTAATCCACCAATGTAATTGCTAGCAATAAAATCATTAAATGATTTTTTGGCTTTTTTTTGAGGATCTGGTGCTTCTATTGGAGTAGAATCACTAGGCGATTTGTTTCTCATAGTCTCAGATAATGAGTCTTGAATAACTGCTTTAGCTAAACTTTGCATAGCAAGCTGCATTTCTTTAACCTCAATCTTTGCATTTACGGCTATAGCTGCTGGTCCTGATTTACCATTTTGTCTCTGTGCCGGTATAACACCACCAACAGCAGGAGCACTAGCAGGAACGGTCCAAGTAGGACTTATATCTTGAGCTAACTTATTTATAAGACCAAGAATGTCTTTGTAATTTTTATTTGTCATTTATTAATCCCATGATGTTTTGTAGTTACTTATTCCATTATCAATACGATTTTTTATATTGGAATAACCATCAGGATCTTGTACTCCTGCAAACAAGCGAGCTGCTGCAAATGCTTGAATCATATTTCCTTCTTCATTTTGCATATTTCTAATTGCAACATTATAGTTTGATACAATACCAGTTAACCAGTTAATAAACCTATTGGCTCTTTGTAATCCCTGTTCAGTTCTTTTTGAGTAAATCATATATGCTCGTAACTCTACTCTTTCGGCTTCAAGAATAGACCTGAAATATCCAACATCTTTTAGCATTATCTCTCCCATATGTAGCTTATTTTTATGTTCAAGACTAATTTCTGGTACACTGTCAGGATTAGCAGTATTAGTAGGATTAGCAGGATTATTTTCTGCTTTAAACTTTTTATCTACATTATCTGCCTCTAAAGTAACTATTTTAGTAACTAACTCTAATGCCTTGTCTACTGTAGCATTAACATTACGAAAATGTCTTTCTACTACAATCCAAATCTCTTCATCCAAACGCTTTTTTAATATATATGCGATGGTATTTAATTCAGATTTAAGTTTTCGTAATTTTTTCAAAGTTGTATTTCTAGTATAATCAATCAAAGAATCTAATGATATATTGAAACTTAAATTATCATTAGATTTACTTTCAATTTCAGTTAGTTCCTTGCTAATTATTACAAGCATTGGTTTAAGTGATGCTTTCAATGTATCTACTGTTGGAGCAATTGCTTGACCTAAACTATACTTGACAGCATTAATGATATCTCTACTTGTTGATGCACTTGAAACTTTACCAGTTGGCTTCTTATTAACCATTGTAATCATCTTAAG
>Ga0163144_10001785_pt1 | contig 50378 bp, 46 predicted proteins | sample OliLak19BULKMAT1_FD_123175 | JGI IMG/M metagenome (GOLD analysis project Ga0163144, IMG submission 123175) | Freshwater microbial mat bacterial communities from Lake Vanda, McMurdo Dry Valleys, Antarctica - Oligotrophic Lake LV.19.BULKMAT1 | ecosystem: Environmental > Aquatic > Freshwater >... | reverse complement strand
TGCGTTTGCCGATCTTCGCCGCGCCGGTTTTAACAACATCAACGTCGACTTGATGTATTCATTCCCTGGGCAGACCCCTCCAGAGATGGCGCAGGATGTGAAAGAAGTTTTAGCTTTGGGCAGCGAACATGTTTCGATCTATACTTTAACGGTAGACGAGAATAGTAAGTTCTTTATCCAGAAAATTAAAGAGCAGGATAATCAAGATCAGGGCGATCAATATCAATTGGTCACTGACCTGTTAAATAAGAATGGTATTTCGCAGTACGAGGTGAGTAATTTCAGCAAGCCGGGTTTTGAGTCGAAGCATAATATCAATTATTGGATAAGCGGCAATTACATTGGGCTGGGCATGAGCAGTCATTCGCACCGTGACGGCCGCAGAAGCTGGAACACGAGTAAGCTGTCGGATTATTTGAAGAAGGTTGCCGCCGGAGAAAATCCCGAAGAAGGAAGTGAAGTATTAACTCTGCAAGCTCGTTTGCGGGAAGCTTTGGTTTTCGGCTTGCGGATGAATCGCGGTGTCGATCTTTGGCAACTGTCCCGGCAGTTCGGTTGTGTCGTCGAAGATAAAACCAAAGAACAAATTGCCGAGTTGATTAAAGGTCGATTGTTGTCACAACAGCAAAATATGTTACAAGCGACCCCCGCTGGCCGGCTTGTTCTGGATATGATCGCGGTAAAATTAATTTAATTTTGAGGAGTCGATGGACACCCATAGCCGTGCTACAAACATAAAAATCATCATTTTTTTTATTGTGATCGGTTTTATCCTATATGCCAAGATTATCAATGGGACATTTGTATTCGATGATATTCACAATATTGTAGAAAATCCGGCCATTTGGAAGATTGAGAATGCTCATTTGATCTGGAATCAAAATGCTACACGGTTTATTCCTTATTTTTCTTTTGCCATTAATTATGCCGTGAGTGCTGCCGAACCCCAGACGTATCATCTGTTCAATATTTTGATTCACTGCATCAATGCTTTTTTAATTTATCTTTTTTCCAAACTGATTTTTTCTTCAAAATATTCTTATGAGACTTCTATCAGATTATCCTTCTTTACGGGTCTCATTTTTTTGTGTCATCCTTTGCAGACAGAATCTGTAAGCTATATCGTTCAGCGCATCACAAGCTTGTCGGCATTTTTTTATCTTCTGGTGATTTATTGGTACAGTCAGTATCTCGCAACAAAAAATGTCCATTGGTATAACTTGAGTTTAGGCGCAGGCTTTTTAGCTATATTTACAAAAGAAAATGTATTCGTTCTTCCTGTCGCGCTTGCCTTATGCGAATGCTTGCTTTCGCCGGCAGGCTCGTGGAAGGATAGATTGAGACGGATCAGTCCGTTCATTGTTTTTGTTTTGGTTATTCCAATTTTATTATGGTTTAACATTCAACAGGGGAGGGACCTAGACTCTATTCTATCTGAGACAAATACTATTCTGCCAGGACATTATTTTTTGACCCAATGCAATGTCATCCGAACGTATATTCAGTTATTTTTTTGTCCTATCGGCCAGAATGTCGATCATGATATTCTTATCAATCACTCTTTTTTTGAACCATCGGTTTTTATATCGTTTGTTCTCTTGGCAGCAATTATCCTTGTAGCTTTTCTTTTGAGGTCGCCAAACCGGATTATCTTCTTTGGGCTGCTTTGGTTCTTTATTCATCTTGCAATTGAATCAAGTTTTATTCCAATCAAGGATGTTATCCAGGAGCATCGGATGTATTTGCCTATCTTAGGATCTACGCTTGTCACTATTGAGATAATCAACAGTTTATTTCACAATCATAAAGTAAAAATATTTATTCTGTTAAGTGTCGTAAGCATTTTCTCCATCTTCACATTGAATCGAAATACGGTTTGGCAATCCTCCTTAAACTTATGGAAAGATTCTGTTGCCAAGTCTCCGCGGAAAGTTGGCGTTAGGCAAAGCTACGCCGAGGCCGTAATGCATGATAATCGACTTAATGAGGCAAGACAGGAATTCTATAACGCTCTCAAATTGGATGACCAAAATTATAAAATTTATAATAATTTGGGATTGATCGCGTTGAGAAAGAAAGAATTTTCCCAAGCCATTGATGATTTCAAGCGGGCGTTAAAAATTAATAAAAAATCATATGAGACCCTTAATAATTTAGGAATAACTCATTTTCAATTGAATGATACAGAAAAGGCTGAAATATATTTTCGTAAAGCACATGAGTTAAATCCTTATCAGCCCGAACCATTGCTGAATTTAGGGTTGGTTTACGAAGCGCAAAATAATTGGGACCAAGCTTGGAAAAGTTATTTGGCGGCTTATGATCTACGTCCAAAAGATGAACGTGTTCTCGACGTGCTTTTGCGGACTGCGCTTAAAAGTCACGGTCACGAAGACATTCTTGGCCGTGCCGAGGAATTTCTTCAACACATTCGCAGTGAAGCGCTATTAGTCGGGCTGGGTGGTCAATTGGCGACGGCCGGGCGAAAGGAATTAGCAGTGAAATATTTTCTCCAGGCCATCGTTCTGTATCCGCAAAAAATAACGGCCTATCGGGAAGCGGGAAAAGTTTTGGCGAATGCCGGGCATTTTGCCCAAGCCGCAGCCATGTGGAATGCCGCTTTGCAAAAAGATCCGACGAATCAGGAGTTGAAAGATTTATTGAAAGAATTGGCCGTCGTGCAGGCGCAGTCTAAAGGCTGACCTGATACTGGCGGGCGAGAATTTCGCTGTGCTGGAAGAGTTTGAAAAGACATTTTTGAATCAGTTGCTTGTATTGATGTTTCATTTTAAGATTTTTCATCAGTTTTTCCGCTTGTTTGAGCCGGGTATTGATCTGTGTAAGACTGTAATTCAAGCTTCCCGATTGGATAAATATTTTCCTTATCGCGACGAGATCCGCGTAGGTTTTTTGCGATTTAGAAAAGATGTCTAAAAATTTCTTTTTGTCCTTCCCTTTCAAAACACGATAAGCGTGGCAGACCAATAAAGTTTTTTTCGACTCCGCAAGATCGCTTAAAATCGACTTCCCGATATTTTTTTCACTGTCAAAGATCCCGATGACGTCATCCTGAATTTGAAAAGCTTGTCCGATCAAAAGTCCTAGTTTGGAAAGCGCTTTGGTATCTTTTGTGTCCGCCCCGGCCAGGATCGCGCCGACGACCAGCGGACAGTCAAAGGTATAGCGTGCGGTTTTGAGGGTGTAATTCAGGAAGACAGCTTTTTCACTGATCTTCTGGATGCCTTTGACCCCGTCGAGCGTATCAGCAAATTCGCCCATCGCGGTAAAGACCGCGGTTTGAATAAAATATTTAAGGGCACGTTCTTTGCGGTAAGGCTCTTCATTGATCGAAAGAAAAGCGTCGATGGCCAAAGCATAAACGATATCGCCTGCCACCAGACTTAAGTCGCGGCCGAGCCGGTCTTTATCATTGGTTTTGGCGGCCTTTTCTAAAAGCCGATGCAGGGTGGGTTTGCCGCGGCGCAGGTCGCTTTGGTCGATAATGTCGTCATGAATCAACATGAAGTTGTGTAAAAGTTCGATACAGGTAGACGCGTAATAGATTGATGGCGACATGGCTGCGGAGCTTTTACGGTAACCTTTGTAACTTAACGCTAAAAGAATTGGACGGATGCGTTTGCCGTCGCGCAGACAAAATTCGCGGACGCTATTGTAAAGGATGGGGTCAACGAGATGGAGCTTGTAGTCGATTTTGATTTTATCGAGAAAACGTGCGAGGCTTTTGTCGATTTGATGTTTGATTTGCCTGAGCATGGCGGTTATGTTATCACACAAAAAAAAGCGGTGCAACGAAAATGCTTATGCTAAAATAATCAAAATTAATGATCTAATGAAAGGCAAAATTGATGAAAAAAATATTATTGTTAAGCATCGCCGCAGTTATTCTCTTCGTCTCTAATGTTTTTGCTCAGATCCCGGCTCCGGCAGCCCCGCCGGCCATCTTTGCTCCCGCCAAGCCTGTTTCTGCGGAAACAAAGGAATTGGTCCGTACTCTTTTGGAAGCTAACGGCATGCGTACCAGTATGATCCGCATTTTTGAAGATATTATCAGCCAGGCCCCGGCCGAATCGCAAAAAGACTTGCGCGCTGTTCTTAAGGGCGATGTCATTATCGATAATATGATCCCCGTGTACGCCAAATATTTCACCTCGGATGAGCTTAAGGAATTAATCAACTTCTATAAAAGCCCGATTGGAACGAAAAACTTGAGTCTCACCCCGGTTTTGATGACCGAAGTTATGCAAGTTTCACAAAAATACTTCGAAGACAGCATTAAGAGCATGCCCAAGCCTGCCGCAGACGCAATGGCTCCTTCGCCAGCAAAGAAGTAATTATCCCCGAATTATTTATAAGCCATTGCAAACAATGTCTTTGTGGAAATTTTTCTGCATTTCCAGATAATTCCTTCCTAATTCGTAAGTCTCTATTTTCAAAAGACTTAAGTGCCAAAAGAAGGTAGCGATTTTTTCTTTTCGATTGATTTCAAAATTTTCTTCTGATATATTACTTGAGTTTTCATTCACCCTAAAGGAGAAAAATAAAATGATTGATCGTTACACTCTATCAAAAATGGGCAGTATCTGGACCGATGAGCATAAGTTTCAAATTATGCTTAAAATAGAAGTCTTGGCTTGCGAAGAAATGTGCAAGTTGGGAAATATTCCGAAAAAAGCCCTCGAAAAGATCAAGAAAAACGCCAAATTTAACTTAGAAGAGATCCAAAAACTCGAAGAACGCACCAAGCATGATATTGTCGCCTTTATTAATAACGTCGGTTCCTATATTGGACCGGAAGCCCGTTATCTTCATATGGGTTTGACCTCCTCGGACCTTTTGGACACCACTCTTTCCGTGCAATGCGTTGAAGCCAGCGACATTATTATCGCCGATATCAAAAAACTTTTGACTGTCCTTAAGATCAAAGCCAAGAAATATAAAGATACGAATTGCATCGCTCGTACGCACGGTGTGCACGCTGAACCGATGACTTTTGGGTTGAAATTAGCGGTTTGGTATGATGAAATGAAAAGAAATTTAGAACGTATGGAGCAAGCCCGTGAATGTATGCGTGTCGGGAAACTTTCCGGCGCGGTCGGGACTTATGCCAACATCGATCCGCACGTCGAAGAATATGTTTGCGCGCAGTTGGGTTTGAAACCAGCCAATATTGCCACCCAGATTATTCAGCGTGATACGCATTGCCAATTCATCACGACCTTGGCGATCATCGGCTCTTCTCTTAATAAGTTCGCCACCGAAATCCGTTTATTGCAAAAAACCGAAGTCCTTGAAGTCGAAGAACCTTTCTTTAAGGGTCAGATCGGTTCATCTGCGATGCCGCACAAGCGCAACCCGGTCACCTGCGAACGGATTTCCGGTTTATCGCGACTTTTGCGCGCCAATGCCCAAGCTTCGTTTGAAAACATTGCTTTATGGCACGAACGCGATATCAGCCATTCCTCCGTCGAGCGTATCATTATCCCCGACAGCACCGCGATTTTAAATTACATGCTGCACAAATTTATCCCGATCATCGACGGATTGCTTGTGTATCCCAAGAACATGATCGCTAGTTTGACGAAAACCAACGGTTTGATCTATTCTCAGCGCGTTCTTTTGGAACTCATGAAAAAAGGTCTGACCCGCGAAGAAGCTTACGACATTATTCAGCATTGCGCGATGCAGGTCTGGCAAGATACGTCAGATTTCAAAGACGTTCTTTATCGCGATCGCAAAGTCCGCAAGTATCTTAAGCCCAGCGAAATCGATGCGTGCTTTGATATTAAGTATTACACCCGTCACCGTGACTTCATCTTTAAACGTGTCGGATTAAAATAATACTATTGCGAGGACCCTATGGAAAAGCGTGAACAGATATACGAAGGTAAAGCGAAGATCCTTTATACGACGGACAACCCGGATCTCTTAATCCAGTATTTCAAGGATGACGCGACCGCATTTAACGCCGCGAAAAAAGGTTCCATCCATGATAAAGGGATCATCAATAACAAAATCTCGACCAAGATCTTTGAATATTTGATCGCGCACGGCATTCCGACGCATTTTGAAAAATCATTGAGCGACCGCGAAATGCTGGTCAAAAAAGTCCAGATCGTCCCGTTGGAAGTCATTATTCGCAACGTGGCCGCTGGTTCTTTATCCCGCATTTTAGGGATCGAAGAAGGTACGTCGTTGGCCTGTCCGGTTTTGGAATTTTGCTATAAAGAAGACAAGCTCAATGATCCCTTGATCAACGAAACACATATTCGCGCATTGAGACTCGCCTCCGATGAAGATGTTGATCAGATTAAAAAGTACACCTTTAAGATCAATGAACTCATGCTCAAGTTTTTTGCTTCACTCAATATCAAATTGATCGATTTTAAATTGGAATTCGGTAAATATAAAGGCAAAATCATTCTTGCTGACGAGATTTCGCCTGACACCTGCCGGCTTTGGGATGCTAAAACGGGCGACAAGCTTGATAAGGACCGTTTCCGTAGGGATTTAGGAAATATCGAAGAAGCTTACCAGGAAGTCTTAAGCCGAGTCAGCCGGTAATTTTTTAAACAGCTCTTTAACCTTGGTTATTCCTTTAGGATCAACCAGGGTTAATTTGTTTTTCGCAGAACGAATATGATCTGGCGCGCAGAAATAAAAGATAAAGCAGGCGTGTTTGATCCTGCGGCAGCGGGCATCAAAAAGGATGTCGCGGATTTAGGATTGCGCGGCCTTGACGATGTGCGCATTGTGCAGGTCTATACTATCGAGGGCGATCTTACCGCCGAACAAGCCGAACTCATTTCTGCCGAACTCCTCACCGATCGTGTCACTCAAGAATATTATTTTTGCCCGTCCCACGAATACACGTTGCCTTCCATGGAAGGTGAAGACGATCACGTCGTTGAGATTGCTTACAACAATGGCGTCATGGATCCTGTCGAATATTCCACCCTCAAAGGAATTCGGGATTTGGGCATCGAGACCGCTAAAAGTGTGCGCACGGCCAAACAATATCATCTTAAAGGCAAAATTTCTGATTCCGACCTTAAGCTCGTGGTCGAAAAAGTCCTTTCCAATAAATTGATCCAGCATGTCGTAAAAGGTTTTAATGCGCCCCTTAAGATTGAGCCGCGTGCGTCTTCGTCGGTCAAAGTGATTTTGGTGGAAATGCTCAAGGCCAATGACAAAGCTCTGATGAAGCTTAGTCAGGACGGTCAGTTATTTTTGAACTTGGCGGAAATGAAAGAAATCCAGAAGCATTTTAAGAAGCTTGATCCCCCTGGCGGGGGCGGGCGTAATCCGACGGACATCGAATTGGAAACCGTAGCACAGACTTGGAGCGAGCACTGCCATCACAAAACATTTCGTGGCAATATCCGCTATCGCGTCAAACAAGGTTCTAAAACTAAAACGAAAATTATTCGCAGTTTGCTTAAGTCCACCATTGCGAAAGCCACGTACGATTTGAACAAGCCGTGGTGTGTGTCGGTTTTTCACGACAATGCCGGCGTGATTAAATTTGATAACGAACACCATCTGTGTTTTAAAGTCGAGACGCATAATCATCCTAGTGCATTGGAACCGTTCGGCGGTGCCAATACCGGAATCGGCGGGGTCATTCGCGATATTTTAGGGACCGGGCTCGGTGCCAAACCGATTTGCAATACTGACGTGTTTTGTTTTGCTCCGCCGGATACCGATTTCAAAGATTTACCGGCTGGGACGTTGCATCCAAAGCGTGTTATGAAGGGTGTGGTCAGCGGTGTCCGTGATTACGGCAATAAGATGGGTATTCCGACGGTCAACGGCGCGGTTTTGTTTGATGAAGGATTCATCGGCAATCCGCTGGTCTTCTGCGGCACGGTCGGGATCCTTCCGAAAGGAATGGAAAAAAAGAAAACATTTAAAGGCGATTATATCGTTGTTGCGGGTGGGCGGACTGGCCGCGATGGGATCCACGGTGCAACGTTCTCCTCCGGCGAATTGACTGATAAAAGCGAAACAGTTTCCTCTGGCGCGGTGCAAATCGGTCATCCGATTCAGGAGAAAAAAGTCCTCGACGTTCTTTTGAAGGCGCGCGACAAGGGGCTGTATTCGGCGATCACCGATTGCGGGGCCGGTGGTTTATCCAGTGCCGTCGGAGAAATGGGCCAGCATTTGGGCGCGACCGTTATCTTGGATAAAGTGCCGCTTAAGTATCAGGGCCTAGCGTATTCGGAAATTTGGATCTCGGAATCGCAGGAACGCATGGTCATGTCGGTGCCGCCGAATAAGGCCGAGGCTTTGATGAAAATATTTGCTGATGAAAATGTGGAAGCCACGGTCATCGGAACATTTGACAACGATCAGCGCTTGAAAATTTTTTATCATGATGTTCAGGTCTGCGATGTGGCCATGGAATTTTTGCACGACGGGATTCCCGACATTACCAAAGAAGCGGTGTGGGCCTTCCCGAAACTTAAAGATCCTAAGTTTGCCTGCCCAATGGAGCTTAACGATGCTTTGCTCGATGCATTAGCGCATTTGAATGTTTGCTCAAAAGAATGGATCATTCGCCAGTATGATCACGAAGTTCAAGGTGGAAGTATCGTGAAGCCGCTCGTTGGAAAAAATCATGATGGCCCGTCGGACGCGGCCGTTGTGACTCCTAAATTAGGTTCCACCAAAGGGATTGCCGTCAGCAATGGGATCAATTTCCGTTACGGTAAAATTGATCCGTTTTGGATGGCCGCCGGTTGTATCGATGAAGCAATCCGTCAAATTATTTGCGTCGGCGGCGATGTGAACAAAATTGCACTCTTGGATAATTTTTGCTGGGGCAACCCAGACAAGCCGGATCGTCTCGGCGGACTTGTGCGCTGTGCCGAAGGCTGTTACAAAGCGGCCGTCGCTTACGGCACCCCGTTTATTTCCGGGAAAGACAGCTTGTATAATGAATTTGCGAGCGGAGCAAAGGCTAAGGGCTCTGCCAAGAGCAAGGAAACGATTGCGATCCCTGGTACGATTTTAATTTCCGCGGTCGGGATTATCGAAGATGTCCGCAAATGTTTGACTATGGATTTTAAGCAAGCCGGCAATTTAATTTATGTTGTTGGCGATACCTTGCCGGAACTTGGCGGTTCTATTTATTATGCCAATCATGATAGTGTCGGCCAGGATGTCCCGCTGGTGAATTTCAAGAACGCATTTAAAACATTTGAATGTTTAACAGCCTCGGTCAAATCCGGTTTGGTTCGTTCCATGCATGATTGTTCCGAAGGCGGACTCGGTGTGTCATTGGCGGAAATGGCGTTTAGCGGTGGGTTCGGGGTCAGTGCGCGGTTAGATCAAGTTCCGGTCAAAGGGAAAATCAATCGCAATGATTTTGTTCTCTTCTCAGAAACGCATTCGCGTTTTGTCGTCGAGGTTGCACCGGAGAAACAAAAAGCCTTTGAAAAAGCTTTGACCGGTTTGTCTTACGCTATGATCGGCCGCGTGGAACAAACACCGGAATTTATTGTTTACGGTCTTGATAAAAAAGTTTGTGTGAACGCCGACATCGCCGATCTTAAAGAAGCATGGCAGCAGCCGTTACGTTGGTAATGATTGTACGGATCCTTCGCTCCTTGCACTCGCTCAGGATTGTTAATTGAGCAAGGAAGCAAAAGACAAAAGATAGTGCTCAATTAACAAGGAGAGAATATGGCAAATAAAAAACGAAAGAAATTAGACAACGAGCTTACAAAGATGGAAGACCCATGGCGCGTATTTCGCATTATGGCCGAATTCGTTGAGGGGTTTGATGAGATGTCTAAAATCGGAGACGCGGTCAGTATTTTTGGTTCTGCCCGGACTAAAAAAACCGATCGTTATTATAAGCTAGCCGAGAAGACGTCGGCACTATTGGTTAATGAAGGCTTCGCGGTTATTACGGGCGGCGGGCCGGGCATTATGGAAGCGGGAAATAAGGGAGCTACAGAAGCTGATGGTGAATCCGTTGGGCTTAATATTGATTTACCTTTTGAACAAAAAGCCAATTCTTATGTCAAAACCCTGATCAATTTTCATTACTTCTTTTGCCGTAAGGTTATGTTCGTTAAATACGCCAAAGCGTTCGTTATTTTTCCGGGTGGTTACGGAACGATGGATGAACTTTTTGAAAGCTTGACCCTTATTCAGACTCAGCGAATTGAACAGTTTCCGGTTATTCTAGTAGGAAAAGATTATTGGCAAGGATTGCTCGACTGGCTGCGAAATACAATGGCCGTGGAGAAGAATATTGATATCAAAGATCTTGAGATGTTTAAAGTTGTTGATACTGCCGAGGAAGTTGTGAAGGAAATTAAAGATTTTTATATCAAACAAAATTTTGATAACTTGATCGATCCGAAAAAATGGTTCAACCAAAAGTCCTAGTCTTACGCACCGCGGGTACCAATTGTGACGCGGAAACCGTTTTTGCTTTTGAAAGCGTCGGAGCTGTTGCCGAACGCGTGCACATCAATGCGCTTTTAAACGGCGAGAAGAATTTGCGTGATTTTCAGATTTTGGCCTTGCCGGGCGGATTTAGTTACGGAGATGATATTGTTTCCGGTCGCATCTTGGCCAATGAATTGCGTTTGCGCTTGGGCGATGAGTTGAAACGTTTTATTGCCGACGGAAAATTGATCATCGGGATTTGCAATGGTTTTCAGATTCTGGTACGCGCGGGGATCTTGCCCGGCGGAGGAGTACAAGCCGACGGCATGCCCAGCGATTTTAAACAGATTGTGACGTTGACACATAACGATTCCGGAAAGTTCGAAGACCGCTGGATTCATTTGCAGCCGAGCGGAAGTTCTGTCTGGACCCAAGGCATGAACGATGTTATTTATTTGCCGGTTGCGCACGCGGAAGGAAAATTTGTTCCGGCCGATGAAAAGCTTTTGCAGAACTTGGTCGATAATGGCCAGGTTATTTTTCGCTATTGCGATGAAAATGGCGGCAAGCCAGTTTATCCGCAGAATCCGAACAATGCGGTTGATAACATCGCCGGGATCACTGACCAGACCGGACGTATTTTGGGCTTAATGCCGCATCCGGAACGCCATTTCCTTTCTCTGCAGCATCCGTCCTGGACGCGTTTGGAAGCCAAAGAAAAATACGGTGATGGGGCGAAGATTTTCGAAAATGGTGTCGAGTATGTACGGAAGAATTTAATTTAACTTTTGTCATTCCCGATGTTTTTATCGGGAATCTTATTGGACCCCCGATAAGAGCGCTCGGGGGTGACATGGCGGATTATGACTAAAGGCTTAACCTACAAAGACAGTGGTGTGGATATTGATCAGGCGAACCGTTTTGTCGACGGTATCGGCGCTTTGGTCAGGTCGACTATGGTCAAAGGTGCGCTGATGCGCAAGGGATCCTTTGGCGGGCTTTTTGAATTAGGCAAATATAAAAATCCGGTCCTTGTCTCTTCGACGGACGGCGTGGGAACAAAACTTTTGCTCGCGATGGGCGCTGACAAACACGATACGGTTGGTATCGATCTTGTTGCGATGAACGTGAATGACGTTTTGTGCGTGGGTGCCAAACCGCTTTTCTTTTTAGATTACATCGCCTGCGGAAAAGTCAAACCGGACGTCCTGCATGAAGTCATTAAAGGGGTCACGGAAGGCTGCCGTCAAAGCGGATGTACTCTTATTGGCGGGGAAACGGCGGAGATGCCGGGACTTTACGGGCCGGATGAGTATGATTTAGCTGGTTTTACAGTCGGGGTGGTCGAAAAGAAAGACATGATCGACGGGTCAAAAATTAAAAATGGCGATCTCATGATCGGATTGGCCTCGAGCGGGATCCATGCCAATGGCTATAGCCTTGCGCGCAAAGTTTTTACCGCTGCGGAACAAAAAGCTAATATGAAAGAGCTTTTAACACCGACTAGGATTTATGTGAAGCCGGTACTGGCGGTTATTAAAAAATTCAAGATCCGCGGCATTGCTCATATCACCGGTGGCGCTTTTTATGAAAAATTGACCAAGGTCCTGCCTAACGGTAAGGGTTTTGTTGTCTTTCGCGAAAGCTGGCCTATACCCGCCATTTTTCAGAAAATCCAACAAGCCGGAAAAGTTTCGGAAGCGGAAATGTTTCGCACGTTTAACATGGGGATTGGTATGGTTCTGGTTGTGAAAGCGAAAGATGTCGTAGGGGTGCGGGCCTTATTAAAAAAACAAGGTGTCGAAAATTTTGTCATCGGTAAAGTTATCAAGGCGGGCCCTGACGGGAAGATCCGCTTTATGTAATATTTTGTCATTGCGAGGAACGGAGTGACGAAGCAATCGATATGAGATTGCCGCGCTCCACTCGTTCTAACATGAAGTATAAAGGTGCAGTTATGAAAGTTTTACTCATTGGTTCCGGCGGCAGAGAACACGCCTTGGCTTGGAAATTGAAACAAAGTCCGATGTTGGAAAAACTGTATTGTGCGCCCGGCAATCCGGGGATAGCCGCCATCGCCGAATGTGTGGATATTAAGAGTCATGATATTGACGGCCTATTGAAATTTGCGAAAGAAAAAAGTATTGATCTGACTGTCGTCGGACCGGAAGTCCCGTTGGTTCTCGGGATTGTCGATGAATTCGAAAATGCCGGACTGAAAATTTTTGGTCCGAGCAAGGCGGCCGCGCAATTAGAAGGTAGCAAAGTTTTTTCTAAAGAATTCATGCTGCGCCGCAATATTCCGACCGCAACATTCATGAATTTTGACCGCATCGAAGATGCGCGTGCTTTTTTGAAACATGCCCAATTTCCGCTTGTTGTCAAAGCCGACGGTCTCGCGGCAGGTAAGGGTGTGATGATTTGCAATACGCTGGCTGAAGGGCTGGGGGCGATTGATCAAATCATGAAAGATAAAGTTTTTGCCGAAGCCGGTACCAAGGTCGTCATTGAAGATTATTTGGTCGGGGAGGAAGTTTCGATTCTTGCGGTATGTGACGGCGAGAATTATTTGATATTGGAATCGGCCCAAGACCATAAACGTATTTTTGACGATGATCTCGGACCGAATACCGGTGGGATGGGCGCGTATTCCCCGGCGCCGATCGTCACCGAAACATTGTTGCGTAAGATCGAAGCGCGCGTGATGGAGCCGACTGTGCGCGGCATGGCGCGGGAAGGCGTGCCTTTTAAAGGTATTCTTTACGCGGGGTTGATGATCACTTCACAGGGGCCGTATGTTTTGGAATACAATGTGCGTTTCGGTGATCCGGAAACGCAATCCGTGCTTCCGCGTTTACAAAGTGATGTGTTGGACATTATGTTCGCTAGCTGTCAAGGCCGTTTAAATGAAATTCAGCTCAAGTGGGACAAGCGGCATTGCGTGTGTGTTGTTATGAGTTCTGGCGGTTATCCTGGCAAATATGAAAATGGTTTTGAAATCAAAGGTTTAGTAACGGCGGAAGAAGAAGCCGATACCGTCGTATTTCATGCCGGGACCAAAAGCGAAGGCGATAAAATTGTCACCGCGGGCGGCCGGGTTCTGGGTATTGTGAGTTTAGGAAGTAATATTAAGGAAGCGATCAAGAACGTTTACACTGCCGTTGAGAAAATAAAATTTGATCATATGTTTTTCCGCCGTGATATCGCGGCTAAGGCTTTAAAAAAGAACAATTTAAAATCTGCAGACGCCGTCGGGCGTTAATACGGAGCGTGTTGTGAAACAAATCAAAGTTGCAATCATGATGGGTAGTAAAAGCGATCTTCCGACGATGGAAGAAGGGGCAAAAATTTTGAAAGATTTCGGTGTCGGGTATGAAATCAAAGTCTTATTCGCCCATCGCACTCCGCGCGAAACCGCAGCGTATGCCGAGAACGCGAAGGCTAAAGGGATTCAGGTGATCATTTGCGCTGCTGGTGGATCAGCTGCTTTAGCAGGTGTTGTGGCCGCACACACCAATTTACCGGTCTTGGGTGTTCCGATCGAATCCGTGCTGGACGGTTTGGATTCTCTTCTTTAGACGGTGCAAATGCCTCCGGGCGTTCCCGTCGGCGCACTTGCGATCGGTAAACCGGGTGCGAAGAATGCCGCTTTGTTAGCTTTGCGTATCATGGGAGTATCCAACGAAGCCATTGCCAAGAAACTCGATATCTTTTCTGACGATCAGAGAAAGAAGATTTTGGAAGGTAATTAATTTTGGTGTAGGTTGACTATAATCTTCTTTGCTCAAAAAGTCCTCGCTTGAGCCTCTTACTTTTAGTTTAAAAGGCTTACAGGTAAGCGGCTCGGCTGCGGAACTCGCCAGAAGGTTACAGTCAACCCACCCCCATAATCATGAAAACACAAATTATCAAAATCAATCCCGATTTTCCGGAAATGGACCGTATCGCACATTGTGCTAGTATTATCCGTCAGGGTGGCTTAGTCATTTTTCCGACGGAAACGGTTTACGGGATCGCCGCGGATTTTAATAATCCGCAAGCGATGGCGAGATTGCGCGAAGTCAAACGTCGCGACGGCGATAAACCTTTTTCGATCCATATTGCGCAAAAAGGTCTTTTGCCGAATTACACGCCGATCAAATCGCCGGAAGTTTATAAAATGGTCGATGCCTGCTGGCCGGGACCGTTGACCGTTGTTGTTCCGTCGTTTGAAGAGGGACATACGGTCGGTGTTCGTATTCCTCAGCATAAAATTGCTCTGAGTTTAGTTCAGGAATCGCAATGCACGGTCGCGGCGCCGTCCGCGAACCTCTCCGGCAATCCACCACCCTCGACCTGCGCGGACGCTTTAAAAGATTTGGACGGCCTTGTCGATGTCGCCATTGACGGGGGAGAAGCGAAATTCGGTCTGGCGTCCTCGGTCGTGGATTTTACGCAGGAAAAACCGATTGTGTTGCGTCAAGGTCCGATCACGCAAGAAGATGTGGATCGGATCACGCAAAGAAAATTAGTTTTGTTTGTCTGCACCGGCAACAGCTGCCGTTCGGTGATGGCAGAATATCTTTTGAAGGACATGCTCAAAGGCAAACCGAACATCGAAGTTTTATCCGCCGGAACCGCAGTGTATTTTCAGACCACGGCTAGTTCAGAAACCGTGGTAGTTTTAGGGCGACACGATCTCGATGCGTCGCGCCATGAGTCACGGCCGATCAACAGCATTTTGTTGCGAAAAGCGGATTTGATCTTAGTCATGACGCGCAGCCACCGCCAGCAAGTGCTGGAGCGTGTCCCTTCTGTCGAGAAAAGAGTTTATCAGTTGCGCGAATTTCTTCAGGAACAGCCCGGTTATGACGGTGATCTCGATATTCCAGACCCGATGGGAAAATCTTTTGAAACCTATGAAGAGTGCGCAGCGATGATTAAAGCTGCGGTTGCCAAATTAGTAAATCTTTTATAACTTAAAGAAATCTCTCCTTCCTTGCTCCCTTCGGGAGCCTAATCGGCAGGAATTAGGGATAATTATTTAAGTAAGGAAGCAAGATAGATAAAAAGGACTTAAATAATTATGAAAATTTTTATCGGCGGTGATCATCGCGGATTTCAGATGAAAGCGTTTTTGATCAAATTGTTGGAAAAGCAAGGCCACAAAGTTGTCGATGTCGGGTCTTATGATCCAGATGTGATGTGTGATTATCCGTCTATCTCGGAAAAAGTCGCAACCCAAGTTGTTAAGACCAAAGGTAGTCGGGGGATTTTAGCGTGCATGACTGGGATCGGACATTCTATTGCCGCGAATAAAATTGTCGGTGCTTATGCTGCGCTCGTCTATAATAAAGAAGCTGCTGCCTTGTCCCGTCAGCATAATAATGCCAACATTTTAGTTTTAGGTGCCAAGTTCACGGTGGTAAAAGATCTTCCCGGCATCGTGAACGTTTGGCTGACAACAGATTTCGAAGGCGGCCGGCATTTACGCCGTGTCAAAGAAATCAAAGCTATTGAGAAAAAATATTCAGGTAAAAACTATAAAAATTAGCCCAGGACGGTGTTATGTCCCGGGCAGTCTCTAATGATGTTAGAAAGAGGTCAGCTATGGATTTAAAACACAGTGATCCGGATATTTATAACGCGATTCAAAATGAATTAGCACGTCAGCGTAATAATCTTGAATTGATTGCTTCCGAAAACATTGTTTCACAAGCGGTGCTCGAAGCCCAGGGTTCCGTCATGACTAACAAATATGCCGAAGGTTATCCGGGAAAACGTTGGTACGGCGGATGCGAATACGTTGACGTCGCCGAACAGCTCGCGATCGATCGTGCAAAAGAAATCTTTGGCGCCGAGCATGCGAACGTGCAGCCGCACTCTGGGTCGCAAGCGAATTTCGCGGTTTACAATGCTGCGGTTAATCCTGGCGATACGGTCTTGGGTTTAGACCTCGCCTGCGGCGGGCATTTGACCCACGGGCATAAAATGAATTTTTCCGGTAAGACTTATAACATGGTCGCTTATAAAGTTGATCCGAAAACGGAAATGATCGATATGAATGAAGTCGCGGCCTTAGCTAAAGAGCATAAGCCAAAAATGATCATCGCGGGAGCTTCGGCCTATTCTCGTACTTACGATTTTAAAAAGTTTCGTGAGATTTGTGATTCTGTTGGGGCGTTTTTGTTTGTCGACATGGCGCATTTCGCAGGCCTAGTCGCGGCTGGTCTTCATCCGAATCCAGTTCCGTATGCAGAATTTGTCACCACGACAACACACAAAACATTACGCGGCCCCCGAGGGGGACTGATTCTTTGCAGATCGGAATTTGCAAAAAAGATTGACGCTAATATTTTTCCGGGATGCCAAGGCGGGCCGATGATGCATGTGATCGCCGCCAAGGCCGTCGCATTTAAAGAAGCCTTACAGCCGGAATTTAAAGAATATCAGGGGCAGATTTTAAAAAATTGTCGAACAATGTCTACCTCTTTGAGCAAGATGGGATTCCGCATTGTCTCAGGCGGCACCGACAATCATTTGTTTATGGTTGATCTTCGTTCAAAAGGCGTCAGCGGAAAAGACGCTTCGGAAATTCTCGATAAAGTTAACATCACCGTCAATAAAAACATGATCCCGTATGATCCAGCGAGCCCGATGGTGACTAGTGGTATTCGTATTGGGACTCCGGCGTTGACCACCCGCGGTATGAAGGAAGCGCAAATGGAGCAAGTCGCCAAATTGATCGACGCTGCTATTGTAAATCACAAGAATGAAGCAAAACTTGCGGAAGTCAAACAAGGCGTCCTGACATTGACGAAAGAATTTCCACTGTATCCGAATTTATGAAATGTCCGGCCTGCCACTACAAAGAAACCAAGGTCGTTGATTCGCGGTTAAGTGCGGAAGGGGCCTCCATTCGCCGCCGTCGCGAATGCTTGAAATGTAAAAAGCGTTTCACCACTTACGAATATATTGAACAAGTCCCGCTCATGGTCATCAAGCGCGATAATCGTCGCCAGCCGTTTGACAGAACGAAGATTATTTCCGGTTTAGTCAAGGCGTGCGAAAAGCGTCCGATCAGCGTCGACAAGATCGACCAGATCACCTTGGAAATTGAACGCGCCATCCAAAAGAAATATGAACGCGAAGTGAGCGCCACCGCGATCGGCGAAATCATCATGGAAAAACTCGCCTCGTTAGATGAAGTCGCGTATGTCCGTTTTGCTTCCGTGTACCGGCAGTTCCGCGACGTGAACCAATTTATGAACGAATTGAATATTATTTTGGAGCGTGAAAAATCCTCCTTAAAAAAGAAAAAAGGAATATAACCGCATGGTGCAAGTCGAACTGAGCAAGATTATTATTGATGAGAAACGTCAGGATCAGATCATTGTTTTGAAAGAAAAAAACGGCGACCGTCAATTTCCGATTGTGATTGGTTTTCTTGAAGCCTCCAGTATCAAAATGAAGCTTTCCAAGGTCGAGACCCCGCGTCCGCTGACGCATGATCTTTTACTTTTGACGATTGAAAGCCTCGGCGCTAAAGTCGATCAACTGGTAATCGACAAATTGATCAATAGCACCTTTCATGCCAAGATTGTTTTGACAACATCCGACGGTCAATCAAAAAGTGTCGATGCCCGTCCTTCCGACGGTGTGGCGTTGGCGGTCCGTGCTGGTGCCCCGATTTTTGTGGAAGAAGAGATCCTCAAAAGAGCATCGATTTTCAATACCGCTGAAGAATAGTTTTCGCCATGCCAAACTTGGCCCTTTATCCGCTTGTGTTGACGATTCAGAAGATCGCCCGACAGAAGAAAATCGATATTTTCTTGGTCGGTGGTTTTTTACGTGACGCTGTTTTGAATAAAAATGGCCATGATTTTGATTTTGCCATGGAGCGCGGCGCCATTGCCTTTGCCCGCCATTTTGCCAAAAATATCAAAGGTGCATTTGTGCTTTTGGATAAAGAACATGGCTGCGCTCGAGTCGTCAAAAAGACCGCTTCTGCCAGCGAAACCTACGACTTTGCCGATTTTCGCGCGCCGAAATTAAAAGGCGACCTTTCGCATCGGGATTTTACCATCAATGCTTTCGCGGCCAAAATCAATGACCTCACTCCCGACGCTGAAATCACTGAAAATCTTATCGATCTGTGCGACGGTAGGAAAGATCTTAAAGCTCGGCGACTGCGTATGGTCAGGGCGTCCACTTTTAAAGAAGATCCGTTGCGGGTTTTGCGTGGTTACAGTTTGCGGGCGCAACTCGATTTCACAATCGAACCCAAAACATTGATCCAAATTAAAAAAGATAAAGATTTACTGCGTAACGTCGCGCGCGAGCGGATCTTAGACGAGTTTTTTAAAATTCTGCAATCTCCACGGGCCGCCGAGAATTTGCGGGCTATGGATAAAATCGCTTTATTGGAAGAAGTCATTCCGCAAATCACAATTATGTACCGCGTCAAGCAGGGCGGTTATCATCATCTTGACGTGTGGCCGCATTCTTTGGAAACGGTGGCGCAGTTGGAAGACGTTTTTATCGAATACGCACAAGAAACGGAAGTGAATGAATATCTCGACGAAGCTTTGGCGGGAACGCGGACCCGCCGCGGACTTTTGAAGCTCGCTGCGCTATTGCATGATATCGGTAAACCGCAAACGCGCAAAAAAGAACAGAACCGGATGTCATTCCACAGCCATGAGCACGTCGGAAAAGGCATCAGCCGCTCAGTGGCTAAATTATTAATGCTTTCCAGCCGTGAACGGATGATGCTGGAAGATGTTGTGCTGTGGCATCTGCGTCCGGGATATTTATCGAATTTCAAGAATGCTAGTGATCGCGCCGTTTTTCGTTATTTTCGCGATACTAAAGAAGAAGCGGCCGCTGTCGCTTTGTTATCGATTGCTGATCAACGTTCGACGCGCGGGCCGTTATCGTCGAAAACGGACGAAGCGCATCATATTAAAGTTTGTCGCAAGCTTGTGGCGCAATTTTTTGCCGCAAAGAAAGAAAAACCGTTTGTAAGTTTAATCAATGGAAATGATCTAATCAGAAAATTGAAAATCAAACCCGGCCCGATTTTTGGTAAAATTCTTCAGGGTGTCGAAGAAGCCCAGGCGACTGGAAAAATCACGACCAAAGACGAAGCGCTGGCTTTGGCTAAAAAACTCGCAGGCTAATATGATTGTTAAAAGTACTGAATTTATAATACTCAAGCGCGACATCCAAAAATCCGCAAAAGACCCGAACTTTATTTCTGTGCAGATCAAGGGCGAGCTCGACGAGTTCTTTGTGCGCGAAGCGTTTCGCGCGATCTTCACTAAAGCCCTGAAATCAAAACGATCAAAGTTAATATTCCCGCCAGCCGGTATTGCCGAAGGTTTTCCGACGATGGGTGTGGCTAAAATTGTTTCGCAGGAAATTCTCCGTTTTTGCCGTGCTTATCCTGGCGCGTTGAAAGAAATGACGCTCATCATTGAGGACCGCAAAATGTTCGATTTGTTTGAGAAGCAGGTCTATGGTTATCTTCGCCATGTGCAGGAAGATTTAGGCTGCGGTCCGTATTGCACGGTGGATATGATTATTGAATATCGCGGCGGCATCGTCGTCATTGAACGCACTAATCCGCCTTACGGTTTTGCATTGCCCGGTGGATTTGTCGATAACGGCGAGACGCTGGAACAGGCTGCGGTGCGCGAAACCAAAGAAGAGACCAACTTGGAGTTAGAGAATTTGCAACAATTCCATACTTATTCCGATCCAGCGCGTGATCCCCGTTTTCAAACAATTTCGACGGTATTTACGGCAAAGGGTAAAGGTATTCTCAAGTCTGGAGACGACGCCAAAGGAGCGCAGGTGATCCCGGCGAAGGAGATTTTGGACCACGACTTTGCCTTTGATCACAAAGATATTATTCGCGATTATTTAAAAACAAAGCGCCGTTCCCGATGAGTTTCTTTAAAACGACGAAGAAAGTCCTGAGCGTCAGCAATCAGCCGGAGAAATTTCTTAATGGGTTGACCGCTAATTCACTTGATAAGCCGCAGAACGCGTTTGTAAATCTTAACGGCCGAATTATTGCGACTTTTGATCAAATTAAGGTTAGTGACGATCAATTCTTATTGGTCATTGAAGCGAATTTTATTCAAGGTGTCCTTAATCATATCGACCGTTTTGCCAAACTAAGCAAAGTGAGTCTTCAGTTGCAAGATATGACGGCGTATTTTGGTCTCGATGGAAATTATGTAACCGGTAAAGGGGAATTTGCGATTCCGCAGAAACGCGGCCAGTTGATTCTAACGCCGAAAGTTTTGTCGTCGCCAGTCAGCGAGGCCGAATTCACCCTGTTTCGACTTAAGAACGATATTCCACTTTTAGGGGTCGATTACAAAGACGAAATGCTTTTGAATGTCAGCGAAAACGATTTCGTTTCTTTTACCAAAGGTTGCTTCTTGGGCCAGGAACCGATTGCTAAAGTTCATCATCGTTCACGGCCGACCTGGAAAATGGTAGTCCGTTTTGAAGATGAAAGTTCGGTTGAAGAAAAAGTCAAAATGACCTCCAAAACTTCCGATCCTGGGACGGGCCGTATTCTCGGGTTTGTTTTTGTTGGAAATAAGTAATTTGTCATCCCCGAATGCTCTTATCGGGGATCACTAGAAAATCAACAGGTATTTAGCCGGGATGAAGCCTTGAGTATTTCGCCAACGCTTAATGTGCAAAGCGTTCTTCTTGGTAAGGGTTGCAAGCTTGAAAGTAGACTGCATATCCCAAACGCATACGTTTTTTGCACTTCAGTGGAAATTATTAAAGATAAATTTGGCGAAGGCCATTATGAGATTACTAATCACAAATTTTTTACCGCCATGTTATGCAAACAGTTGCGAAAAGAAGATCCGAGGGTCTATTATTGCTATTCTGACACAGTAATTTATAGGGATATTCAGCAGTTCGTAATAAATTGTCAGGAAGACAAGGATAATTTTACGAAAATGAATATAACCGAAACACAGTTAGCAGACTACTTTCGAAAACCCTTAGGCAAGCTTTCAGAAAAAGAATACCGATTTATTTTTCTAATAAAAACACAAAATATTCCAGAATATACAGATTTTAACTGCGCTTTAGACGAGATTAATCAGTGCTGTAGGTGCTAAGATGATATTGTTTGTATCGCTAATTATTTAAGATTGACAAAGATATTTCAACCGTTTATCGTGATCAAACAGTCTCAATCTGCCAAGGAGAGTTTCTCGATGGATATTCGCACTAAATCAGTTCACACCGGCGTTTATAAAGACAAGAGCTATAACTCGGTCACCACACCGATTTATCCTAGCTCAACGTTTGCTTTCGACGCTTTAGGAAAAAACCGCGGCTACGATTATACCCGTAGCGGAAATCCGACGCGCGCCGCGCTCGAAGAAAATATTGCCAGCTTAGAAGGCGGCATCGGCTGCTCTGCGACCGCGACCGGCATGGCCGCGATCACCGCGTCGATGTTTTTATTAAAGGCCGGCGATCACGTTGTTACGGGCGACGATATTTACGGCGGGACCTATCGTTTGTTCAGTAAAGTCTTGCCGCAAATGGGCATTTCGTTTTCTTTTGTGAACATGAGAGATTTGAAGAAAGTCAAAGCCGCCATTACTTCAAAGACGAAAATGGTTTGGATTGAAACGCCGTCCAATCCGCTTTTGAACATCGTGGATTTAGAAGAAGTGATCGGTCTTGCCAAATCTAAAACGATTTTGACCGCTGTCGACAATACGTTCTTGTCGCCGTATTTTCAAAAACCTTTTGAATTTGGTGCAGATTTAGTTGTTCACTCGACAACCAAATATATCAATGGACACAGCGATGTCGTTGGCGGCGCGATCATTTATAATAACAAAGCCATCGGTGAACGCGTTCGTTACATGGTCAACGCGCTTGGCGTTTCACAAGCGCCGTTTGATGCATGGCTTGTTTTGCGCGGCGTGAAAACATTGAGCCAGCGCATGGAAGCGCATCAGGCCAATGCCTTGAGCATTGCCAAATTTCTCGAAGGCCACAAGAATGTCCAGAAGGTCTATTATCCCGGTTTGATCAGCCATCCGCAGCAAGATTTGATCCGCAAGCAGATGAAAGGCTTCGGCGGGATGTTGGCTTTTGAATTGAATACCAAGAAAGTTGAGCTTAATAAATTCTTTAAGAAGTTGAAATTCTTTTCGCTCGCTGAATCTTTGGGTGGTGTTGAATCTTTGATCGAACATCCGTGGTTGATGAGTCACTCGTCGATGGGCGTCGAAGGTTTAAAAAAGTCGGGGATCACCAAGGAAACGATCCGTGTGTCCGTCGGTATTGAAGGGCACAATGACCTAATCGACGATCTCTCCCGCGCTTTGGCGACTGCAAAATAATTTTCCCGATTCTATATCCGACCACGTCAGGGGCGCTTTTGTCTGTTTCGAATCCTCAATCTGCCGATTCCGAAAAAAATTATTCCGCTGACCCGGACGTCCTGCTCATGCTTGATGCGCAGAAGGGAAATACCGCTTCGTTTGAGGCTCTGCTGCGCAAATATTTCAGCCGCATTTTTAATTTTGCCTACCGTTATTTAAACAGCCGTGAAAGCGCCGAAGATATTGCGCAGGAAACTTTTATCCGTGTTCACTGCTCCTTGGCGAGGTACAGTCCGCAATCGAAATTTCAAACTTGGGTTTATGTCATCGCCCGCAATCTGTGTCTTAATGAATTGCGTAAGAACAAACATAAAGCTTATTCGTTGGACGGGATGTTGGAAACCCAAGACGGCGACATTCCGACGCAGTTTGCCGATCATAACGCGCCCGATCCGTCGAATGAGCTGGTGAGTAAAGAGACTTTGGCCAAGTTGCTGGAAGTGATTGAAAGTTTGCCCGAGAATCAGCGGACGGCGGTGCTTTTGCAGCGTTTTGAAGGGCTTTCGTATGAAGAAATTGCCAAGGTTCTGGACTGTAGTTTGCAGGCCGTCAAATCGCTCCTCAATCGAGCCAAAGAAAGCCTCAAAAACAAGTTTTCTTCCTTGCCGGAATAGTTTCCAATATGGGAAAAAGCCGTATTCTGGCGGAACTTTTCACCCCAGGATGTGTTAAAGACCTAAAGGAAAAACCATGGATTGTCACCAAACCAAAGATCGTATTCCCGAATGGATGGATTCCGTGCTTTCTGCAGAAGAGGCGGCCGCGGTTGGCCAGCATTTGGCGCGTTGTGTTGAGTGTCGCAACGAGTTTAAGATCTACGCGAAAGCCTGGAATGCCCTTAAGTCCTGGCCGGATATTGAGCCGGATCCCGGGTATGTTTCCCGTTTTTGGGGGCGTTTGAGTCTTCAAAAGCCTTGGTATGAAAAGCTTTTGGAGGGTGCGCGACCGGGGGTAACGGAAAAATGGTTTGCTCCGGTTTTTGCCACCGCTTTTTTGGCGATTGTCGTCAGCAGCGTGACAATGTACAACACCTCCGTGATTGTCCAGACCGAGAGTGTGATTTCATCCTTGACGGCCGATGATATTGAATTCGTTGAGAATATCGACCTAGCGGAAAATTTGGAGGTCATCGAGAACATTGACTTTTTGGAAGATTTAGATGTTATTGAAAATTTCGACGAGTCCAATGTATGATTAAAAAATTAATTATTTTTGTACTCATACTAGGAACCATTGCTCCAATTTCGGTTGGTGCAGAGGATGTTGTGGAAAAAGTTGCTGCGTCGCCTGAGGCGATTGAGCGTTGGAATAATTTAACGCCGGAGCAAAAAGAACAAATGCGCGCCCGCCATGAAAAATGGAAATCTCTCGATCCGCAGCGTAAAGCGCAAATCAAAAAGCGGTATGAACGCTTTTTGAAGTTACCGCCGGATGAACGGGAACGTTTGAAAAGCAATTGGAGCAAATTTAAAGATGCCACGCCGGAAGAAAAGGAAGCGATGCGGGCAAGATTTAAGAATTGGAAAGATAAATCCGTTGCCCAGCGCGCGCAGTTGAAGAATCGCGGTGATCGTTTGAAAAATATGACGGACGAACAAAAGCAAAAGCTTAGAGAAAAGCGCGAAGAATGGCGTTCAAAATCGCCGGAAGAAAAGCGCCAGATGCGCGAAAAGTTTCAAACTCGCCGCCACTCTAAATAATTTTACCTACCCAAAGGCATTGCTTTTTGTTAAGATGACTGCATGAAAATTCCCGCGCATCCTTTGCGAAAGATTTTAACGCTATATGTTGTAGTTCTTATTTTGGTATCCAGCGGTTTCACCAAAATCAACGATATCGAGACCGCAATCATCGAAAAAGATTTCAAGACGGCAAAGAATTTGGCTGAAGATTTTGTGGCCAACAACCCTACCAGTTCCGATAGTGCTAAAGCCAAATATTATTTAGGTATAAGCGAGCTAGGTTTAGTCCAGTATGACGCCGCTCGCACCGCTTTTAATCAGGTTTTGGAACTCAACCCGTCGGATAGTTTGTATGACAAAGCCTGGTTAGGGATCATCGATTCTCTGGGTATGGAAGAAAAATTTGAAGAGGATTTAGCGCAGGCTGAGAAGTTTTTGAAAGAACGTCCGCACTCTGAGTTTTTAAGCGTCATTTATTTGAAGATCGGCCGGGCCAATCTGAAATTATCTCGGTGGGGAAATGCCGAAGAATATCTTAAGAAATTGATCCACGATTTTCCTAAGACCTTCGAAGCCCATACTGCTCGCCAACTTTTAGCAGAGAAACGTTATTTTTCGATTCAGGTTGGGTCCTTTCTCGATCAGACCCGCGCGATTGCTTTAGTTGATGAATTAAAAAGTAAAGGCGAGTATTCTTATCTTGTGGAAACACAAGATCATGACGGACGCGCGTTTTATCGTGTGCGTGTCGGGCAGTTAAAAACGATCGACGAAGCCCATGATATGCGAAAGCGTTTAAGCGAGCAGGGTTACCCTGCCCATATCTATCCTTGAAGTCAGTGTTTTCTCCTAAGATCATTTTTATCATCGGGCCTACCGCAGTCGGAAAAACCGACATCGCGCTCAATATCGCCAGTCAAATTCCCAGCGAAATTGTCTCTTGTGATTCGATGCAGGTTTATCGTGAAATTTCTATCGCTAGCAGCAAGCCGTCTTTGGCCCAACGCAATAAAGTCCCGCATCATGTATTGGATGTCATTTCTATTGCTGAGAAATTCGATGTAGCCGCTTTCAATATCATGGCCACGTCGGCCATCGAAAGTATTTTGGCGAAGAAGAAATATCCGCTGGTCGTTGGCGGCAGCGGAATGTATGTGCAGATCCTGCTCGACGGTATTTTTGAGGGAGGCGAGCAAGATCCGGTTTTGCGCAAGAAGCTAGAAAGCATGGGCGCCGAGGCGCTTTATAAGAAGCTTAAAAAAGTAGATCCGGATGCGGCCGAAAAGATTCATTCCAATGATGTGCGCCGTCTAGTTCGTGCTTTAGAAGTTTATGAAACGACCAACGAACCGATTTCGCAATTGCAGAAACAACGTTCCGGTTTGTGGGGCAAATATGAAATCATTATTATTGGTCTCAATCGTGAACGCGAAGAACTTTATGAAATGATTAATCAGCGTGCTGAGGGGATGTTTGGCGAAGGTTTAATTAAAGAAGTTAAAGCGATTTCAGATTCTAAAATGAGTCTGACTGCGCAAAGAATTATCGGCGTTGGCGAAGTTTTGGCCTATCTTCGCGGCGAAAGCACCTTAGAAGAAGCGAAAGAATTGATGAAGATGAACACGCGGAGATTGGCAAAACGTCAACTTACGTGGTTTCGCAAAGATAAACGGATCACTTGGCTCATGTTGAAGGCCGGTGATTCCGCTCAAGAAGTTAGTAAAAAAATTTTAAAGGAAATTAATTAATGGAAAAAGTTCTCTCAGTGATTGTTCAGCTTAAGTCGGACCGCAGTCAATGGACGTTCGATGATCTTGCTGCGGAAATGGAAGAATTAGTCAGCGCCTGCCATGGCGTTGTCGTCGACAAATTGACGTGCCGGCTTGATCAGATTTCTCCTGGGCTTTATTTGGGGGAAGGCAAAGTCAAAGAAATCACCGAGCTCGTCAAGGCCAAGCAAATCGACACGGTCATTATTAATTCCGATTTAAAAGGCAATCAACAACGAAATCTTGAAGAGGCGATTGGTTGTAAAGTCATCGACCGGACACAGTTGATTTTAGATATTTTTGCCCGACGGGCCAAAAGTCTTGAAGGGAAAATGCAGGTTGAGCTTGCACAATTGGAATATCTTTTACCTCGCCTTGTTGGACATGGTGTGGAAATGTCACGCTTAGGCGGCGGGATCGGGACGATGGGACCCGGTGAAACCAAGCTGGAAGTCGACCGCCGGCGGATTCGGGAAAAAGTCGATCGCTTGCGCCGCGAATTAAAAGACGTCACCTTAGATCGTTCTCTCCGGCGGAAGAAGCGTCAAGACGACGGGATTCCGCTGGTCTCATTGGTTGGTTATACCAATGCCGGGAAATCCACTATACTAAATACTCTGACCCAAGCCGGGCAGGTGACGCACGACGGACTTTTTACCACGCTGGATTCTTTGTCGCGCCAACTGATTTTACCGAACCATCAGAAAATCGTTCTTTCCGACACCGTTGGATTTTTACACGACTTACCGCACCATTTGATTGAATCTTTTAAAGCCACGCTGGAAGAAACAGCCACGGCCGACTTGTTGATTCATGTTGTCGATGTCAGCCATCCGAAGTTTCGCAATCTTTATGATTCGGTCATGCAAGTTTTAAAAGAACTCGATGCGCACGAAAAGCCGATGATTACCGTTCTTAATAAAATCGATCGGTTGGAAAGTAAATCGATTTTGCGTGAATTGAAGTTAACGTTTAATAATTGCGTCGCAGTGTCAGCCCTGAGCGGTGAAAATATTCCCGGTCTTTTAGATGAAATTTCCAGTCAGTTATCCTCCTTGTTGGAAACCATAGAGGTTGTTCTTCCCTTAGACCGAATGGATTTAGTTAATCTTGCCCACAAAGAAGGACACGTTCACACCATCAATTATGACCCGGACGCGGTTCGTTTATCGGCCTCTTTGCCAAAAAAAATTGCCGGATTGTTACAAAAATTTAGTATAAAAACGATGTAAAATACCATAAAGCATTGTGATTTATTGTTTTATGTATGATTAGATAAACTAATTATATTTATTAGAATATGTTTACATTACAATAAGGTGATGCTATATTCGTATCGTTGATGAGGTGCGAAATATGGAAAACGAAACCCCGAAAAATTACAGTGTTAATATTGATCCCCATACTCCGGTTTATATTATCAGTGTGGTGAGCGAAATTGTGAGCATTCCGATCTGGACCTTGCGGAAGTTGGACGATATGGATGTAGTCAAACCTGCTCGCCTCGGCAAAAAGACGCGTTGTTACTCGCAAAGGCAAGTTGAAGTTTTGGGGTATGTTCACTATTTAATGGAAGAGAAGGGCGTCAATATCAGCGGCATTAAAATGATTTTGAAAATTGAGAATAAAGAATAAATTTTTTTATTTAAAAATTAGCAGTGGTCTCTTGTGAGTGCCAAAGGATAAAAATATGCGATTGGATAAATTCACCGTGAAAAGTCAGGAAGCTATTCAGAGCGCTTTGCAAATTGCGCAAGATCGTAATCATCAGCAGATCGATGCGGCGCATTTGTCTTATGCCCTTTTGCAGGACGAGCAAGGATTGGTTATCCCTATTCTTAATCAGGTCGGGGTGTCGACGCAAACGATTTTGTCGTCGCTGGATGCTCAGCTAGCCAAAATTCCGCAGGTTGAAGGGGGGGACTCTCCGTCTTTATCCAGTCGTTTAAACAAAATCTTAAATGACGCGCAAAAGATTTCCGCTGACATGAAAGACGAATTTACGTCGCAGGAACATCTATTGTTAGCACTTTATCGCGACCGCGAAACGGTGATCAGCCAAGAACTACATCGGAACGGAATTGATGAAACCAGTTTATTGAAGATCCTCAATTCCATCCGCGGCGGACAAAAAGTCAGCGACGCGAATGCCGAAGACAAATATCAATCATTACAAAAATATGCCCGCGATCTTAACGATATGGCGAGCAAGGGAAAGTTGGATCCGGTCATCGGCCGCGACGAAGAAATCCGCCGTGTCATTCAGGTTCTCTCTCGCCGTACTAAAAATAATCCGGTTTTGATCGGTGAACCTGGCGTCGGGAAAACAGCGATCGCCGAAGGTCTCGCGTTACGTATTTTTTCCGGTGATGTGCCGGAAGGATTGAAAAATAAAAGAGTCATGTCGCTTGATATGGGTGCTTTGATTGCGGGTGCGAAATATCGTGGCGAATTTGAAGAACGTCTTAAATCTGTTTTGAAAGAAATCGAATCTAAAAATGGTGAAGTCATTTTATTTATCGATGAATTGCATACGATCGTCGGTGCGGGCGCGGCCGAAGGATCGATGGACGCGTCGAATCTATTGAAACCGGCATTAGCACGCGGACAGTTGCGCTGTATCGGCGCCACCACACTCGACGAATACCGTAAGCATATTGAAAAAGATTCAGCTTTGGAGCGCCGTTTTCAACCGGTCATGGTCAATGAACCTAGTGTCGAGGATACCATTGCTATTTTACGCGGTTTGAAAGAACGTTATGAAATCCATCACGGCGTGCGGATCTTAGACTCCGCGCTTATTGCGGCCGCCACAATGTCCAATCGTTATATCACCGAACGTTTTTTACCGGACAAAGCCATCGATTTGATCGACGAGGCCGCTTCGCGTTTACGTATTGAAATCGACAGCATGCCGCAAGAACTCGATATTAGTGAACGTCGTATTCGGCAGCTTGAGATTGAACGCCAAGCGCTCAAGAAAGAAAAAGACGAAGCCACTCAGGAACGTTTGAAGAAATTAGAGAAAGAATTAGAACAACTTAAGACCGAGAACAAAAAATTGCGTCTGCGTTGGGAAGGCGAGAAAGCGGTCATTAATCAGATCCGCGCGATTAAGACAGAGATCGAAGCGCTTAAGCTGGAAGAAGCGAATGCGGAAAAACTCGGAAATCTCGATCGTGTCGCTGAAATCCGTTACGGCCTGTTAGTCAATTTAGAAAAAGACCTCACGGTGCAGAACAAAGAATTGCACCGCTTGCAAAAAGAAGGCTCGCTTCTTAAAGAAGAAATTGACGATCAAGACATTGCGGAAGTTGTGGCCAAGTGGACGCAAATCCCGATCACTAAATTAATGGAAGGTGAGACGGAGAAATTAATCAGCATCGAAAAAGTTTTAAAGCAGCGCGTGATCGGGCAGGACCAGGCCATCGATTTGGTGGCGTCCGCCATCCGTCGCTCTCGTACCGGTTTGAGTAATCCTAACCGGCCGATAGGATCTTTTTTGTTCGTTGGTCCTACGGGTGTCGGTAAAACCGAGCTTGCGAAATCGCTGGCGTGGTTTTTATTCGACAACGCCGATGCGGTCATTCGGATCGACATGAGCGAATATATGGAAAAGCACAGCGTCTCGCGTTTGATCGGTGCGCCTCCGGGTTATGTCGGTTATGAAGAGGGCGGGCAATTGACGGAAGCGGTGCGTCGCCGGCCTTACGCGGTCATTCTTTTCGACGAAATCGAAAAAGCGCATAGCGATGTCTTTAATGCCCTTTTGCAAATCTTAGACGACGGACGTTTGACTGACGGGCAGGGACGGGTCGTGAATTTTAAAAATACGATCATTATTATGACTTCGAATATTGGATCGGATGCCATTGCGGACGTCGACGAGAAAGAAGAAATCGGCCGCCGTATTGACGAGGCTTTGAAAGTGGCGTTTCGTCCGGAATTTCTGAATCGTATTGACGAAAAGATCATCTTTAATCGTTTGGGACAGGACGATATCACCAGAATCGTGGATATCCAGATTAAAAATCTCGATCAGCGATTGGCCCAGCGTAATATTTCTTTAGAGATCGATCAAAAAGCCAAAGAAGTTTTAGGACGAGCCGGTTATGATCCGGTCTATGGGGCGCGGCCTTTGAACCGTGCGATCCAGAAAATGGTGCAGGACCCGATTGCTTTGATGCTACTGGATGGTCGAGCCAAGGACAAGGACCGCATTGGGGTGAGTGTAAAAGATGGAGAGCTGGAGTTTAAGGTTACGAAAAACTAAAACCAAGAAGAGCAGAAAACGTTTTTTTAAAAACGATATTTGCTTATAATATTTAAACCATGCCATTAGTTCTCATTATCATTTTTATCTTACTCGTCGCTGGGATCGCTTATCTTGCGAAGAAAGCCTGGTCGGAAAAGACCGACACCAAAGAATATTTGGAGAGAATGGCGCATTTCTTTGAAGGCGAAGTGGCCGCTATTCCCGATAGCGCTAATTCAAAGCGTATCACCTTTAAGTATCGGGGCTATGACTGTCTTTATGAAGATATGGAGTTGCCGGCTTTGCAAAAAGGGGCCGATTTGAACGTAGCGTATTTGAAAATGAAAGCGAAAAGTCATTTGAGTCTCAGTTTCACGGAACGCGAACGCACCTCCATCCGGTCGAATGCGCAAACTTTACAAGAAGTGACCCATTCGCGTTGGGGCGATACGCGTGGTTTGATTGAATTGCCGAAATCATTAGAAGATTTTCATGTCTATACGAATGATCCAGAAAAAGCCGCAAAATTCATCAAAAATAAGAAAGTATTGCGTTCTTTCGAATCGTATCGCAACCGGGATGCGCGCGGACATCCTTTGATGTCATTAAAAGTCACAGACGGCACGGTGGTCCTGGAATTCCATTCGACCGGCGGCCTGACGCCATCGCTTTTTGAATTGCGTAACAATGTGACGGCCGGTGAAGCTTATCTGCAGGAATTGATTGAAATAGCCGAAGTTTTACAAACCTTGGCCGGTGAGAAATCCTCATAACAAAGTTGCGTTGTCCCTGACGGTAAAGTGTTGACAACCTTTAAGCCTTTGTTATAATATCGACCTTAATTAGCACTCGTGAATATTGATTGCTAATATTTAAGCAGGAAAGTAAATTCTTGATGAGCTTCATGTTACATCAGGGGAGTGCGGGAAAATGAAAGAAGCCATTTACAAACAGCGCAAAGACACCGTCCTTGGCATCGTCGTGAATGCCTATATCAAGACGATGACGCCGGTGAGCTCCAGCTACATTGTGGATGAACACCATTTGGACTTAAGTCCGGCGACTATCCGTAATATTTTGGCGGAATTGGAAGAAGACGGTTTTTTGACGCATCCGCATACGTCCGCCGGCCGTTTGCCCACGCAAAAAGGGTATCGCTATTACGTCGATAATCTGATGAATCAGATCCAGCTTCTAGAAGAAGAAAAGTTCCGCATTAAACACGAATACGAAAAAGAAATGCGCGACCTGGAAGCCGCTTTAGAAAAGACTTCCCAAGTCATTTCCGAGCTTACGCATTATACGAGTATTATTTCCGTCGATGGCTGGGACGGTAAAATTTTCTGCCGCGGGACCAGCTATGTTGTCGAGTATCCAGAACATAAAGATGTGAAGAAAATTGGCAATATTTTGTCGGCGCTGGAAGAGAAACAAAACCTTTTGCAGTTCATCAACCGCGATTTGGAAAAGAAGATTAAGATTTATATCGGTCATGAAATTGTTTGCTCTGATATCGAAGGGTGTTCACTCGCGGTTTCGCGTTACGAAGCGCACAGTGGCCCGACGGGTAGAATCGCAGTTTTGGGACCGACGCGGATGGATTATTCGCGCGTTGTGTCGACTTTGGATTATTTTTCAAAATTGATGCACGAAGTGGTTTAAAGGACAGTTATGGCTATTGAAGAAGAAAAGACTCCCGAAGTTGTTAACGAAGAAGTGGCGGAAACGCCGACACCGACACCGTTTCCTTCGGAAGAAATCACCATAAGCGCCGCGGAGTATGAAAAGCTCGTCCGCGATGCCGCCGAATATAAAGACAAATATGTTCGTTTACTGGCGGAATTCGACAATGCGCGTAAACGCTCTGAACGTGAGCGCAGCGAATTTCTAAAATATGCTAATGAAGGTTTGATCACCGAGTTCTTGGCGGTCATGGACGATTTGGACCGGGTTGTACACGCGGCCAAAACGCATCAGCAGAACGATCAAGCTTTTTTAAAAGGTGTCGAGATGGTCATGAACCGGATTCATGAATTATTGCGCAAGAACAATGTCAAACCGATCGAGGCCGTCGGAAAACCGTTTGACCCGCACTGTCATGAAATCCTGATGCAGGAACCGTCGGACAAAGAAGAAGGAACAGTCATCGAGGAATTGCAAAAAGGCTATTGGCTCGGTGACCGCGTGGTAAGAACATCAAAAGTCAAAGTCGCAATTAAACAATCTTCCAGCGGGTGACGCGGAGGGGGTCCCATTCACGCGCGCAGCGTAAGCGAGCACGTGAAGGGTCCAAAGCGGCAGGACCCCGCCAGATTTTTATAACAGGAGGTAGTGATTATGGCTAAAGCCATTGGTATCGATTTAGGAACTTCAAACTCGGCCGCGGCCGTGTTGGAAGGCGGACGCCCGGTAATTATCCCGTCGGCAGAAGGTGCCGGGGTCGCATCGGGTAAAGCGTTCCCGTCATTCGTCGCGTTTACTAAAGACGGACAACGTCTCGTCGGTGAACCGGCCCGCCGTCAGGCGCCGATCAATTCACAAGGGACGATCTACGCCGCAAAACGTAAGATGGGGACGAACCACAAGTTCACCGTCGCCGGCAAAGATTACACCCCGCAGCAAGTCAGCTCGTTTATCTTGCAAAAGATCAAGGCTGACGCGGAAAAATATTTAGGCGATACCGTCGATGAAGCCGTCATCACCGTTCCGGCGTACTTCAATGACAACCAACGTCAAGCCACCAAAGACGCGGGCGAAATTGCCGGTCTTAAAGTTCTCCGTATTATCAACGAACCGACGGCTGCTTGTTTAGCGTACGGTTTGGATAAAGCCGGAAAAGAACAAAAAGTCATGGTTTTTGATCTTGGCGGTGGTACGCTCGACGTTACGATCATGGAAATGGGTTGGAACGAAGAACATAAAGCCGCGACGTTCGAGGTTTTGTCCACGAGCGGTGACAATCAGCTCGGCGGGACCGATATCGATAACGCGTTGATCGATCACATCACCACCCAATTCAAAAGTGAATCCGGTCTCGATTTGAAGAACGATAAGATGGCGTTCCAGCGCTTACGTGAAGCCGCTGAAAAAGCCAAGGTCGAACTTTCCAGCACCGTCTCGACGGAAATCAACTTGCCCTACATTACGATGGACGCCAGCGGACCGAAACATTTGACCATGACGCTAGATCGCGCCAAACTTGAGCAGTTAATTTCGCCGCTCATTGACCGTTGCCGCGGACCGATTGTCCAGGCGATGCAAGATGCGACCAAGAAATTAGGCAGCGAAGTCAAGATTGACAAAATCATTCTCGTCGGCGGTCCGACCCGGATGCCGATTGTTCAACAGTTTGTCGAAAAAGAAGTCGGACAAACGATCGAACGCGGAATTGACCCGATGGAATGTGTCGCCATGGGCGCCGCGATCCAAGCCGGGATTATCAAAGGCGATGCGAAAGAAGTCCTCCTCTTAGACGTCACCCCGTTATCGTTAGGGATTGAAGTTGAAGGTGGGATTTTCAATAAATTAATTAACCGCAATACCACGATCCCGACGAAGAAATCGCAGACCTATTCGACCGCTGCCGACAATCAGCCGGCCGTTACGATCCGCGTTTTACAAGGGGAACGTGATTTAGTCAGCGGAAATACTGAATTAGGAAAGTTCGACTTGGTCGGCATTCCGCCGGCCCCGCGCGGTGTTCCGAAAATCGAAGTCACCTTCGACATCGACACCAACGGGATCGTCCACGTTACGGCCAAAGATTTAGGCACGGGCAAGGAACAAACGATCAAGATCACCGCTCCGACTAAGTTGTCGCAGGAAGAAATCGATAAGATGATTAAAGATGCTGAAAAATTTGCTGAGGCAGATAAAAAGCAGAAGGAAGAAATCGAGTTGATCAATCAGGCGAACACCTTGGTGTACTCGACGGAAAAATCGATCAAGGATTACGGCGATAAAATTTCCGTCACTGACAAAGAAAGCATCGAAAAAGAACTAGGGAGTTTGAAAGAAGCCGTCCAGGCTAAAGATCACGATAAGATCAAGGCCGCGATGGAATCTTTACAAAAAGTCAGTCACAAGTTAGCGGAAGAAGTTTATAAAGCGACCGCAAGCCAGCAGGCAGGTCAAACCGGATCCCAAGGTGCTGAAGCCGCTCCGCAGGGTGCAGGGCCGCAAGAACAATCCGCCGAACAACCGTCTGATGCGAAAAATGATGACGTCATCGATGCCGATTTCAAAGCGTCGAGCGATAAATAAATGAGCGTGTGGTTTATGGAGTCTTCGACGACGTAAACCATTTCGCGAATTTATCCCCGCGCAAGCGGGGATCTATTAAAAAATGGATTCCCGCTTTTACGGCCTTCCGGCCACAAGCGGGAATGACAATTAAATGAAAAAAGATTATTACGAAATTCTGGGGGTCGCCAAAACGGCCGATGCTCCAACGATTAAAAAGACCTATCAATCTTTAGCGTTGAAGCATCATCCTGACCGCGTACCGGAACCGGAAAAAAAAGCCGCCGAAGAAAAGTTTAAGGAAATCACTGAAGCGTATGGCGTTCTCTCCGATCCGCAAAAACGTCAGATGTACGATCAGCACGGACATTCCGGCATCGACCAAACATATACGTCCGAAGATATTTTCCGCGGCGCGGATTTCAGCAGCATTTTCGGTAACGAATCGGGATTGGAAGATATTCTCGGCAATCTTTTTGGTAATGCGGGTGGCTTTAGTCAGGGTGGCGGACGTAGTCGTGCCCGTCGGGGACAAGATATCCAATACGAAGTCGAAATCACTTTAGAAGAAGCTTATACCGGAATTAAGAAGAAGGTTAAGGTTCCGCGCCACGAACATTGTAAGACGTGCGACGGCAGCGGTGCTAAGCCCGGAAGTAAACCGAAAACCTGCGCTACTTGCAAAGGGCAGGGCCAGGTCGTCGCGTCCAATGGATTTTTCCGGATGGCTCAGACCTGTCCCCAGTGCCGTGGGCAAGGGAAGATCATTGCCGAATTTTGTCCGGATTGCCATGGCCAAGGTGTGGTGAAAGTCACGCGTAACATCGACGTGAATATTCCGGCCGGGGTCGATAATGACACCCGCCTGCGCGTTAAAGGTGAAGGGGAAGTCGGCAGCGCCGGACCGGGCGATTTGTATCTGTATATTTTAGTCCGCCGGCATTCGCTGTTTGAACGCCAGGGAAAAGATTTGCAATATGAATTACCGGTCAATTTTGCTATCGCGGCTTTAGGCGGCGAAGTCTCAGTGGCAACATTAAGCGGCGACGTTTCCATGAAGATTCCGGCTGGGACCCAGAGCGGAAAGAATTTTCGGCTCAAAGGTAAAGGGATGGCGGATTTGCATGGGGGCGGCGTTGGCGATCAGTATGTGAAGGTTATGTTGAGCGTTCCGGAACATCTGACCGCCGATCAGCGCAAACTGTTAGAAGAATTTGCCCGCGTGAGCAACATCAAACTCTCTGGAGATTCTTTGGCGGATAAATTTAAGAACGCATTTAAATAAGTCGTCATTGCGAGCTCCGCAGGAGCGACGTGGCAATGACGGAAGATGGAGAAAATATGCCGACGTATCAATATGAATGTGAAGCCTGCGGCCATCTTTTTGAAACTTTGCAGTCGATGACCGACAAAAAGTTCAAAAAATGCCCGAAATGCGCCAAAATGACACTCGTTCGCCATATCGGTGGCGGCAGCGGGATCATTTTTAAAGGAACCGGCTTTTACGAAACCGACTATAAGACCAAAACTCCGTCGAGTGAGCCTAAATCGACTTCAGTCGGCGGTCACACCCATTCCGGTGGTTGCGGATGCGCCGGAGGCTCTACAAACGGAGCGAGCACGGCTGCTCCGGCTAAAATTACGGATAAAAATAAATAAAGATTTTGTACCGTTTTGGGGCCTATTTTGCTATTATGGCAACATTATTAAAGGTTAAACTTCTTTAAAAACGACCCCAAAGACCGATCTGCTGAACTGAAAAACAAGGTTTCCAGCAGATTTTTTAACTTATGACCGAAATCAAACCCTTTCAAGGCATTCATTACAATCCTGACAAAATTTCGAACCCGTCCAAGGTCATGTGCCCGCCGTATGACGTTATTTCCACCGTCCAGCAAGACGGTTTTCATACCCGCAATGAATACAATTTTATCCGTTTAGAGTACCCGAAAGACAAAGCCGGCGATAACGGCGAACATAATAAATATAGCCGTGCTAAAGAAGTTTTAGACCAATGGCTAAAAAGCGGTGTGCTCGTCCAAGATGAACAGCCGGCCATTTACTATTGCCGTCAGGAATACAAAGTCCAGGGCGAACGCCATAGCCGTTTAGGTTTTATTGCGGCCATGAAAATTCAAGATGCCAAGGATTCCAAGATTTTTCCGCATGAAAATACCCATGCCGCCGCCAAAGAAGATCGTTTTAAACTTTGGATGAGTGTTGGGGCCAATTTAAGTCCGATCTTTGTTTGCTTTTCCGATAAAGAACGTAAGGTCGAAAAGATTTTTATGACCTATTTAGCGGTTACTAAGCCGTTGTTTGAGGTCACCGACGACGACGGGGTCAAACACATGTTTTGGAAGCTTGACGATCCGAAATTGGTGAACCAGATTGTGGCCACCTTAGCTAATCAACAGCTTTTTATCGCCGACGGACATCATCGTTATGAAGTGTCTTGCGAAATCCGCCGCCAGAAGATGGCGCAGGCCGGTAAGACCACTGACCAGGAACCGTTCAACTACGTAATGACCTATTTTACCAATATTGATTCAAAAGATTTGAAGATCTTTCCGATGCATCGTATCGTTAAAAAGCTTCCTGGCAATCTTGCCTTTTTGGAAGAATTTTTTCGTATGGATAAGATCAAGTCCAAGGATGAGCTAATGGTCATGTTGGCCAAAGCGGGTCAAAATGAACATGCCTTCGGTCTATATACTCGCGATGGTTTTATGTTGATACGTCTTAAGAACAAGGCTTTGATCGACAAAACAATTACCGAAGGGTCACGCGAGTACCGCCGTTTGGACGCGACCATACTTAAATATTTTGTTTTTGATAAACTGGGTGTTAAGTCAGAAGACATCATTTATACTAAGGACTCCGTGGAGGTTTTCACTAAGGTTGATGAGGGCGAGGCTGAAGCCGGTTTTATCATGAATCCTGTCAAGATTTCGCAGCTCAAGGCCGTGGCTTTGAACGGTGAAAAGATGCCTCCCAAAACGACCTATTTTTATCCTAAAGTCCTCTCCGGTTTGACCTCCCATCGAATCGTTTAGATCTTTAAGGAAATCCAATCATGGCCTTATTCGGAAAAGATAAATACACTTTAGTTAGCGTACGCAAACGCAATATTCCCGAGGGCGTTTGGTCGAAATGCCCGGATTGCACCTCGCCGACCTATGTCAAAAGTTTGAAGAACAACCACAATGTTTGTCCTAACTGCGGCTATCATTTTTCGATGACCGCGGCGCAACGTGTTGAATTGCTTGTTGACGAAGGGACGTTTGAAGAACACGACGGCAATTTGAATTCCGTTGATCCGCTGCAATTTAAAGGTTCTAAAACCTATAAAGAAAAGTTAGAAACCGACCAGAAAATGACCGGTTTAAGCGATGCGGTTTTGACCGGGGTCGGTAAGATTGAAGGCAAACCGTTTGGAATTGCCGTGACCGATTCTCGTTTTATTATGGGATCGATGGGTTCGGTGGTCGGCGAACGCATTACGCGGATTATTGAATATGCGACTAAAAAGAAATATCCGGTTGTGATTGTGTCTGGTTCCGGCGGTGGGGCGCGTATGTATGAGGGTATGTTTTCTTTGATGCAAATGGCCAAAACCTGCGGCGCTTTAGCGCGCCATCATGAGGCCGGACTGATGTATATTTCTGTTTTGACCGATCCGACCATGGGCGGGATCATGGCGTCCTTTGCCGGAGTCGGGGACATTATTATGGCGGAACCGAAAGCGCTGATTGGGTTTGCGGGGCCGCGGGTCATTGAACAGACCATCCGTCAGAAGCTTCCAGCCGGGTTTCAGCGTGCGGAATTTCTTCTTGCGCATGGACTTATCGATCTTATTGTAGAGCGGAAAGATATGAAAAATACACTCAGCCGCCTGGCAAATTATGCCCAGCACCATCCCAAAAGCTAAAAACAATTCCTTGCAATACATATTAAACTTATATAAAATACCGTGAATTTCAAGCACACATTCTTTTCATAAGCGCTAAAACCAATAGCAAGTCTTTCACTTATGGCACAAATCAGTTTAAAAAACCTCAGCAAGAATTACCGTAGTGGTGCAAAAGCGGTCGATGATGTTTCGCTATCTATTGAGAATAAAGAATTTTTGGTTTTGGTTGGCCCATCAGGTTGCGGTAAGTCGACCACCTTGCGCATGATCGCCGGGCTCGAAGAAATTTCTTCCGGCCAAATTTGGATCGGTGACCGTTTGGTCAACGACGTTCCGGCGAAAGATCGTAATATCGCAATGGTGTTCCAAAATTACGCGTTATATCCGCACATGACTGTTTTTGAAAATATGGCTTTCGGTCTTAAGCTCCGAAAACTCCCAAAGCCGGAAATCACCCGTCGCGTTAATGAAGCCGCTGAAATCTTAGGGATCAAAAAATATTTAGATCGCCGTCCGCGTGAAATTTCCGGCGGGGAACGTCAGCGTGTCGCTTTAGGTCGCGCGATTGTCCGCAAGCCACTGGTGTTCCTTTTTGACGAACCTTTGAGTAATTTGGACGCCAAGATGCGCGTCTTGATGAGAACGGAAATCCACAAACTTCGTTTACGTTTACAAACCACCTTTGTTTATGTCACGCACGATCAGACTGAAGCTATGACGTTGGGCGACCGAATTGCGGTCATGAAAGACGGTAAGATCCAGCAGTGCTCCGATCCGATAACTATTTATGACAAGCCGATCAACAAATTCGTCGCCAGTTTTATCGGATCACCGCCAATGAATTTCATGGACGGCCGCATTATCAAGAAAGACCGCAAATATTATTTTGATGAGGGTAAATTTCAGGTTAAGCTCGTCGAAGATATGTATTCCCGCATTGCGCCGTTTGAAGGTCAGGAAATCACTTTCGGGATTCGCGCGGAAGATATTTACGATAAACTTTTCGTTTCGCAAGCCACCCCGGACAATACGATTCAAGCCATTTGCGAGGTCGTTGAGCCGATGGGTGCGGAAGTTTTCTTGTATCTAAATACCGGCTTGCACACTTTTATGGCCCGCGTCGGTGCCCATGACCGGCCGGAAGTCAATCGTGACATGGATCTTGTTTTTGACATGAGTAAGGTGCACTTTTTTGATAAAAAGACTGAAAGCACAATTATTTAAGTCCCCCTACATCTTTGTTTCTCTTCTAGTGGTTCCCCTCTCGGGTTTTTTTCTTTACGCTCGATACAGCGCATCGGAATTTTTTATTTTCCTCACCGGTTCGCTCGCCGTCATTATTACTTACCTCATTTATGAATATGTTTCTCTCGGGCATCGCCAAGCGGCTATTTCTTTGGAGCGCGGCGAATGTGAAGAGCGTTTTAATCTTCTGCAAGTTGAAATCATCCGCGAACGTCAAGCAAATAATTCTCTCCAACTTAAAATTACCAATTATTCGTTGCTAAAAGATCTGACCGAAAAACTGTGCGCGTCTTTTTCGCTCGCCGACACTGCTCAGATCATCGCCGCCGATGCCAATGCTGTCTATCGGCAAGAAGAAATGACGGTCATTGTATATTTTCTTAAAGGAACACTTGGTGAAGTCTCATTAGCCGCGTCGTTGCGAGCGCAGAATCTTTTAAATTTAAAAGCTAAACGCGGCGACCTTTACGATCAATGGGTCATCAAAAATTTGAAACCGCTTTTGATTGAAGATACTAAAAATGATTTTCGTTTTGATCCGGAGCAGATTCGCAATGAAGATGGTCGTTCGGTCCGCTCCCTGATGAGTGTCCCGTTGAGCGTCGTAGAAAAGATGATTGGGGTCCTGCGCGTTGATAGCAGTCAAGAGCAGCGTTTCTCTACAGAAGATTTGCGTTTCTTGAATACCGTCGGGAGTATCGGCGCGGTGGCTCTGGAAAACGCACAATTATATGAACGGGTTGAAGATCTCGCGATTCGCGACAGTTTGACCGGATTGTATTTGCGCCGTCATCTGATGGAACGCTTGACCGTAGAAATCAGCCGCCATTTGCGCAGCGACGAAGAATTGTCGTTTCTTATGATCGATCTCGACCATTTCAAAAAATACAATGACAAATTCGGTCATACCGCCGGCGATATCGTTTTGAAAACGATTGCCATGATTCTGACCAACATGTTTAATCAGCCGGGACAGATTGTTTGTCGTTACGGTGGCGAAGAATTCTGTGTTCTTTTACCTGATTGTTCCAAACGCAAAGCCGGTCAATTGGCCGAAGATGTGCGCAAACGGATCGAAGCGCAAACCATTATTCTCCGCCGAGAAAAGACCCATATTTCCGTTTCGATTGGTGTCGCAGCCTTTCCGCGTGATACGCATACCAAAGAAGAACTGGTGCAAAAAGCGGACGCGGCGTTGTACGAAGCTAAAGCCTCCGGCCGCAACCAGGTCGCTATGGCGAGCCCCAGTGAGTCCTTTAGGACGAAAGAGGAAAAATGATAGTGGCTATTTTACTTCTTATTGTTTTTACTGGGGTTGTGATCGTTTCGATTCGCTGGACCATTTCTGGTCTGGTACAAAAAGAAATCGATGCGCTAAATGCGATTAAAGAACAATATGAAGAATCGTTGAGTATCAAAACCGGACTGGAAGGACGCAGGACAGTTTTGGAAGCGGATGTTGCACAGATTTTTACTTTGTATGATTTGACCCGCGAAATGACCAAAAGTTTCTCTGAAGAGAAAACTTTTCAGACGTTTAAGGCCAAGCTCGCGCAGAGCGTAAGTTTTTCCGATTGTATTTTGCTGGACCCGTTGGCTCAGGAAGAAGTTCAGGACAAAGAGCCGAAAGGTTATATGCTTTTGACGTTGACCGGTCAGCGACGGAAATTGGGTATTTTGGCGTTGAACGGTGTAGCCGAAGATCAAAAAGATAAAGTCGCGATCCTAGCCAATCAGTTTGCCTTAGCGTTGCGCCGCGTGCGGCTCTATCAAGACATCGAGCGCCTCGCGATCACCGATAGTCTGACGGAAGTTCATACTCGTCGTTATTTGATGGAGCGTTTTGAAGAAGAGCGTAACCGCGCTTTGATTCACAAAACCAATATGGCGTTTTTGATGATCGATGTGGATTTCTTTAAGAATTTTAATGATCAATACGGCCATTTGACCGGTGATCAGATTTTACGCGAGATTGCAGGAATTGTGAAAGGTCATATCCGCGAAATCGATATCATCGGGCGTTATGGCGGCGAGGAATTTTGTGTTGTTCTGCCGGATACGGATTATGATGGGGCCGGCTATGTCGCACAGCGTATTCGTGCGGCAGTGGAAGCGGCGACAATTAAAGCGTATGACACTTCGACCAAAGCTACGGTTAGTATAGGGGTTTCGGTTTATCCGCAGGACGGTAAAAAAATCAATGAACTGATCGATAAAGCGGATTGGGCTTTGTATCGCGCCAAAAAAGAAGGCCGTAATCGTGTCTGTACGTTCGGGGTTTATGGCAAATAGAAATATTGCGGGGATAGGGTAAGGTTCCTATGCGAGTTTGGCGAGGACCGTTTCGAAACTATTTTCATACAGAATACTAAGCGGGACGAGCCACTGTCTGAGCAGGGGACCTTACCCTATCCCCGCAACAGTAATTCGCCTTGAATGGCACTTGCTTTTGGGGTAGAATGATCCAATTTTACAGCCCAATATAACAATATTAATCGTCTTTTTATACTTATCCCTCGCTCCTTGCTTAAATAATTATGAAAAACCTGGTTCTAGGAATCGATGTTGGCGGTACAAACATTAAGTTTGGCATCGTAGACGCTGAGGGTAAGATTTTAGCCCGAAGTGTTATGCCAACAGAGGCTTACAATCGAAATAAAACCTCCCTGATTAAAGCTATTTTCAGCCACCTCCGTACGCTTTCTGATTCTGTAAAAATTTCTTTAAAACGCTTCTCTGCGATTAGTATTGGCCTTCCCGGAGCCATTGATTCGCCTAACGGGATCGTCATCTTTTTACCCAATATTCCCGGCTGGAAAAATGTTCCGCTACGTGCGATTTTCGAAGCTGAGTTTGGTATTCCTACACTTTTGGAAAACGACGTGAACATGATCACGCTTGGCGAATGGAAATTCGGAGCAGGGAAAGGGCATAATAATCTTCTTTGCATGACACTGGGAACAGGAGTCGGTGGCGGTTTGATTTTTGATGGACGATTATATCGCGGCGTGAATTTTGTGGCTGGTGAAATCGGACACATACCGATTAACGAGCAAGGTCCAGCTTGCAACTGCGGCGGCTGGGGATGTTTTGAACAGTATGTCGGTAATCGCCAGCTGTTAGAAAAGATCGGGCGCGATTTTGCTAATCCTAATTTAACGATTCCCGACGTTCACGCTATGGCAAAAAAAGGCGATGCAAAAGCCCTGAAGTTTTTTGTCGAGACCGCGACGCACATCGGTAACGCCCTCGTCGGCGTAGTGAATCTTTTAAATCCGCCTTTGATTATTATCGGCGGTGGGGTGTCTCATAATCATCGGTATCTTTTTCCCACCATTAATGCTGTGATCCAAAAACGCGCTATGCAAGTTCAGGCCAAGCAGGTCAAAATCGTCCATGCTCAATTCGGCGACGACGCCGGCATCATGGGCGCGCGAGTTTTGTATATGGAAGGCTTAGGAAAAAAGCGATGAAGAGAGCGCTGTCCTTAGTTTTTCTTTTTGCTTTTTGTGCGTTGGCCCATGCCCAGGATGAGTCCACTGCCGTCGAAATCAATGGCGACCAAGTGCAGTATTCGGTCACCGACACCAAAGTCGTGGCCACCGGAAATGTCGTTGTTAAACGTGCCGGTGTGACCTTGACGTGCGACCGCATGGAATTCGACCGCAGCCAGAATGTCGGTGTGGCCGAAGGCAACGTTGTTCTGACGCGCGAAGATGGCGGCCGTTTGACCGGTGATAAAATGATTTACAATTTCAACACGTTAAAAGGTGATTTCGTTCAGGCTAAAATCAAGTCCGTACCTTTTTATGGCGCGGGCGAAAAGATTTCTAAAGACGCTAATAATCATATTCATTTGCAAAACGGTTACATCACGACCTGCGATCACGACAAACCACATTTCCGTTTCAAATCTCCGACCGTCGATATTTATCCCGGTGACAAAGCCGTCGCGCGAAATGTGACGTTGGTGTTCGGTAAAGTCCCCGTTTTTTGGTTGCCGAAATATACTCAGGACCTTAAACAGAAAAAGTCGATGTTTACTTTCCAGCCTGGTTACGACAAAGACTGGGGAACTTTTGTTTTGACGCAATGGCGCCAATATTGGAACGAGAAGGTCAACACGGTCTTACACGTGGATTATCGCAGCAAGCTTGGCTTCGGTGAAGGCGCCGATATCAATTACAGAGGCACGAAATTCGGTAACGGTTTCATGAAATTATATTACACGCAGGAACGGTTCAAGGAAGACAGTAAATTTCCTATCGATTTTAATAGCAGCAATGATAAGCCGGTCGTGGAGAAAGAACGTTTCAAAGCTGAATGGCGCCACACTTGGGACGTTGACGAGAGAACGCGCGCAGTTTGGCAGTATTACAAATTGAGCGACGACCAATTTCTTAAAGATTTTTTTGAGCGGGAGTATGACAAAGACAGCAACCCGCCGACCTATTTTCTTTTGACGCGCGGGTTATCGACGGCAGGGACGGTGAGCTTGCGCAGTGATAAGCGCGTTAATCGTTTCACGTCCGCGGTCAACCGTTTGCCGGAAATCAATTATCTACTGCCCGGCCGCAAACTCTTTGACAGCGGGTTTTATTGGAAAAACAGTACCACCTATTCCAATCTAGCCAAGCTCGAAGCCCGCCCAGCCGTTAACCGTTATGAAACCCAGCGCGTTGATACCGACAACGAAATTTCTTATCCGTTTAAAGTACAGATCCTTGAACTTCGTCCGTTCGTCGGTGGGCAACAGACGTACTACTCTAAGACCTTAACACCGGACAATAATAATACCGTACGCGGGATTTTTAAGACCGGAGTCGACGTCAGCACGAAGTTCTTTCGCGTTTATGACGTGAAGACCAATCTGATGCATTTGGATATTAACCGCTTGCGGCACGTTATCACGCCGTCAATCGCGTATTTTTACACCCATCACCCGACGCTGGAATCGAGCAAATTGGTCCAGTTTGATTCCAAAGATAATTTGGCACTGCGCCACGGAATGACCTTCGGTTTGGAAAATAAAATACAGACCAAGCGAGCTAAAAAAAGTGAAGACCTTTTGCGATATTTAGTGACCTCAGATTTTTATCTCAAAGAAGACAGTCATAAAGGCGGTTTTAACAATATCATCACGAAAACTGACTTACTTCCAAGCCGTTTTGTCAGTTTTTATGCCGATACGTATTACGATACGATCGAACGTCATTTGAATTCTGCGAATTTCGATGTATATTTTACCGACCCGGGAAATCGCTGGTCCTTCGGTTTCGGAAAACGTTATGACCGCAAAGTCGATGACCAGATCACGTCGCAATTAAATTACCGGGTCAATCAAAAATGGTATTTCGAAATCTATCAACGCTGGGACATTGATCGCGGGATCGATAAAGAAACACAATACTCGATTGTGCGCGATCTGCATGAGTGGGAAGGTAAGATAAGTTTTAATCATAAAGATACTGACGGAGATGCCATTTGGATGATTTTTACGTTAAAAGAGTTTCCGGATATGGGTATCAATTTCGGGACCGGGTTTAACCGCGTCAAAGCTGGTGCGCGCTAGGGATCCCTCGCTGATAGCTTGGGATTTCGCTGGCGCGTTGTTAGCACGCAACAGCTCAAGAAAGGGAAGGCACATGAACATCGGAATTATCGGGACAGGTTATGTGGGGCTGGTATCGGGCGTCTGTCTTTCAGCCATCGGTCATACCGTAATTTGCGTCGACAATGACAAAGAGAAGGTCAAAAAATTAAAAAATGGAATCGCAACAATTTATGAGCCGGGTCTACAGGAATTGATGACCAAGCAGATCAAAAAGAAGAAGCTACTTTTTAGTGATTCGATCAAGGAAGCGGCCAAGAAGTCACAGGTTATTTTCATCGCTGTCGGTACGCCGTCAAAGAAGAATGGCGATGCCGATTTAACCTATGTGGAAAATGTGGCCCGCCAAATTGCCGAAAGCATGGATTCTTATAAATTGATCGTCGAGAAATCTACAGTCCCTGCCGAAACCGGTAAGCGCATCGAACACACCATTAAGTTGAACCTGCCGAAACAAGCACGTAATCGTAGCGTTCCATTTGATGTTGCGTCCAATCCGGAATTTTTACGCGAAGGTTCGGCGATTGCCGACTTTATGAATCCTGACCGCGTTGTGATCGGGGTCGAATCGAAAAAAGCGGAAGAGTTGCTTAAAGAAATTTACAAACCGCTTAAGACTAAAATTATCGTCACCAACATGACCTCGGCGGAAATTATCAAACATGCTTCCAATTCTTTTTTGGCGACAAAGATCTCGTTTGCTAACGCCCTTTCGCAAATCTGCGACCGGGTTGGTGCCGACATCCTCAAAGTCACCGAAGGCATGGGTTATGACCAGCGCATTGGTTCCAGCTTTTTAAATGCCGGGATTGGTTTTGGCGGCAGCTGTTTTCCTAAAGACGTTGATGCGTTTATTCGCTTGAGCGAAAAGAGTGGATATGATTTTCATCTTTTGAAAGCAGTACGTCAAACCAATGAAGAACAAAAAGCGGCCTTTGTCCGTTTGATCGAAGATAAATTGTGGATTGTGAAAGGTAAAACCATCGGCGTACTCGGTCTGGCGTTTAAACCGAATACCGACGATATGCGTAATGCTCCGTCGGTTGATATCATCACTCGTCTGCAGGCAGAAGGGGCCAAGATCAAGGCTTACGACCCGCAAGCTATGGAACAGGCCAAGAAAGTTTTTAAAGACGTTACGTTCTGCGCCGATGCTTATGGTGTCGCGAAAAGTTCTGATTGTGTTGTGGTGTTGACCGAATGGGATGAATTTCGCAAGATCGATTTCAAAAAGCTGCACAAAGTGATGCGTCAGCCGATGATCTTCGACGGGCGCAATCTTTACAAGAACGATAATTTAGTTGAGCTGGGTTTTGAATACTACGGCATCGGACGGGGCGAGAAGAGCTAATGTCTAAAGCTTTAAAAAATAAAATCCAGAACAAGAATGCCAATATTGCCGTATTGGGGCTCGGCTACGTCGGGCTTCCGCTTGCGGTTAGCTTTGCCAAGACCGGCTTTCAGGTTTTTGGATTGGACATGGATTCCGACCGCGTCGAGCGTGTGCAAAAGAAAAAGACCTATATCGCTGACGTGACTTTGAAAGATCTTCGTCAGGTCGTCAACAATGGCCGCTTGCAGGCGTCCACGGATTTTTCTTTACTCAAGACCGCCGATGTTATTATCATTTGTGTTCCGACACCGCTGCGCCGTAAATACACACCTGACGTTTCTTTCATTGTTAACGCTGTTAAAATTATCGACAAATACATTAAGCGCGATACGTTGGTCATTCTGGAAAGTACGACTTATCCGGGAACAACGCGCGAGTTGATTCTGCCTGTTTTAGAGAAATCCGGGATGAAAGTCGGTAAAGGATTGTATTTGTCGTTTTCACCGGAACGCATCGATCCGGGTAATAAGAAATTTCCAGTCACGCACATTCCAAAGATTGTGGGCGGGATTGATGAAGTCAGCGGGCATCTCACCAAAGTGCTTTACGAAATGATTATCAAAGAAGTCCACTTGGTTTCTTCAGCGGACGCGGCGGAAATGACAAAGTTATTGGAAAATTCGTTTCGCATTGTTAATATCGGTTGGATCAATGAATTGGCCATGATGTGCCATAAATTGAACATTGATATTTGGGAAGTCATTGAAGCAGCCAAGACTAAGCCGTTTGGATTTATGCCGTTTTATCCTGGACTGGGCGTCGGCGGACATTGTATTCCTGATGATCCGCTGTATTTGCATTGGAAAGTCAAGAAATACGGATTCAATTCGAAGTATATCAAACTCTCCGCGGACACCAACTCAAATATGCCGCATTACGCTGTTGGCCGGATTAAGGAAATCCTCGAAAAGAGTAAGAAGAATCTCTCGGGGGCAAAAATTCTTATCGTCGGTGTCACTTATAAAAAGGATGTCACCGATTTGCGTAAATCGCCGCCACTGCGCTTGATTGAACTCCTGGAACAGCGCGGCGCGAAGGTCGCGTATACCGACCCGTTTATTCCATATTTAAAAATCGGCAGTATCGACTTGATGTCATTGGGATTAAATGAAAAGGCTTTAAAAGGATTTGATGCGGTGGTGATCGCGACCGACCACAGTAGCGTGAATTATCAATTGATTCTCAAATCCGCAAAAATGATTTTTGATACGCGAAATGTCTATGGCGATTTGAAAAATAAGAAAGTCACTAAATTATAGGTTAAGAAGGATATCTGAAGGGTTCCGCGCGCAGTTTGATTTCGGTTTTCCTCCAGCTTTGTTCTAGAGAAAATCGAAATCACTGTTTGAGCACGGAACCCTTCAGGTATCCTTCAAGCAACGCTTAAGGAGTTCTATGAAAAAGAAAGTCGCCGTGGTCACCGGTGGAGCCGGCTTTTTAGGAAGCCATCTCTGCGACCGTTTATTAGCCGACGGATGTAAAGTTGTCGCTGTCGACAATCTGATCACCGGAAGCACCGACAATATCAAACATCTAAATAAGAACAAAGATTTCGATTTTATTAAAAAAGACGTCAGTCAGCCCTATGCTATTCCTGGCAAAATCGATTATGTCCTGCATTTCGCGTCTCCGGCTAGCCCGGTCGATTATTTAAAGCATCCGATCCCGACATTGAAAGTCGGTTCTTACGGTACGCACAACGGATTGATTCTAGCGCAACTCAAGAAAGCCCGTTTTCTCGTCGCTTCCACTTCGGAAATTTATGGCGATCCGCTCGAGCATCCGCAAAAAGAAACGTACTGGGGCCACGTCAACACGATCGGCCCGCGCAGCGTTTATGACGAGGCCAAACGTTTTGGCGAAGCCATGACGATGGCCTATCATCGCTATCACAAGGTCGATACCGCCATTGTCCGTATTTTTAATACCTATGGCCCGCGCATGCAGATCAAAGACGGGCGTGTCGTTCCTAATTTTATCGATCAGGTGCTGCATAATCAACCGCTAACGATTTATGGCGACGGCAAACAGACACGATCGTTTTGCTTTTATTCTGATCTTGTCGATGGGATTTTACGTTTGCTCTATTCTGATTTGCATGAACCGATTAATATTGGGAATCCCAAGGAATTTACAATTCTGGAATTCGCGCAGATGGTTTTAAAATTTTCGAACGCTAAAAGTAAGATCATTTATCATCCGCTTCCGGTGGATGACCCACGGCAGCGTCAGCCGGACATCACCCTGGCGAAGAAATATCTCAAGTGGGAACCCAAGATCAATCTGGAAGAAGGCCTCAAAAAGACCATGGAGTGGTTTAAGACCCATAAATTCGCCGTTAAGTAATAAAATTGAAAAAAGTTGATAAAAAGAAGGGTTTATTCGATAATGACACACGTTATGAGATCCAATTTGACCAAAGATGATATTGTGAAATTTGAGCAGGAAATCGCGGAAGTTTTCGCCACGGGCGCCATTCGTGCCCCCGTGCATTTGCGTTCCGGCCGTGAAGACGAGCTGATCCATATTTTCCGTGACGAAAAGATCGGCGACGATGATTATGTGTTCGGATTTTGGGATTCGCATGAGCTAGCGCTGCTCAAAGGCGTGCCGCGTGAAGAGGTCAAAAAAGCGATTCTGGAAGGGAAAAGTATATCGTTATGTTTTCCTGAACATAAAGTTTTGTGCTCCGGAATTGTCGGGAGTTTGATGGGGACCGCCACTGGAGTGGCTTGGGCGCTTAAGAACCAGAAAAAACCGGGACGCGCCTATCTTTTTTGCGGCGAAATGTCGTCGGAAACCGGTATTTTCTTCGAAGCCGTCAAATATGCGTACAATTTTGACCTTCCGGTCAAATTTATCGTTTGCGATAATGGTTTAAGCGTCATGACCAAGACCCGCGAAGTCTGGGGCAGCGATGAGCCCTGGTTTAAAGGCACCAAATACGAATCCAAAATTATCTATTTTCAATATGTCAACGGCTATCCGCACTCCGGATTGGGCAAGTTGATCAAATTTTAAAATGGAAGATACGAAAATGTTTTCTGTATAGCTTGAATCTAATGGGCAAATTTTTAGAATTTAAAAATTTCTTACTTTACTTTCAACCCGGATCCCCGCTTTCGCGGCCTGCCGGCCGCAGGCGGGGATGACACCACTATTTTGTCATTCCCACGAAAGTGGGAATCCATTTTCTAAAATCAACTTTTTTTGACCTTTCCGCAGCTGGGAGGGAAGCGTCTTGATAAAGATTTTTTAAACAAAGAGGAAAAGATGAAAAATTTTTTGTTTTTGGTGTTCTTATTAGTTGTCACTGGCGTTTGCTCGGCGGAGACGATTAAGCTTAAGTCAGGAAAAGTCGTAGAAGGCAAAATTGTTGAACAGACTGCTGATTACATCAAGATCGATACAGGTATCGGCG
>Ga0163144_10001784_pt1 | contig 50379 bp, 44 predicted proteins | sample OliLak19BULKMAT1_FD_123175 | JGI IMG/M metagenome (GOLD analysis project Ga0163144, IMG submission 123175) | Freshwater microbial mat bacterial communities from Lake Vanda, McMurdo Dry Valleys, Antarctica - Oligotrophic Lake LV.19.BULKMAT1 | ecosystem: Environmental > Aquatic > Freshwater >... | reverse complement strand
CGTGAGCGTTGCCCCGGCGCCTACCCCAGCGTGGGACGAGCTCGGCAAAGCGCTCGGTGTCGGGTGGACAGCCGAAGGCTCGAACTACACCTTCGGTTTCACGGCATCGAACCGAGCTGTGTGGCGCAGACCCGATCTGTCGTCAGCCGAAGGGGCGCGCTGCGCTGAAGAGATGGGCTTGCTGCTGCGATCGGCCGCCAGCCGAGGCGATGTTCTCGGCATGATGTTCGACCTGCGCGAAGCGCCCTTCATCGCTGGCCCGAGGACGGAAGAGGCGCTGGCGCAGATGTTGGGCGCGTGGGCGCAGGCGAAGAAGCGAGCGGCGATCGTGATAAGCGATGCCCCCATGCAGCAGCTTCAGATGAAGCGGCTGATCGAGAGACACAACCCCAAGTTTGGTCTGGCGACCCCCGTATTCGCGGACGCCAAGCGGCACCTCGGCATCTGGGCTTCCGGGTAAGCTCACGGACATTTGACGACCGGAGCGATGGGAGCAAAATCCCACTCGGTCAGGTCTTGCGCGTCGTAGTCGCTGAGCGCGCTCTCGAGCACTTCAGCCATCTCGGAGAAGAGCTGGTCGAGATTGTCGTTGGGGTTGCCGCCGGTCTCGGCGATGGCCAGAAATTTTTGACGGCAGCAGATGTCGATGTCTTCGCTTATGGAGTTGTCGGCCACCGACCCAGACATATCCGCGTCGCCATAGAGGAGGCGCCCGTCCAGGAAAACGAGCGTCACCTCGCGGGGCGTCGCCTCGAGGATGGCGTCATAGGCGTCTCCTCCGCTATCGGAGGGTAGAAAGACGGCGACGTCTGCGCGTTTGCCGACCTCGAGTGAGCCGAGCAGGCTTGCCACGCCGAGCGCTTCAGCCGCGTTGATGGTCGCCATTCGCACGATATCTGCCGAACCCAAGATATCGCCCCATTGAGCGTTGTCGACCTGATCGGCGTAGCGCATCTCGTCGAGCATGTTCTGGCTGCCGCCGAGCGACCAGTCCGGTGCAATCGCGATGTTGATGCCTGCTTCGATGAACTTCGGAATGTTGGCAGTCTTGCTCATGTCCGTATTGCTGCCGTAAAGAAACACGTTCGACTGGGGCGACCACACGAGGTGCATGCCCGCTGCGCCGAAGGTGTCGATCTGGGCGTCGCTCAGCGCCACCCCGTGAATGATCGTCGTCTTCGGCTCGAACAGGCAGCCATCGGGGGTGGTGACCGCGAACAAGTCATCGAACTCGTCAGCGGCGTTCTGGTCAGTGCCTTCTGCGATGTGGATCACGTACGAAGTGGTGTCGCCGTCGAGAAAATTGGCGCACACGCCGTTTGCTGCGCTCGCCTGCGGAAAGCCGACCGAAGTCTGCATCGTGTCGGGGGTAGGCAGATCGTTGTGCGTCGTGTCGATCGTGCGAGACACGGACTGGTAACACGGGCGAACGTTGCCACCGGGCGAGGCTTGAATGCTGGTTGTGCCAGCGATGAGGCCCTTGGTCTCGCTGTACTTGTCCATCTCGCAGCCGAGGTCGATGGGCGAGCCTTCGCCATTGAGGTAGCGTTTGGCATCACCCATGGCGCCATAGCGTTCATCGTTCGGCCATTGATTGTGATTCGTGTAGACCTGTGTCGGCGCCCAATCGTCTTCGTTGAAGATGTCGTAAATGATGTGGTTGTGCGCATCGAGCAAGCCGGGCGCGATCACGCCGTTGGTGTCGATCACGGTGGCGCCAGCGGCGTCCGGGTCCCCAGCGCACGACAGCGCTGCACAAGCAATGCTGTCGCCGACGATCAAGAGCTCACCCTCGAGCGGACCTGCGGGCAACAGCAACATCCCTTTGAGGAGAAACTTGTCGTTGGCGCCGGCGGTCTCGACGACCGGACCACCGCCATCACATGCTCCTTGCCCGCCGCCGCCGCCGCCGATTGGGCCGCCACCGCCGCCGCCAATCTGGCCACCACCTGCGCCCCCTTGAGTCGGATTGCCGCCCTGGCCGTACCCCCCCGTGTCGATGTTTGCCACCGGGAAAGGCTTGGAGGGGACCGAGCCGTCGACGACGGTCACGTCACAGGCGGAGCTCCACAAGCCAAGGAACAAGAGTGCGGTCGAACGCTGCATCACGACCCAGCATATCAGCCCGCACTTCGCTGCGAGCCGAAGGTTTGCTCAATCGTTCTCAGGGCCGCTGCCGGCCATGTGCGAGGGCAGTGCGGGTAAGGCGACCAACGGGCCGCGCAACGCTCGCAGGCTCTGGGGCAGCTCGAGCGGATGAAGCCCCAGGGTCGGCGAGAGCCCCAGCTCGAAGCCGATCAGCCCGGAGCTGGTAGCGACGAAAACGCGATCTTTCGTCACCACGAGCTCGCGCGAGAACCATGTCGATTCCGTGACGGCAGGCAACAACACCGTTGCTTGCTCGACGATCGTGAGCCGGCTGTCCGCTTCTTCGCGTAACGAGAGCACCGACACTGCCGTGGGGTTCGTGGCGAGAACCACCAGGCCTGCGCTATCTTCGAGTGCCCACGGTTCTACATGCTCGATGCGCTCACCGTAGAAGGCGCTGGCGCGGAACGGCCCAAGCTCGACGTCGGACAATGTGGCAACCCGCATGTGAGCTTTGGTGGCGTCGACGACGACGGGGCCGATGCCTTTGACCAGCGCGACGCGCGCGCTGCGTGACAGCGGCCCCTCTGTAGTGATGGTGCCGAGCTGGCAGTGCCACTTGCCACCAAGCAGGGAGCCCTCGACGAGCGTGGGGTGCTCGTCTGCGTCCCATGCGAACGCTCGCACCTTGAGGCTGCCGCTATCCGTTCGCAGCCCGAAGATGGAAGCCGGCATCGGGCATGTAGTCGAGGCGTACGTCGTCTCACCGAGGCGGGCGAACGACCAGCGCTGACCGATGTCGTCCTGCATCACGAGGGCACCCTCGGGAAGCGCCAACACTCGAGTCTGGCCTTGGTATTCGGCACCCTCGATGCGAGGGCCGAAGCCACCTTCACTGGCGGAGGCGAAGCCCAGCACGCCGAACTGGTCTTCCTCGTCATGAGACAGCAGCGCGAGATGCGACAGCGCACCGTCGGCGTCGAACGCCGCGCTGACGTCGGTCAGACCCGTCAGCTCGGCCGAGGCGAAGCGGGTGACCACCTCTCCGTCGTCGACGCGAACCACCGCGATGGCTCCTGCCTCGTCCCTGCCCACGAGGGCGACTGCGCGCGTGTCTTGCTGCAACGGACCTTCCCAAGCGCCGCGCGGACCATCTTCATGGACCAGCGTGCCAATGGATTCTTCTACTTCGACGCAGGCCACGAAGGCGAGCGCCAGCCCAAGCGTGAGATGGATTTTTTTGATCACGCCCGATATGTCGACCCGAGCCGCTCGCAGTTGCGTCGAGCGCTACCGATTTTTGCTGACGGCCGTCAGCCTGTCGCCGTCTTCTTGCGCGGCGACTTCGGCTCGGCCTTCTTGACTTCGGGCTTCTTGTCTTCTGCAGGCTTGGCGCCATCACCGTCCGGTTTGAGGCTGCGCTTGAGCGCCTCGAACAGATCGATGATCTGCGCCTGCGGCGCCTCCGGGGAGACCGTGACCTCTTCGCCAGCTGCCTTCTGCTCGACGGCCGTCATCACGCGGTCTCGATATTCATCGTGGAATTTCTCGGCGTCGAACTTGTCGACGGAGAGCTGCTCGATGAGCTTGTCTGCCAGATCCGACTCTATCGGCTTGAACTCGAGCTCCCCCGGGCGGTCGACATCGTCGAAGTTGCGCACCTCGTCTGCGTAGAACACGTGGTGCATGACGAGCCCGCCCTTGTAGGGGCGCAAGAGCACGAGCTGCTCTTTGCCGCGGGTGCCATAGCGCCCCACAGCCACGCGCCCAGTGCGCATCATCGCTTCGGAGAGCAACCGATATGCGCGATCACCGCCCTTGTCCGGGCCCAGGTATTGCGTCTTCTCGATGTAGATGAAGTCGACCGATTCGGTTGGCACGAACTCGACGATGTCGACGCGATCCGTACGTTCGACTTCCAGCTTCTTCAGCTCTTCGTCGCTGAACTGGACGTACTTGTCCTTCTGGTACTCGTAGCCCTTCGCGATCTCCGTGCGCTGTACGATCTCGTTGTCGAGCGGACAGAACAGCTGCTGCTTGATGCGACCGCCACATTTCTTGTGCAGCTGGTTGAACGACACGCTCTGCGCCGACGTCGCCGTGTAGAGCTTTACCGGGATCGAAACCAAGCCGAAGGAGATGTTGCCAGAGCCGGTGGAGCGAGCAGCCATGCCCCAACGGTACCGGCGCCAGCCCGAGCTGTCGAAATTGACGTTGCGGTCCAGGTTGCTATCTGAACAAGTGGCTCGTCCGACAGGGAGACAGCCGAGCGCTATGCTCGCGCGACGGATGAGCCCCAGCCCCCTCTCCAAGTACCGCGAGAAGCGGGACGCTTCGAAAACCAACGAGCCGGCTGGGGACGACCTCGACAGTGCGCACGAGGTCGATAGAACGGCGAACGGGACGACCTGGCGTGGCGCCTTCGTCGTGCATCAGCACGACGCCACGCGCATGCACTACGACCTGCGGCTGGAGGTCGGCGGCGTGCTGAAGAGCTTCGCGATTCCGCATGGTCCTTCGCTCGACCCGGAGGTGAAGAACCTAGCGGTGAACACCGAAGACCACCCGATCGAGTACCTCGATTTCGAGGCTGTAATCCCGGACGGCAACTACGGAGCCGGGGCCATGATCGCGTGGGATCTCGGGGTGGTGCGCTATCTCGATCTGGCGGCCGAAGACGGCCTCAAGACCGGCAAGCTCCACTTCAGCCTGGAGGGACGCAAGCTGCGAGGTCGCTACGGGCTCGTTCGGCTGAAGCCGAAGGAGAGAAAGAACGCGCCCCCCGAGTCGATCAAAGAGTGGCTGTTCTTCAAGAAGCAGGACGCCGCCGCGTCGAAGCGCGATATCCTGGCAGAGAGCCCACGCAGCGTGCTCTCCGGTCTCACGGTGAAAGAGCTCTGCGAGCTGCCGGCGATCGCCCGCAGAGTCGAGCAGAAGGCGAAGAAGCTCGGCGGCGTGAAGGCGCCCCTCGACGGGCGCAAGCTAGCGCCGATGTTGTGCTCGCTGGATACGCTGCCGAAGGGCCCCGGCTGGATCTACGAGCTCAAGATGGACGGCGTTCGCGTCGTGGCCACGAAAGATCATGCAGGCGTCGATCTGATGTACCGCAGCGGCCGCAATACGACCGCCGCCTACCCCGAAGTTGCGCGAGCAGTCGCTGCTTTGTGCCCCGCTGACCTGGTGCTGGACGGCGAGATCGTCGCGTTCGACGAGAGTGGCAAACCTAATTTCGAGAGGCTCGCTCGTCGAATCCACAAAAGCTCCAGAACGGACATGCGACTGGCGCTCACCGAGATTCCAGTCGTGTACGTGGTCTTCGATCTGCTCTCGATCGGTGGCCTTTCGCTTGTCGACCTCGAGCTCAGGAAACGCAAGGCGCTGCTCGCGGAGCTCATCCCGGCCCCCGGAATCTTGCGCGTGCTCGACCACCTCGAGACTGGTGGAGATGCGCTGTTCGAGCTCTGCAAACAAAACGGCATCGAAGGAGTCGTCTCGAAACGGGCCGACGGTCGTTACGTCGCGGGCGGGCGCACCGCGCTCTGGATCAAGACGAAGACCGAACAAGAGGCGTGTTTCGTGGTCACCGGCTACACGCACGGAGAAAACAGCAGACATCGTCTGGGGGCGCTCGATCTCGGGAGCTACGAAGGGGGCCAGCTCTTGGTGCGAGGGCGCGCAGGCTCGGGCCTGAACGACGAGCGCATCGAGGAGCTGCTCTCCAAGATGAAGGGCCTGACCTCGGCGAAGCAGACCGCGATTGGTGACTACGAGTCTGCGCCGCGCGGCCGCGTCCACGTCGAGCCCAAGCTCGTCGTGCGCGTTCGCTTCCTGGAATGGAGTGAAGACGGCGCGCTACGCTTCCCGGTGTATCTCGGCCTCGAATACGACGCCGACCCGCTCACCTGCACGATCGGCCCGCACGACGAGAACCACGTACGCGGAAGCGCGAACGAAGCGGCGCCGGAGCTCGCGGCCGAACCGGCGATCTCGGTGAAGGTCACCAATCGATCGAAGATTTTTTGGCCCGACGAGGGGTACACCAAAGGAGATCTCGTCGACTACTACGAGACCATCGCGCCATTTTTGCTCCCGTACCTGGCTGACCGACCGGTGATGCTGGTGCGCTACCCGGACGGCATCAGCGGCAAGAGCTTCTTCCAGTGGAACGTCCCGCACGGCATCCCGCCGTGGGTGCGCTCGGTGGTGCTCGGCAAACACGTCAAGAGCCCCGACGAAGGCGACCACAAGAAGCACGTCTTCATCATCGATCGGCTGGAGAGCCTGCTCTACATCGCGAACCTCGGCTGCATTCCGGTGCATATCTTGGGGTCGCGCATCGCCAGCCCGTCGGCGTGCGATTTCTTGACCATCGACTTCGACATCAACCTCTCCACGCTCGACGTCGCGGTGGGTCTGGCGCAGACGCTGCGCTCGATGCTGTCGGAGGTGGGACTCACCGGCTTCCCCAAGACCAGCGGCCAGACCGGGCTGCACGTGTTCGTGCCGATGGGCGAAGGCGTGACGCCCAGCGCCGCAAAGACACTCGCGGAGCTCCTCGGTCGCATCGTGGTAGAGCGCCACCCGACGCTCGCCACGATGGAGCGCGGGGTGCACCGACGCGGCACCAAGGTGTACGTCGACACTGGTCAAACCGGCCCTTCGCGCACGATCGTCGCGCCGTATTCAGTGCGCGCGACCCCTGGCGCTCGCGTCTCGATGCCGCTCGATTGGGATGAAGTCGCCCCTGGTCTCGACCCCGCGCTTTTCACTATCAAAACCGCCCCGTTGCGCGTCGAAACGGGCGGCGACAAGATGGCGGGCTTGCTCACTGAAAGACCCGACATGCCCAGCGTGATGCAGCGCCTCGCCACGCTGCTCGGCGGCCGCCCACGCTGAAGCTGATTCGACTGCGCGTTTTTGCTATGGTCCGCGCATGTTCGTGGCAACGCTTTCTTACGAGCTCGATGCGTCCACCTCGACGCAGGCAGCCAAGCTGCTGCGCGCAGAGCTGGTAGGCCGCCGCTACAACGACCATTACGAAGGCAAACCGATGCCCCTCGGCTGCCTCTGGATCCAGCGGAGTACGGATCCAGGAGAGACTGTCGATCATCTCCTGGCCAAGTCGGAACGAGAGATTCACGCCGCCGTGGCCGCCGTGGCCGGCCGCGGCCTGCCGATCGGGCTGGCGCGGGCGTGGGTTCAGGTGAGCGGGGCCGGAACTTGGGGGCTCGTGCGGCCTCTCGGTGTTGGTCTTCCGGAGGCCTCTAAGAAGGTTTGACCGAGGTTCCGACTGGGCATGTTATACAGCGTCCCTCCAGGAGATCGCCCCGCATGGATCGTTTCGTCGCTCATTCATTGGCGCTGCCGGTGCTCGGCTTCGCCTTCGCCGTGCTCACTTCCGCGTGTTCCGGTTTCAGCACGGAAGAAGCCGAAGCGCGCTGCGACCAAGAAGGGGCAGCCCGCCAAGGCGGCGGCTGTTTCGACGAGAACGCGTATGACGCCTGTGTCCTCGCCTACGAAGAGTGCGGCGATGACGTCAACATCAATGACGGCTGCCCCCTGAGCTTCACCTGCAGCGACTGACACGCTACCTCGCCAAGAGGCGCTTCCAAGCGGCAGTCCGCGAGGCCGCCGAAGCCCTCCCCAAGGCAGACGATCAGACGGTGCAACAGGCCCTGGAGCGCGCGCTCCAGGAGGGCACCACAGCGTTTGGAGAAGATGCGAGCGAGCTCGCCTTCGTGCGCTACGCGCTGGCTTCCCGGACGCTCGACAACGCACGCTACGACGAAGCCCTGCGCCACGCGACTGCGCTGCGCCGCATCGTGATAGCCAGCGGCGGAGAAGCGGTCGAGCCTGACGCTGAGAAAAGCGCGGCGCTGATGGCCTCCATTTTGGAGAAGAGCAAGGCGCTGCCCGAGGCCATCGAGGAGGCGCTGCGAGATTGGGTGGTCGCCGCCGAGAAAGCGAAGCACCGCCTCGCCGCGGGCGACGCGGAAAACCAGCTGGCCCTCGCGCTCGGTCGCCGCGGTGAGCGCGAAGCGGCGCGTGCCCACTTCGATCGAGCTGTCGAACATCGGCGGAGCGCCCTCGGCAACGATGCGCTGGCGACGCTGGAGACCCTGTACAACCGCGCTACTTTTCGCGAGGCCTCGCAGAGTCTCGAAGAAGCCCGCGGCGATCTCGAGCACGTCGTCGCCACGCTCGAAGCTGGCAAGAGCGCGCGTGAACGTGAGCTCTACGAGTCCAGCCTGCACAACCTGGGCGTGCTGCGCGAAGAACAGGGCGACTCGCTCGACGCAGCCAAACACCTCGGCCGCGCGCTCGAGCTGCGAGAAGAGCGACTCGGTCGCGCGCACGCTTCCCTACGTCCGACGTTGGTTCGTCTCGCCCAGCTCAACCATCGCGAAGAGCGGCTGGTGCATGCGCTCGCGCTGTACGAGCGAGCGCTCGCCATCGCCAAAGCCGAGCTGGCAGCCGATCACCCCGTCGTGATCGCGCTGGAAGCATGGCGAGCCGAGCTCACACAGGGCGTCGGGCCGCTCGCGCTGAAACGAAACTGAGCCAAAGCTGAGCGAAGCAGCCTCGCGCCGAGATCCAGGCTGGCGCGGCGCGCCACTCGTGGCTAGCTTGCGCGCGTAATGCGGCTGCGAGCGGTGCTGCGGTGGTGGAGGCTGGTGTTCACCTGCCTGCTCGTCACCTTCGTCGCGCCGGCACCAGCAGCTGCACAGGTCGAGGACGCCATCGCCTGGGTGGCTGCTCCGCGCGCCGAAAAGCGTGTCGCTTCAGCACCGGCTCGCGAGCGCTGCCTCGGGTCGACAGAGGTGGCTGTCGCGCACGTCGACTCCGCCGCGCCCATCGTCGCGCGAGCTCGGCCTCGCGCCCGCACCAGATTGTATCTCGAAAACTGCGCTCTCTTGCGCTGAGCCTGCCCGTTTTACCGCGGCTTCGACTCAACACGACAGAGGTGTCAGATGAATGTTCAATCGCGAAGCCACGCGCGGCGCTCGGCGCGGCGTGGCATTTTCAACAAGGTCTTCGCTTGGTTTTGGCGTGGGATGCGCGGTGGGCTGTTGGCCATGACCGCCTTCGGACCATTTTCACCGCCGCCACCTCCTCCACCACCACCCCCGATCGCAGACCGCGACGACGACGGAGAGCACAGCGCGGAGCGCTAGCGACCGCCGTGGCCCATGCGGCGGCCGGTGGTGTCGATCAACACCGCGACGAGCAACGACCACACCCGTCGCCGCGTCTCCAGACTGGGGCTGAGGTCTGGCAGTAGCTCGCCCAGCTTCTTGGCTGCCTTGTCGTGAACCACGCGCTTCGCCATGTCGAGCGCCTCGAGGCGCGGCATCGGAATGTCTTCTTCCTCGAGGCGCGAGATGACGGCCAGATACTCGGCGAGCTCGGACTCGATATCGGCGCGGGCGATGGTGACGATGTCGACGCCACCGTCACTCACGAACCGAAGGCGTACCCCCGCATCGTCACTGCCGAACACGATCGTCGAGGCGCTGCGCGTGGACCAGACCGCCTCGGCGATCTCCAGCTCGCCCACGAGCACCGACCAATCGCGTTTTCGCTGGCTCGAAGCGGACTTCGCGAGGTCGTCGTCGATGCAAATGGTGAACATTCAATGCAAGTTTACACCCGTGCGTGAAGCTTTCTGGTGCGACATCCGAGGTCGCTGCGACATTTTCGGTCACCCGTATGGTTCCAATGGCGAGGCAGCCCGCGAGTGGTGCATGATGGCTGCATGCTCAACGCACCGAAGATCAGCCTCGCAGCTCTGTTGGTTCTCTTCGCCGGTTGCGGAGACGACTCGGCCACTCCCGGTGGGGGCAGTCCGGGTGGTGGCGGCTCTTCCAGCTCCAGCCCGAACACGGGCGGCGGTGGCACGACGAGCGACGGTGGCAGCGGCGCCGGCACCAACGAGGGCGGCGCTGGTGGCGAGGGTGGCAGCGAGCCGATGGGGGCGGGCTTGCCCGGTGGGCCGTCGTCCGACCGCCTCACGGTGAAGCCGCTCGGCACCGTCGCCGGTGCAGAGCAAGGCTTTTGGGAGTACTTGCCGCCGAGCTACGGCAATGGCGCAAAGTTCCCATTGCTGATGTTTTACCACGGCATCGGCGAAAACGGAGACGGCAGCGAAGGCGCCCTCAATGGCGTGCTCAACACGGGGCTGCCGGCGCTGCTCAAGAACGACGAGTGGCCGGAGGCGCAGCCGTTCGTGATCTTGTCGACGCAACACCCCGGCGGCGGCTGCCACTCCGATGGCGAGATCAGCGGCTTCCTCTCGTTCGCGATGGCGAGCTACGACATCGACCCGGCTCGCGTGTACATCACCGGATTGAGCTGTGGCGCCATCGGTGGCTGGGGCTATCTAGGCAATCACACGAACGAGGTCGTGGCAGCCGCGGTGTTGATCGCTGGCGACGGCAATGGTGCGTTCAATCAAGCCGGCTGTTCATTGGGCACGGTCCCGATCTGGGCGCTGCATGGTGACGCCGACGGAGTCGTGAACGTGAACGGCAGCATCAACCCGATCAACAACCTGAACGACTGCACCGACCCGGCGCCTGTCGAAGCGAAGCTCACCCTCTACCCGGGCGTCGGACACAACTCGTGGGACATGACCTACGACCCGGAAGGGCCGAACGACATCTACAGCTGGATGCTCGGCTACACGAATCCGTGAAGAGTGGGCGGCGGTCGTCAGCGGCCGCCTGCGCCACCAATACCGATCGCGCCACCAGCACCGCCGGTGCCACCACCACCGGTGCCGCAACCGACACCGGTATCGTCACATTCACACGGCACACACGCCGAGCCATCGCTGGTGATCAGACAGCCAGCACCTTCGCCGCAGTCGGTCTCTTCTGTGCAGCCGATGCGACTGCACATCCATTGGTCTTGGCCGACGTCGGCGAGGCAGAGCTGCGCATCGGTGTTGTCCGTGCACTCGCCACCGAGTGGTGAGCAATATTCACCGACACCTAGCTGGTTACCCAAATCGCCGGGTTGAATGCACGACTCCGAGGGCGGGCCGCCGCCCTCCGACGCGCCGCCGGCCGGGCTGCCGCCCGCTGCGGGACTACCACCGCCGCCGACACCCGACCCGCTGTCGCCACAAGCCATCAACAAACAGCCGAGCGCCAGCGCCGAAAGAGAGCAGCACCTCATTTCGGCTCCTCGACGCGCTCGCACATCACGCGCTCGGTGCCGGGGAAATAATAGCCGAAACCAATGCACATCTCGGTGGGGAACAAGAGCTTCTGGTCGCCTTCGTTCTTCCACTGACAGGTCTGTCGTAGCCGCGTGCCCTTGCTGAGCAACAGCGGCGCCTCTTTGCCGTACTTGGTGATCGGGGGGTGCGACGCAAAGGACGGGATCCACTCCGACTCGTAGATGATCGACAGCGTCTCGCCCGCTTCGTCGACCTCTTCCAGTTTGTAGTAGGCGCCCTGCTCGTGCATATGGCCGAGCAACATCGACAGCTGGAGATCTTGCGGCACCTCGCAGGTCATGACCGAGGTGAGCTCGGTATGCGGCTCGATCTCGAAATGGTCGTCATTGACTACGAAGTCTGCCGCGTATGCCTCGACCTTGTCCGGGTCGGTCAAGTCTATCGTCAACGAATCCGCGGCCTTCATCTCGTCACCGCTGATGTTGATGTAATGGGCCTGGACCATCAGCTGCTTGCCCTTCGGAATCTTGAAGGCCAAGCCCTTTGGCAGAGAAAGCAAGGCGTCTTCGTTGCCTTCACCACCAGCGCCGACGACGAAGTGCCAGTCGACCATCTCGGTACTGCCCGAGCACTCTTGGATGCCCGCGGGTCGCTCGTTGTCGACGAAGTAGAGGCTCAAGTGGTGGCCGCCTTCGACCTGCACGCCGGCAGCGTTGACCACGCTCAGCTCTTTGTCCGTGATCACGTCGGAGTAGAAACACTGAAACGACTCTCCGACTGGGATCGCGAACTCGGGCAAGTCGACGGTGATGCTGGCAGTCACCTCGCCCGTGGCCTCGGTCTCACTTTCGCCCTCGCAGCTGACGGCTGACAGAACAACGAGCGAAGCAAACGCACCCATCAATCGGCTGATCGTCATGGCACACCCTCCAAAAGCGCGTGCAGGTTACCCTCGAACTACCTGCTGGGGAAGCGGCGCAGGGCGAGCCGACGTGACGCAGCGCATTGCTAGCAGTTGCAAGCAGACATCACTTGCTCTCGGGCGGGTCGAGCAAGAGCCGCCCAAGCGCATGTCGCTCTTCCGAATCGCTGACGATGGCGAGCTCCCGATTGATCTCCGAGAACGCAGCCGCGACCAGCGGAATCACGTCGCCGTTCGCGATCAAGGTGCGCACGGTGGGGTGCTCTGGATTCAGGACCAGCGTCGTAGTCTTCGCGTCGAAGCGCACTGGCTCGGCGTCTTGCGCGGCGAATCGAAGCTCGAGATCGGCGACGTACAGGTTTTGCGTGATGCGACGGGTAAGCGTCTGCAGCGGATGATCGTCGGGCGCATCTTCGAGCGGCTTCTGGAACAAGCCGACCAGTTTGTCCCAGGCGCCAGTCGGGGCCGTCGCGGCGCGCCGCACGGGCGGGGTCACAGGCCGCGCCGCTGGCGGGGCGACATGCCCCCACACGGGCGGCGGAGGCGCTTCGAATACGATTTCTGCTCTTTTTGCTTTCTCGGCCGCGTGCTTCTGCGCTGGTTCATCCACGAAGCCTCGAACGGGCTCCAAGGGCTCAGCAGCTACGACACGTCGTCGAGGTGGGGGCTCCAGCTCCAGCTCCAGCCCGAGCTCCAGCTCCACCGCCACCGCCGCAGCGGGGGTCTCGACAGCCACAGCCACAGCCGCGGCCGCTGCAGGCAGCGGCACGAGATCGCGGACAGCAGCCGACAAGTCGGTGCTCTCGGGCACGCTGGAGAAGCTCGTCACCGCCCGCGCCACGACATCACTCGTACGCGCCTGTTTGCATGGCTTGCCGGTCAGCTTGCCAATGGCGGTGCGCTCTTCTCGGCCTGCAATGACCACGCTCCCTGCGTGAGGCGGCTGGCCCGGCCGAATGGCCGGAATGGTGTGCGAACCCTCGAAATGTGCGGCGAGCTCGACTGCGCTCGCGATGCGCTCGCCCTCTGCGTCCGAGAGGATGAACACCGGCCAGCGCGAGAGCGTGCTGCGCGTCGATTTGAGGAGCTCCGCCTGCAGCGTATGGAGCAGGTTCGCCACCAGAGCGTCCCGAATGCCGTTGAAAGCAACCGCCGCGGACATCCTCGCGGGGTCGCTCGCCAGCCATTGAATCATCCGCTGCCATGCGTCTTCCATCACCTCCTTACATTCGTCAGTGGACCGCCGCAGGATCGACTCGCCGTCCGTGACCACGACCATTCCGCGCTCGACGGTGAGCTCGACCTCGCCCAAGTGCCGACCGCGATGCAGCACGATGTGCCTGCCAGTCAAAGCCGGCGCAACGGCAATCACACGCCCCGCATGTTCGTAGGCACAAGAATCCTGGCAATATTGAGCGAGGTGCCGCTTCACAGAGTCGACTGTCGCCGGGGGCAGGTCGAGGTACGGCTGATAATCGATCAGAGCCGCACCTGGAGCGATACGGCCAAGCAGCGACCATTCGGCGTCGGCCACCACGACAACCACCTCTTTGGGTGCGCGCGCGCGCGCGGACACAGTGTACGGCGCCAGCACGAACAGATGCCCGGGGTTCTGGACATAGCGCAGGACCTGGTCCGTCGAAGCCAGGCAGCCGTCGGCCGTCTGCCATAGGCGAAGCTCACGCAGCGCAAGGCGAGGCTCGACATTTGCGGCGAGCATTCGCAACGCCAGATCCCGAGCGCGTCCGGGGGTCGCGACGTCGGGTTGGCGCAGCCGCGCCAGCATCACCTCGATGACCGCGGAGCCGAGACGGGCGAGCATTCGTCCCGAGCCGACCCCTCGTGCGATCGCTCGCATGGTGCGCTCTGCTTTCAACACGCCACCCCAACGAACCGCAGCGTCGAAGCGAAAGAGAGGCGACACGTGCTCCGCCTCGAGCGTCTCGACCCAGTGATCACTGACGAATGCGCGTACTTCGCAAGGCACGCTGGTGTCGATGTCGAGCGCGATGGATGCTTGAAATCCATCCTTGTCGACCACCTCGTGCCGCCACCAGTGCTGCTCGCGCGGGTGCGGCGCGAACGCCATCGGGCTCGCCACACGCTCCCGCAGGCGGCGGAGGCCCTCTTCTACGTCGGAGCGGATCGGGTCGAACTCGAGCAGGTCGAGCGAGAGCTCCGCGCTGACGCCGCGTCGCCAAACGACATCCGCCGTTAGCGTCGCGTATTCGGCGTCCAAGGGGCGATCTGCTGCGAGGCCATAGAGTGGGCCGCCGTCCGCGCGTTCGATGGCGCCCTCTACGGCGAGCGGGCGGCCGACTGCGTCTCGCAACAGGGGCCAGCCGAGCACGCCCGAAAATGCCTTGTAGAAAGGAAGGTGCGAGCATTCTTTTCGCCCACGCAAGAGCGTGCCAGCGAGATGACCGCTCGCTTCTTCGAGGCGGCCGGTGAGCGCGGTGTCCCCCTGTTCGAGCGCCTTCACCATCGCGCTCCGAAGACTTTCGAACAGGCTGGGTAACGCAGTCAGCACGAGCTCTTTCACGCGACCGGTCAGCGCTTCGTCGACGACGGATCGGGAGGCATTGGTGGCGATCTCGTCGCCGCTCACCACCACCCGTATCGGAGCGTCATGGAAAGCGGGCTCGAATAGCGACGAGCGCGCGATCTCGAACCCCAGCTCGTAGTACGAGACGCGAGCCTCGACATACGATTGCGACAGCAAATCGAGCCGCACGGCGAGGCCGTCGAGGGCTGGTAGCTCCACCGACAAGACAACTTCGCGGCCCGCCACCTCCAGCACCTGCCCGTCGAGCCGAACGGCGAGCCCGCTTCCCATGCGGCGTCGCAGCGCATCGACAGCGCGTGGCTCTTTGCCGAGCCCGAGCGCTCGCAGCGCCGCCGACCACGCCAGTGGCAAGCCGATATCGACACGCCCGCTGGCGTCGCTCAAGAGCGAGAATACTTCGGCGGTCGCTCGTGTTTGCAGCGGATAACCACTCTTCTGTTCGAATACTCCTTCGCTCTCTTCACGCAGCAAACGACGCGTCTTCGTCTCTCGCCGACCAGCATCGGTAGAGGCGATCGAGAGCTCTACTGCCTTGGCCCCGTCGCCGAACGCGCCGAACGCCGCCAGCGTCAATAGCTCCGCTCTGCGATCGCGTTTCTTGGCGCGCCCCCGGGCGCGCTCTCTCGGCGAGACGTCCTCGATTTCGTCGTTCAGCAGATGACGACCGAAGTACTCGATCACCTCGGTCGACATGGGCTGACCGTTCCACTCGACCGCGATGCTCGTCGCGCTGAGCTCCACCGCCAGCACAGAAGCGCCCGAGGCGGCCGCGACCCGCGCGAGCTCGCACAACCAGGTGGAGGGGTCCGCAAGCAAGTGGTCGCGGATCTTGGCTGCTGCACGCCGGGCGTCGACAGCCATCGTGCCGCGCAATATCACCTCGTGGCTCACGACTCGGCCCACGTAGCGACCGACGCTTCCAGGAGCGCCAGGTTGACGCGTCGCGGGAGCTCGCCGCGATCTTCCAGCCAGACGAGCCGTGCCGCGAGCAGCGCTGCGCGCTCGGGCGGTAGCCGACTGAGCACTGCCTGGAGCGAAGGCTCTTCGGTGAACAGCAACAACGCGCGTTCGCTCCGGTCATCCGCAGACACCGGAAGAAATACGCGCGCCGAGCCACTGTCACGCTGTTGAACACAGCTCGCGCTCAAAAGGCACGCTGCGCGACCGTCGGTGTCGCGCGTGCTCGCGAGCAGCAGCAGCTCGACGCGAATGCCGATCTGCGGGAGCACGCGGAGCAGGGTGCGTCCGAAGGGGGCATCGGGGTCCGCGATGGTTGCCTCCACCATCCGGAGGTGCTGCTCGATCGGAGTACACGACGCCGGTAGCCACCAGGCGTCGCCGCTCGGGTCGAGCGCGGTAACGCTGCCGCGTCGGTGAAGCTCCTTCGTCAAGGGGCTCGACGCGTTGGCGCGCGCGAAAATTGGGGTCGCCGCGGTGACCACGGAGCCGGGGGGCTCAGCCAGCGGGGTCGGGATCAGCTTGTCCTTGAGCAGCGCGCGACCGGCCGCGCGCAGTGCAGAATACTCAGCATCGATGATACCCGCTCGAGCCGAGCGCGACGCACTCTCCGACAAGCGCGCTTCCAGCAGGTCGCGGAGCTTTGCGCCGCCCAACTCACGGACGATTTGCTTCGCTCTCGCGTAGGCATCGTCGTGGACCACATCATCGCGGCTGATGGTGTGCGAAAGCTTTGGGCTCTCGACCCGATAACGCAGCCCTTCGATCGCGTGCGGCCCCGACGTTGCCTCCACCAACGTCAAGCCGCGGCTGTAGAAGCCGGCGTATTCGCCGGTTCCTTCTGCGACGTCCGTGCCTGGCATGACGGCGGTGCCCGCCGCCGGGCCGACAATCACGCGTAGCCCATCGGACTCGAGCTCGACTGTGACCGGCGCGATCAGCGAAAACGGGACATTGAGCAGCTTGGGGTTGGGACCGACGTCGAGCTCGATGCGAATGGCCGCATACCGACACCAGCGGAGCAGCGCCGCTTCGATCGCGGCCAGGTGTTCGGCGTCGCTCTTCTTTGCGTCCACGGCTCGTTCGATGATTGCGACGCGAGTACCCTGCCGCTTGCTCGCAGGGAGTGTCGCGACTTCGAACGCGAACGTCGGCTCGAGCCGAATCGAATGCGCTTCGACTGCCTCTGTATCGACCACGACCAGCCGAGGCTCCAGGGCGAACACCGAAAGGAAGCCGACGCCGTAGCGGCCGATCTTGGAAGCGTCGCCTTCTTTGCTGGACGAGAACTTCGTCAAGAAGGGACCCTTGATCACGTCGAGGGTCATGCCGGAGCCGTCGTCCTCGACGAAGGTCGTGCGGTCGTCGGCCTCGCGCGTGACACCGACGCGAACGCGCGTTGCGCCCGCATCGATCGCGTTCTGCACCAGCTCGCGCAAGAACGCGTAGCGGTCCGAGAATTGTTTTACCAGCTCGTCGAGGACGGGCGCGCTACGCGCGCGCCGCTTGGGCGCGGCCGCTCGGCTCTGTCGATAGGGCACGGCAGCAATGTACTGCCGGAAGTAGTCGGAGCGCAGGAAAGCCGCGCACATGGCGAAGGGAGGCAGCGATGCGTACAGCTTCGAAGCCGCCGCCGAACAACGTGCAACAGCCAAGCGCGCGAGTCGACGCTGGCCGGGCCGTTGGTGCGAGGCTAGCCTCAGGATCATGCAGGTCTGGTCGCCGGCCCTCTATCCACGCGAGTCGGAGCCAAATTCGAGTCAGCTTCTGACGGTCGAAGCATGGGCCGAGCTCCCGGAAGAAACCGCTGGCGAGCTCGTTCGTGGCCAACTCGCTGAGGAAGAGATGACCGATCCGGTGCATGGTCTCGCGGCATCATGGCTCATCGCGCTGCTGCGCGACTGGCTTCGCGGGCGTGGCGGCTTCGTGTTCGATGCGGACGTCAAACTTGCGGTCAGCGCAGACAGCGGTCGCAAAGCGGACGCATCGGTCTACCTGCCCGGCCGACCATCACCGCCGCGGCGCGGGCCGCTCCGGACGCCGCCCGATATCGTAATCGAGATCGTCACGCCGACACCGCGCGACGAGCGCCGAGACCGCGTCGAGAAGATGGGCGAGTACGCAACGTTCGGCGTTGCAAGCTATTGGATCGTCGACCCCGCGCTCGGGTCGTTCGAGATCTTCGAGCTACACGCCGGGCGCTATCATCGCGCGGTAGGCGCCACGGGTGGCCGCATCGACCCAGTGCCTGGATGTGAGGGCCTCGCAATTGATCTCGACGCGCTGTGGGTCGAGCTCGAGCGGCTCGATCCAGACCGCTGAGCTCTGCCTCAGGGCAAGACAGTCCCCTACGGCGCCTTGCGCGTCAGGCGTTGCCGATTCGCAATGGTATACGCTGCCGCCTTGCCAATCGACAGCGTCTTGAGCGCCGCCTGATTGCAGAGCCAGCCCTTCATCGTATCGAGGACCACGCCTTCGTAGTTGCCCATCAATGCCGAAAACTGTGGGCGCTCTTGTCATCGCGTATTCGATGCACGACGAGATTGGGACCCGTCACACACCACATCTGCCAGGGAGTCGCCTCCTTGCCATCGAGCCGTGCCCACCGCTCATTTGATCGCGCCCGACGACAGGCTCCGCGAGCCCTCGCCAGCTGCGCATTCGACGCCGACTCGAGTCGCCGACCAAGCGCGTTCACTTGGTCCCATAGCGACTGCGACGTGATCACCAGACCGTGGCGACGAAGCACACGCTCCTGCCGCGCGAGCGGAATTTGATCGATGTATTTGTCGACGGCGACTTTGATTGCGAAGTCGAGCGAGTCGCGCGCGCCGGGCGTCACACGCTCGGGCCCGGGAGCCGTTTCGACACAGCCGCCGCATTTGCAGACGTACTTTTGCCGCTGGACCTGCACGACGCGGTAGCTCACCTCGACCACGTCGATCATCTCGGACGTTTCGAACTGGTCCTTCATCGGCGAGAGCAAAACATTGCATTGCAGCAAGGTCCTCCCCGCTCAAACTTCGACGGTGCATGGAACGAGTTCAGGCTCGCGGGCGAGTCGCGCCGCGAGCAACGTCTTGGTCAGCGATGAAGGGAAGCTCGGCCTTTACATCACCCAGATGCCATGGCAGGCGTTCGTCATGATAGCTCGGTCGCCTCGCGCAATCTGGAGCTTGACCATCGCGGTGTTGTCGGCTTGATCGAGGGTTGTGCGAACGAGACGTACGCGGCGGTCGTCGCGACCCACCAGGCCTCGTTCGCGCCTGGGTGGAGAGCGTCCTCGACCAACAGGGCGCCGCTCGGATCGAGCAAGCACGCCTGCACGCGCTCGCTCGGTTGACGAGCGCGCCCCCTCCGGTGACCTCGTTCGCGCTCGAGATCGGTGAGCCGCCCCCGGCGGTCGCGTCACGAGCCTTGCCTCACGTCGTGCGCGGGCTGCGCGGATCGCTGTCCGACGCAGCGTGAGCCGGCACGAGCGCCCGCTCGGAAGCTCCGCCCGCTCACTCGCCGCCCCAGAGCCCGCGCCGCGGCGACCGGCGAGCCAGCGAAGCTACCGGGTGGTGGACCTCAGAAAGCCGCGTGCTCCTCGGCGACAAGCGAGGGGGCGCGAGGCACGCGCTCAATCATGAGGTCCTGCCTGTTCTCAAGGTCGCCGCGGGTCGACCAGTGCCTGCGGGGGCCGAGACTCATCCCGTTCCGCAGCACGGCGGCGCGATGGGTGCGGCCCGCCGTGACGCAGGTGCGCCGCCGCGCACCGCAGGGTGCTCGTCCTCAGACCCATCGTTCTCTCGTGAAAACGCCGGCGGTTCGCCGGCACGCCGGCTGCAAAGGTCTCGGGCAGCGAAAGGGCGAACACATGAATCATCACGAGACGAGGTCACGCGTAGGACTCACGGCACTTCTCTTCGCGGGCCTGATGCTGCTCGGCTGCGAAGAGCCGCCGCAAAGCGACGCACCCGTGGGAATCGACCCGACGGCTTCGCTGGCGGCGCCGCTGGAGGAGATCGACATGGAGTGGATCGCGCTCGATGAGGAGCAGGTCATCGGCATCTCGCGGGTTGTCATGCACGGCAAGGTCATCGCACTCGAAGCGACCCATCACCGGTCGTTCCCGTACTCCGAGGAGCTCGGTCGCACGCTGACGGCAGCGGAGGCGGGCGACGACTACTCGGATCTTCCGCTCACCGTGGCGACTGTGGAAATCATCGACACGCTCAGGCAAGAGGCGAGCGGCGCCCCCAGGGCAGGTCATGACACCGTTCGTGTCGTGTTCATCGGCGGCCAGAGCGCGGACGGAGCGTGGGTCATCCCCCAAGGTCAGCCCATCCCAGCCGAGGGGGACGAGGCTGTCTTCTTCCTCACTGCGCCGATGCGGCCGAGCACGCTGACCGACTTCGATGGCGTGTTCAGCGTCACCGGCGGTGGTCAAGGCTTGCTGGCAATCCGCAATGACGTGATAGCAGCGACCGGCGTGGGGACCTTCGATCGACTGGCGGGCAAGCGCGCTGGCGAGGTCGTCGCAGAGCTCCGGCAGCGCGTACGCGCCCTGCCTGCAGGGCTTTCGTACCCCGTCGCCAATGCAGAGACCCCCGAGTCCGAGTGAAGGAGCAAACCATGAAAACCACGAAGCTCATCTGTGCCGTAGCTGCCATTGCGTTCTCGATCCAGCTGCCGCGCGCTGCCGTCGCCGATTGCCAATCGGCATGTCTCAATCAGTTCTCCGACGCCTGCTACAACATCAAAGACTACAAATGGGCCAAGGACGACGACGGCTTCGCCCGCGTCCGCTTCCGGAATACGAGCCGCTTCAAGGCTGCCTTCAACTGGGCTGTCGACGAGCTCAACGAGCCCCATAACGGGCTTCAGCCCAAGCTCGTCATCAAGCCGGTGAATTCGAACCCCGACGTGAAGATCGTCGAGACGAACAACCTATGCGTCGACGGCTCTTGTGGCTGGTGGGGGTTGGCGCACACCTATCGCTCCGGCTCGCATACCACCCACGCCAAGATCTGGCTCTCCGTCGACGAGCTTTCCGAGAACACGAAGAAGAAAGATCGCCTGCGGCGCGAGCTCACGACGATTCACGAGATGCTGCACACCCTCGGGCTCAATCACGCGTGCGTGAACGACAACCACACGATGTGGCCATGCGGCATGCCCGACGCGGACTACGTCCACGAGCCGTACATGAGCGCCTGCGACGTGAAAGGACTCATTGCCCTCTATGGCAAGGCTTCGGAGACACCCGCGAACGATCCGACGAATTTGCTCAAGAACGCGTCGTTCGAACATAAGCTCGAGAACGGGCCGTTCGGCGGTTGGGCTCGGGCTCGGCCCGACGACGCTGTCGCACGCCGGCGGGAGAGCGCAGCCCAGCAAGGTGAGTATGGCTTTCACGTCGCGGCCAAGAACGAGGAGGAATTCGTGGGCGCCTTCCAGATGGTGAACGCCGACGCGGGTGAGCGGTACGACGCCTCGGCGTGGGCTCGACACAAGTCGGGGTCGAAAGCGCAGTGTCTCTCGATGGCGTTCCTCGCGTTCGAGCAAGGCTCCGTCGAGGTGCTCGATCTCGCCAGCAAGAAGGCCAGCAAGGCGAGCGGGTTTCATCGTGTAGAGCTGAGCGCGAAGGCGCCAGCTGGCTCGCAGGCGCTGGCCTTGTTCGTCGGCAATTGCGAGGTTGGCTCCTCCTCCTATCATTGGGATCGCGTCGAGCTCGAGCAGAAGTGAGAAGCAACGCGCGGAGTCTGGTCTTGCTCGGCCTCCTCTCCTGCGGAGACGAGGCTCAGCCGGCGGTGGCGGCCGCGCCTGAGGTGCGCTTCGAGCTCCACGAAGGCGTGCCGGCCTTCCTGGAGGTGCCGTTCCCGAGTGATCTCTACCTGCAGCCGGACGGCACCATCGTCGACACGCTCGTCGGACTCGACACCTTCATTCCGAGCGCCTCCCAGACGATCATGACGGCGCTCGGCGAGCTGCGCGGCTTCGGGCGGAGCTCGGGTGTGATGTTCCGCATCGACCGTCCGGACGAGACCGACCCGACAGCTGGCGGGCCGGCTCCCGCGATTGTCGATCAAAGCTCGCTACCCGCGACGCCCGAGGATTGCCAGCTCGCCTCCGCCAGCGTCATGCTGGTGGATCTGGAGGCGCCAGCGGGCAGCGCTCTGCTCGGTTGCCGCGCGGGCTACTTCGACAACCGTCCGAATGGCTCTTCCGTGCCGCCGGTGCTTGTCGTGCTGCCAGCGCGCGGGACTGTGCTCGCCGAGGGCCACCGGTATGCGGCCGTGCTGACGACGAGCCTCACGGCCGATGGCGGAAGAGCGCTGCGCGCGGGCACCACATTCGCGAGCGTTCGCGACGGCGAGCGGCGGACGAAGGCTAGCGAGCAGCTCTATGGCGCCGCTGTCGACGCCGTGCTCGAGAAGGTGCCCTCTCTGGAAGTGTCGCGCGTCGTGGGCGTCTCGCCATTCACCACGCAGCGCACGACGAGCGAGCTCTTCGAGCTACGCGAGCGCATCGGCGACCTGGCGCCGCCTGTCGTACGATGGGACGAGAGCTCGGTTCAGCCGATGTACCCCGGCTTTTTCAGCAGAGACCCGAGCCCTGACGCGACGGCGACGCTGGATGAGTGGCTCGGCAGCCCCGGGAAGCTCGCGGACGGCGGCGACGACCCGGCGTTCGACCAGGCGAATGGCGCAGGCCACGACGCGATCCTCGCAATTGCGACCGGTGTGTTCGAGGCGCCCAACTTCCTGCGAGAGAGGCCGGAGGGCTACGCCGACTCAGCGCACCGCACGTTTGCCCGCGACGAAGCCGGCGTAGTCATCGCAGACGCAGAGCACCCGACGTCCAAGATCTGGCTGACCATTGCCGTCCCCGACGCGCCGATGCCAGCCGACGGCTACCCGATCGTCGTGCTTCAGCACGGCTTGCAGGGCGATCGAAGCTTTCTCCTGACATTGGCCAATGTCTACGCCCAAGAAGGTTGGGCGACCGTCGCCATCGAGGCCGTCACCTTCGGGGCGCGCTCCGCGCAAGGCAGCTTCCACACCGACAATATCTCTCGTCACGCTTGGAGCGCCACAACTGGCCATTACGCAGGGCCCGATGGCTTCGTCGACGTGAACGCCAACCCCCTCGATCTCTTCGGAGGAATGGTGAGCTTCGGAGCCACGCGGGACCAGTTCCGTCAAAGCGTGCTGGACATTGGCACGCTGGCGGAGCTGTTGCGCGACCCCGCGATCGATCTCGGTCCGCTTGCAACGCTTCACCCTGGCTTGAAGCTCGATGGCGAGCGCCTCGCCTATGTCGGCGACTCGTTCGGCGCCGTCCTGGGAACGGTGGTGGCGGCCGTCGACCCGCGCTACCGCGCCATGGTGCTCAACGTGGGGGGAGGCGGCATCCTCGTCGAGCTGGTGTCGAACGCTCCGCTCCTGGCCAGCGTCATTGGCACGCTCGGCGGGCTCACCTTCGGGTTGACGCATGACCGACTGGATTGGCAGAGCCCGCTCGTGAGCCTGCTGCAGCCGATCCTCGATGCGGCGGACCCACTCTCTTATGCCGACTATCTGGTGAGAGACGCGCTCCTGGTCGAGCCGACAGGTAGCCCCAAGAGCATCGTGTATGTCGAGGTTTTGTGGGACGAGTTGATGGCCAATGAAGGCACCGAAGCGCTGGCTCACGCCGCAGGCATCCCGCTGGCCGCCCCATCGGTGGGGCCACTCAGCGACGTCCAGCTCGCCGATGCCGCGCCCAAGGGAGGGGTCATTCGTGGCGTGCCGACGTCGGGCCACACCGTCGTGATGGTGCAAGCCGGCCCTGCCACGCATGGCTCGAATCTGTACGGTGCGCGCGGGCTCAAGAAGTACGCGGTGCCCTTCTCGCGCGACGACAACAACCAATTCGCCGAGCTCGCCGAACCGATCGAGGTGGCCCAGCCCTACCTCGGGCTGCAGGCGATGACGGTGGGCTTCATCCGCACCGCGTTCGACGGCGAGGTCCCGGCGGTGGGCGCGTTCCCCCAGCCCGCGCTCGACTTCGATGGCGACGGTCTGCTCGATGAAGATGATCCGGAACCGCTCGACCCTCACCAGTGAATCGCTGTATTGCTGAGGCGTATGACTGCTGAGCTCGAGGGAAAGACGAACATCATCCCCGTCGGTCCCGAGCCCAGGCTGGCGGCGACCGACGTCGTGGTCATCGAAGGGCCAGATCGCGGCAAGCGCGCGCGCGTCACTGAAGAAGGGCTGCGTGTCGGCAGCGGCGAGGGCGCCAAGCTGCGTCTGACGGACGCGACGATCTCCCGTCTGCATTGTGAGCTCACGCTGCACACAGGCGGCTTGCGACTCGTCGATCTGGGTAGCACCAACGGCACATTCGTCGCGGGGGCACGTGTTCGCGACGCCGATGTCGGGGCCGGGGCGACAATCACGCTCGGCACCACGACGCTCCGTCTCGATGCAACCGCCCAGGAGGCATTCGTCGAGCTGTCCAGCGCCGACCATTTCGGCGAGCTGCTCGGCACGAGCCAGGAGATGCGTCGCATCTTCGCCATCCTGGAGAAGGTCGCGCGCACCGACACCACCCTGCTGGTCACGGGTGAGACCGGCACCGGCAAAGAGGTCGTTGCGCAGGCGCTGCACGACGCCTCGCGGCGCGCCGAAGGGCCGTTCATCACCATCGACTGCGGGGCGATCCCAGAGACCTTGATCGAGAGCGAGCTCTTTGGTCACGTGCGTGGCTCTTTCAGCGGCGCCACCGCCGATCGCATCGGCGCGTTCGAGGAAGCAGACGGCGGCACCGTCTTCCTGGACGAAGTCGGAGAGCTGCCGATCGCGATGCAGCCGAAGCTCTTGCGCGCGCTCGAGATGCGCCAAATCCGGCGGGTCGGCAGTAACCAACCGCGCAAGATCGACGTGCGCGTGGTTGCCGCCACCAATCGTTCGCTCACCCGCAGCGTTAACGAAGGGACCTTTCGCGAGGACCTGTACTACCGCCTCGCCGTCATCGAGCTCGAGCTGCCACCGTTGCGTGCTCGCCGCGACGACATCCAGTCACTCGCAGCCCATTTCATCGAGCGCTTCACCGGGGCCGCAACGCCGCCCCCGCCCGAGCTCGTCTCGACACTGATGCGGCGCGAGTGGCCCGGCAACGTGCGCGAGCTGCGAAACTTCGTCGAGCGATCCGTGTCGCTCGGTTGGCCGACGGCGGAGGCGCTCGCTCGCGAGCTCCCGTCTCGCGCTCTCGCGCCAGCATCTCTTGCCGGGCTCGTCCCGACCCATCTCAGCCTCAAAGAGGCGCGCCTCGCTTGGATGGCTCAATTCGAGAGCGTCTACGTGCGGGCGATGCTGGAGAAGACGTCCGGCAACGTCACGCGGGCAGCTGCGATCGCCGGTGTGACGCGCCGGTTCTTCCAGCGCACCATGGCGCGGCACGGTGTGCGCTCGAGCGAAGCCGAAGAGTCGTAGGCCTCAATCGACCTGACATTCGCCAGGCGAATCGAGGTCGTTGCAAACCCCAACCTCGCAGGCGCTGTCACAGCAAACGCGATCGACGCAGTGCTTCGAGCCGCAATCGGCGTCCACTTCACATGGGGTTGCCAGCATGGTGAGTGACCAGAGTTGTGAATGGCTCTTCTGGTCCCCTTCGGGTGCGTCCACTTCTGCGTGGCCATAACTCGTCCCGCCGATATAGAGCAGCATGCGATGGCGCGGGGCATCGTATGCCATTGAATTGTTGAAGCTCTTCCGCGGCCGCCCGCCCATCGTCCTCACACGGTGCCAGGCGACGCCGTCGAACTCCCAGGTATCTTGTTTGCCATCCTCACCGACCTCGTCGTGGCGGCCACCGAACAGCACTGCGGTGTGCCGATCCGTGTCGTACGCCATTGCGTGGGCGGTGCGTGCTGTGGGGGCTGATGGGTCCCCTGCGAGCGTGCGCGTCTTGTCTTCCCAGCGAGGCTGGCTGCCGTCCTCTCCTCCCGGGTGATAGACCCAGGTGTCCGGGCGGCCTCTCTCCCCGCCGGTCGTGAACGCGCCGCCGAACACGAGGAAGACCCTCTGGTTCTCCATGTAGACGAGCGGGCTCTCCACGCGCGTTTTCGTGGGGCCGCCGGCCGGCACGAGATGGACCCAATCGGCGCCGTCCTCATCGAGCGCAAGCTCCAATATCTCGTCCGCTGGCCGGCCGACGCCACCAGAAATCACCAGCCGACGTCGATGGCTATCGATGGCGGCTCCCGCGGCGATCAGCGCTTCGGGGAGGAGCGGTGCCGGCGAGTTGAGTCGCCACATCCTAGCGGCCCAGTCGTATGCAACGATGCTGCGTGCCTCCTCGCCGGCTCCACAGCCCCGGCTCGACGCGGTCTTGCGGCAGCCCCCAACCAGCCACGTTTGGCCCAGGTCTGGGCGATCGACTGCGCTGAGCAGGTAGCGCCGGCCCGGGCCATCCTCCGGATCGATTTCGACCGACCATTTGTCAGCGGCGGCATCGAAAACGCGGGCTTCGTCGAGCGCCTTCGTGCCATCCAGGCCGCCGTACAGCAGGACCTCGTCGCCGCGGACTGCCATTGCTGCCGCCATTCGCCGTGCTGGACCGTCTTCCTCGCCTTCTCGCTCGAGGCCCCAGAGCTGAAGCCACCTCCCGACCGGCTTGGTCGTCACGCAGCGCTCAGCGACACAGGTTGCGAGCAGCACGCCGTCCTCGTCTCCGGTGCGATCGCAGTCCGCGTCCTCGGCACAGGCTCGCGAGAGCGCGCATAAGCCGCTGACCTGGCTACCGTTCGTGCGGACGCAGTTGCCGCCGCAGTCGACGTCGGTCTCGCCGGCGTCTTTACGCCCGTTCGTGCAGCGCCAGGCGTCTTCGTACGGATAGGTGCACGAGCCGATTAGCGCAGCCAGTGGCGCAAGTGCGCACACACACATGAGGATGTGGCGGAAGTTGACCGACGGCGCTGTTTGCATCGCGAGCGCTCAGGATACAATGCGACCGTGGCGCAAGGGGTACCCAGTTCCAACCTGCCGCGCAGAACGGGGCGCTACACACTGCATGCACCGATCGCCTCGGGCGGCATGGCGACTGTCTACCTGGGCCAGGTCCTCGGCGCGCATGGGTTCAGTCGCGTGGTTGCCATCAAGCGCATTTTGCCGAGCTTCGCGCGCGACCCAGCTTTTCGCGCGATGTTCGTGGACGAAGCGCGGCTTGCTTCGCGGGTGCAGCACCCGAACGTGGTGCCCATCTTGGACGTCGTCGACGAGGGCGGCGACGCGATGATCGTGATGGAGTACGTGCGTGGCGCTTCGCTCTCGGCGCTGCTCAAGGCCGGCAACGAGCTCGGCGCCCGTGTGCCGGTCAGTGTGGTGACCGCCATCGCTGTGGGCATGCTTTCAGGACTGCACGCGGCGCACGAGGCGCGCGATCGAAACGGTAGAAGTCTCGGCATCGTGCATCGCGACGTGTCGCCGCAAAACGTGCTGGTCGGCGCAGACGGCGTGGTCCGCATCATGGATTTCGGTATCGCGAAGGCCGACTTGCGCCTGGGCCAGACGCAGGAAAATCAGCTCAAAGGCAAGCTCGTGTACATGGCGCCGGAGCAGCTGAAAGGCACCGTCGACCGCCGCACCGACGTGTTCGCCACGGCGCTGGTGGCCTGGGGGGCGCTCGCGGGCAGGCGACTCTTCAGGGGAAGCGATGTGACCGAGACGATGGCGGAGATCCTTGCCTGCGAGGTGCCGCCGATGGCAGCGTTTCGCGACGATGTGCCGCCCGCGCTCGAGCAGGCGTTGCAGCGAGCGCTAGCAAAGGTCGCCGACGATCGCTTCCCGACAGCCGCTGCGTTCTCGATTGTGGTCGAGGCCTGCGCCGCGATCGCCTCCGCACGCGTCGTCGGTGAGTGGGTGGACTCGTTGCTCGGCTCCGTCGTGGCGGAGCGTGATGCGCGGGTGATCGAGATCGAGCGCACAGCGACCGACATGACGTTGCCGAGCGACCCCGAGCCGCCACGGGAGGACGAGCGATCACTGTCGAAGGCGATCACCTCCGACTGGATCAAGCGCGAAGAGACGCGCGCGACTTTGCTCGAGCCGGCCGTTCATCGGCGATCGGACCCATCGCGCCAAAGCGCTTCGGGCGCGACGCCGCCAGCCGAGCTGTCGGGGCCGCTCTCTGCTCAGCTAGGGATTGCTGAGCCTCTGCCGCGACGTGTCGGGCAGGTTGGGCTGCTCGCTGCCGCCGGGGTCGTGGCTGCCGGCGTGCTGGCGTTCGCATTGATGCGGAGCCCGTCGTCCGGGGCCGCGCCCCCGCCAGGCGTTTCCTCCACTGGCTCCGCTGAGTCCCAGGCAAGCTCGGCGGAGCGAGTGACCCCGCCGGAGAGCCAGCGACCGAGCGCGTCGCCTGTGCATGAACCGGAAGTGGTGCCGTCGACGGCGGTCACCGCCACGAGCTCGGCGACCGCGGTGCCGCAGGCTGCGCGTACGGGTAACCGTGCTCCCGCGACTGCTGCGCAGCCGTCCGCCCCCAAGACGAGCGGACGCGACGCCTACATTCCGCCGGCGGCGTTCCCGAGATGAGGGCTCACTGCGCATTGTTTGCAGTCGTGCTCGGCTCGTCGCTGCAAGCCATGTCGTTCGCACGGGCAGCGCCTCCGGAGTCGAGCACCGACGGTGCGACGCGCCAGGCCGAAGAGCAGTACGGGGTCGGTGTTGCAGCCTTGCAGCGCGGCGATGCAGCCGCGGCGCTGGCTGCGCTCGATGCTTCGTTGCTCGCCAAGCCCAGCCCGAACGCCGCGCTCGTGAGAGGGCACGCGTTGCGTGCGCTCGGGCGAAAAATCGAGGCGATGGGCGCCTACGAGGGCGTGGTCCGCGATGCCGGTGCGCTCGTTCGCGCTGGCGACGCGCGTTTCGAGTCGACGTTGGCCGACGCTGGCACGTGGATCGCGTTCTTGAAGCAAGACCTGGTGGATCTCTCGGTCGAGGCGCACTCGAAGCTCGGCAAGGTCGAGATCCGCTTCGATGGCGGCGTGGTCGCTACTTCATTCGATGCCCAAAGCGGAACAACGCGTGCTCATGAATGGCGGGTGCCAGGCCGCGTAGCCGTCTCGGTCTTCGAGCAGGGCGTGGAGCAACGCAAGAGGACGCTCGATCTACGTGCGGGCGCTGTCGAGTCGATGCGGGTCGACCTTGCGCGGCCGGAGGAGACCTGGGGACCGCCCCCCGCCGCATGGGTCGCGTTTGCCGTCGGTGGCGCCGGGTTCACCACGCTCGCCATCGCCGGGGGCCTTGCGCGTGCGGGGATGAGCGAGCTGGATGCCTGCACCCCATGGTGCACCGAGGACGACGTCACAACCACGCGGACGCAGGCGATCGTCGCCAACGTCGGGCTGGGCGTCGGTATCGCAGGGCTGGTCGCCGGAGCCATCGTCTTGATCGTGGACAAAGCCACGACATCAAGCGCTCCGCGCGTTGGTAGCGAGATCTCCAGCGATGGCGCCTTCTTCTCGATCCAGCAACGATTCTGAGGCGACTCATGAAACGGAGATTGAAGTGAGAGGTCTCCGCTTTGGAGCTCTGCTGGCCGCCCCCTCCGAGCGCACCTGCCTCCGGGTCGCTCAAGCTGCTTCGTGCACCACAGGCGAGGCCCAGAAGCACCACCGATCCGATGGGGAGAAGTCGGCTGATCGCGCGACACAGGAGCCCCGCGGGTGGGGCGGCAACACGTTTGGCGATCAGCGGGGCTGCCAGCTCAGAAGCCGATCGACCGGTGAACCCATCGATTGCGCTCCTTGACTCGCGCGAGCTCGGCGAATGCCGCTTGGCGCACGGCAGGGTTGGGCTTCGCAGGCTGGGTCGGTGCCCCCACGCGAGCGCGCCTAGCTTCACCCAAGCTGTCCCCATTGCGAGCCTCCTTGAAAGGAAAGCTTCGACAACGGCAATCTCCGCTGGTTCCAACAAATCCCAACGTGGCAAGCGCTTTTTGATCGCTCGCCGCGGGCTGCGCTGGCGTGCTTATCGCGGCGTCGGGCTGGGGTGCCACCTATGGCGGAGTTGCGCCGAGAGAACAACCGAATGGCAAACGGCTTCGAGTATGCCGATCGCGCGGTCGTCACGACGGGCAGCACCACTACGGTCCAGCCCTGCTCAGGGTAACGGTGGCGAAGTCACAGGCGACCAAGCGTGGCCTCGCACTCACGCACTGGAGTGGCGCCTCGATGCTCAGCGCGCCGTCGCCGCCGACGACTGCTGCCACTGGCCTGGGCAAACCCTCGGATGCGATTGCCGCCAGGTGCTCAGTCGATGAAATCAGGCTCGCAGGTTGCGGTGGTGCAATCGCCGCTCTGCGGTGAAAAATCAGCGCACTTGTCGTTGGCCTGGATGCCCCACGAGCAGAACGCTAGGTAGTGGAAGCCTTCGACGTAGTCGAAAACGACTGCAGTATCGGTGAACACCGGACCTTCGTGGCACTTGTTGTTGGAGTAGCCGCGGTAGTAGATCTTGTTGCCGACCTCGACGCCGTTATCGAGCGTTATCACGCCGAAATCGCCGACGACCATGCCGGCCGCAGGCTCGACGCCTACGCCCTCCATACGGACCTTCACGGCGCCCCATTTGTCGTGAAAGGCTTCATCGCTGGTGCTGCCGATCTTTTCGATATCGCCCGCCGAGAGCAACGCGGCTGCCGGGGGGGTCGCTTCACCGACTTTGTCGGCTTTGCACACGGAGCCCAGCTGAAGCATGCCGACCTGGTTCGGGGGGTTGGGCGCGTCACACTGTGGATCGTCCGGGAAGCGGCTGACCGTGCCGATCACGTCGAGCACATCGCCGGGCTTGGTGTTGTCGGGGATCTTGTCGCCGGCGGGGTCTTGTCCAAGACGGGGGCAGAAAGCCGTGTCACCGCCTTCGGGAATCTCGGCTTTGAAACCGTAGCTCAGGATCAAGAGGCCCGTGTTCTCGGCTGCCTCGCTGATGTCGGGCGCAGAGACGAAGACGCCCCATAGGCAGTTGTCGGTGGTGCTCGACTTGGAGACCAGGAACTTGTGACTCATGGCGACGATGCCATTGACGCCGACCTTGGTACCCGGCCCGAACTCGCCTGTGGCGATGCCCTGCACTGTGGCGTCGGTTCCCTCGCAGCCTGCGACGTCACCGCCGCCTGCGCCGCCGCCACTACCGTTACCACCCGTGCTGGGGTCGCCGCCGCCAACCGGGGCGGTGCCTCCAGTTGCGTCGCTCTCTGTGTCGCGGCACCCGAGGAGCGCGACGGAGCCGACCAAGATGGTTGCGAAGATTGAGCGTGAAGCCAAGGAGAGCGGGTGAAGCAGCATGCCTTTCCTTAGCGTTCAATCGTCGCGACGCCAACGGATCTCGACGAAGCCGCGGGCACCCAAGACCGGGCGAGCTCGTCGCACGTCTCGGCGCACTCCGAGAGGTGGGCCGCCGCTTGCTCACACTTCAGCTCACCTCGATCGAGATCGAAGCCCAGCGAGAAGAAAAGGAGAAGCGCGGGGGGGCCGACCAGAGCAGAGCGGCGAGAACGCGTCAGCTGGCCTGGGCTTTGGGCAGAGCAGGGACCGGGCTCGTGTCATGCTGACTGTCTGTGGCCACCGCTTAGCGCGCCGATCAGTCGAATCTTGACCGGGAATATGCCGGGGATTCGCCGGTTTGGGGCGAGCGGTTGACACTGATCCACCCGGAACTAGGATGCCGCCCGCCTGGCCGGCGGCCAGCGCGCTCGGGATCTCCCAGGAATCACTTGGGAGTCTGCTCGGGCGCAGGGCGAGCTTCGGTGTCGCCCTCGAATACGGAGGAGAACTTGGCGAACGACGTGATGATCGAGGCGAGAAGCCTCAGCAAGCTCTACGGCTCGTACCGCGCGCTGGACCGCGTGAGCTTCGAGGTACGAAAAGGAGAGGTGGTCGGGTTTCTCGGGCCGAACGGCGCGGGAAAGTCCACGACGATGCGCATCCTCACCTGTTTCATCTCCGCCACTGCCGGAAGCGCTCGCGTTCATGGCCTCGACGTATTCGACGACCCGCTCGTCGTGCGGCAGAAAATTGGCTACTTGCCGCAGCGCGCGCCGCTCTACGGCGAGATGACGGTATGGGACTACCTCAAGTTCTGCTCCGAGATGCGCGGGCTCGAGGACTCGACCTTCCGCACTCGCATGAAGCGCATCGTCGAGGTCTGCGGTCTGGCCAGGGTGTTGGGCAAAGACATCCGCACGCTGTCGCATGGTTATCGCCAGCGCGTCGGCCTCGGTCAGGCGCTCGTGCACGACCCGCCGATCCTCATCCTCGATGAGCCCACCAGCGATCTCGACCCCAACGAAAAGGCCGAGGTCATTCGCTACATCCAGGAGATCGGCAAGAACCGCACGGTGCTGCTTTCCACGCACAACCTCGCCGAAGTCGAGGCAGCCTGCGCACGGGCGATCATCGTCTCCAAGGGTCGCGTCGTCGCAGACGGCCCGCTCGACGAGATTCGCGCAAAGGGCAGTAAAGTCCGCTACGTGGTCATCGTCCACGAGCAGCGAACGCTGAAATCAGACGGCAAACCTCCGTCTGCCCAAGAGGTTCAGCAAGCGCTGCAAGCCCTGCCGGGTGTAACCAGCATTCGCGAGCTGCCCACTGACGACAAGGCGCACAGCTTCGAGCTGAAGGGCCCACTCGCCAGCGACCTTCGCCCCGAGATCTTCCAGCTCGTCGTGCAAAAAGGCTGGCTCTTGCTCGAGATGCGACGCGAGACGCAGACGTTGGAGGACGTGTTCAAGGCGCTCACCCGCGGCGACGAAATCGGAGATCGCGGCGGAAAGCCTGGGCTCGGCTGGAGTCCTGCCGCTGGCGAAGCCGACGAGGACGACGACGACGAAGAAGAAGACGAAGAGGAAGAGGAAGAGGAGGTGAAGGCCAAGGCGGTCAGCGCCAAGCCCGCCAAAGTCACTCCCGCGGTCGAAGAAGCAGAGGACGAAGACGAGGAAGACGACGACGAGGCCGAGCCATCGGACAAAGAAGCCTCGTCTGACGAAGACGAAGACGAAGACGAAGACGAAGACGAAGACGAAGACGAGAAGGTGCCCGAGCCTGCCGCCGAAAAGGCGGCGACGGCTCCCAAGAAGCCCGCACCCTCGACCCGCGACGCCAACAAGAAGGACGAAGCATGAGCGCCACCATCACCATCGCGAGGCGCGAGCTGCGCGCGAGCTTCGACACAGCGGTTCCGTACGTTGTGCTCTGCCTCGGCCTACCGGTGCTCGCATTGTTCTTCTTCAAGGCCGGCCCAGGCGGCGGATTCTGGCAAGCGGGCCGTGCCAGCATGACGGAGCTGATCGTGCTGGTGTCTCGTGGCGTCGCCGTGCTGGCGAGCGTGCTCACGATGCGCGTGATGGCGGAAGAGCGGCGCAGCGGCACACTGGAGATGTTGATCACCCTGCCCGTGAAAGATCACCAAGTCATCTTGGGAAAATTTCTGGGCACCTGGCTGGTGGTTCTGGCAGCGATCGCCTTCTCGCTGCTCTTCCCGCTGATGATGTTCAAGTACCCCTGGCACCTGGGGCCACTGGCCTGGGGACCGGTGGCGGCTGGCTACCTGGGTGTCGTGCTCGCCAGCGCCGCTGCGGTGTCGATCGGCCTCCTGATTTCCTCCATGACGGAGAGCCAGATCATCGCCTATTTCGTTACCTTCGTGATCCTCACGGTGCTGTTCGCCACGAGCTTTCTCGTCGACAGCATCGACAACGAGAGCGCGCGCCTCGTACTCAACTTCATCAGCTTCGACGTGCGCGTGCGGTCGATGGCGCGCGGATTAATCACCACTCGCGATGTCCTCTATTTCTTATCGATCACGCTGCTTTGTTTGATGGCGGCGTTTCGGGTGCTCGAGCGCCGGAAGTGGGCCTGAGGAGATAAGCCATGGAACGTAGAGCCAGAACAGCCGCTCAAACCGGCATTTTTCTCGTGATCGTCGCGGCGGTCCTCGTGATCGCGAACGTGATCTCCTACAGAAATTTCGCGCGTATCGACACCACGCCGGAAGACCGCTTCACCCTTTCGCTCGGGTCGAAGCGTCTCGTCTGCGAGAAGCTGACGCAAGACCTGCAGGTCGACGTGTACGTCACGCGCGGGTTGGCCAAGACCGATCTATTCATCGAAGATCTGACCGACCTGCTGAAGTCGTACGAGGCCGCCTCCTACACCCGCCCGGACGGCTCGAAATCGCCTCCCAGCAAGTTTCACTTCACGATCATCGAGCCGAAGACAGAAGCCGAAAAAGAAGCCGCCAAGAAGGCCGGCGTCACCGAGCAGCTGCTCGGCGAAGGCAGCGAGACCAGTGACCAGGCCACGCTGGCCAGCGGTTTCTTGGGCTTCGTGTTGAAATACGGGGCGGAGACGGAACCGATCCCGTCGTGGCCGCCGGACACGCAGAGCCTCGAATTCTTTCTCTCCAACAAGATTCAGACGCTGCGCGATCGCGCCGACAAGATCGACACCAAATTCGGCCTCATCACCGGCAAAGACGAGCTCAAGATCAGCGACAACGTGCTGGTTGGCGGACCCCAACAGGGAAACCTGAAGGGCATCTTCGACGAGCACTTCCCGTTCTACAAATTCGAGGACGTCGATCTGCAGAACGGCGACGCCGAGATCGACAAGAGCCTCGTCGGCATCATCGTGCTGCAGCCGCAGAAGGACTTCACCGAGAAGGAGCTCCGCCGTATCGACGAGTTCTTGATGCAAGGCAACAAGGCAGCTGCCTTCTTCGTGAGTGCAGTCAACTTGAAGCCCAACGACAAGGACATGAAGGCGACGCTCAACACCCGCGGTGTCGAGAAGCTCCTGGACGGTTACGGCATCGAGATGAAGCGCGAGGCCGCGCTCGATTTCGGTAACGCGTTCAGGCAGGGCGCCATGACGCAGCTCGGCGAGAAGATCTGGCTGATCAATCCGGGTATCGCCGTGCTCAGCGCGGACGACGATCTGGAGGAGAACGAGCGCTACTTCGACCCGTCCTTCCCGACCTTCTTCCGAATGCGCGAAGTCGGCTTCCCGTTTCCCTCGCCGCTCGTGCAACACCCGGAGCGGCAGCCCAAGGCGAAGCTCAAGGTGGTCGCGCGCACGTCACCCCGAACCAGCGTCGACGCCAGCGACACGATCGTCATGCGTCACTCGAACGAGTGGCGAGAGACCGCGCCGCAGGAGCAGAAGATCATCGGCCTCACCGTCGAGGGCCAACTCGCCAGCGCCTTCGCCGGCAAGCCAGAGAACATGGGAATCAGCGCTCCGGCCGAGACGCCGGCCGACAGCCCAAGCCGCGTACTGGTGATCAGCTCGTCACAGTTCTTCGCCAACCCGTTCGCGCGCTCCGGAAATGCGCCGCCGATGCCACCCCAAATGCAGATGTTTGGTGCGCAGCAAGGCGACCGCGAGCTGATGGTCTTTGCAGGCGCGTACATGGAGTACGTGCGCAACATGATCTTCGCGTTCAAAGGCACGCTCGACTTCTTGTCGAACGACCCCGACTTGCTCGCGGTCAACGCCAAGTTTCAGGGCGACCCCGGCTTGAAGTACTCGAGCAAGAAACCGAAGGCCGAGCAGAACGACACCGAAGAAACGATGAAGCAAAAGATGGAAAGCTTCAAAGAAGAGCGTGCAACTCTGCAAAGCAGAGTGCAATGGACGCTCGTGATCTTGCCGGCCTTCTTGCTTGCGCTGTTCGGGATCGTGCGCTGGCGGCTGCGTGAAGCCGGGCGCGACAAGATGACCCTCTGAGGTATTGAAGTATGCAAACCAGCCATAAGATCTATGCCGCGATCGTGGCGCTCGCAGCGCTCGGCGGCGTTTACTACTTCACCAGCAGCAGCGCGAAAGCCGAACGCGAATCCCACCTCTCCGGCTCAGCCAAGGGAGAAATGCCCGTTCTCGGGCTCAAGCCCGAGGACGTCGAGAAGGTCACCAAGCTCGAGTTCACCGCCTCGGGTAAAGACCCTGTGGTGCTCGAGAAGGGCGCCGACGGCTGGGAGATCACCGCACCCAAGAAGGCCAAGGCGAACCCGGCCGACGTCAAGTCACTGCTCGAAGGCTTGCAGAAGCTGAAGATCATCGACTCGATCGATCGCGGCACCGGCACCTACGAGAAGTACGAAGTCGCCGACGGCAAGGGTTTGCACTTCGTGCTGTCGATGGGCAACGACAAGCCGATCGATGCAATCTTCGGCGTGAGCGGCGGGCGAGGTCAGCTGGTTCGCGTGCTCGGCAAAGACGGCGTGTTCGTCGCCGAGGGCTACCCAGCGAACTTCTTCAGCAAGGACATGAAGGGTTGGCGTGACAAGACGATCCTCAAGTTCGAGGACGCCAACGTCGCGTCGGTCACCGTCGACAACGACAACGGTCACTATCTCTTCACGCGTGACGGCACCAACTGGACCGGCAAGTTCGACAAGAACCCGAACAAGAAGGCAGAGCCGGCAGACGAGAAGAAGGACGACGCCAAGAAAGACGGCGACGCCAAGAAAGACGGCGACGCCAAGAAAGACGGCGACGCCAAGAAAGACGACGCCACGAAAGACGGCGACGCCAAGAAGGACGATGCCAAGAAAGAGGAGCCGAAGAACCCCGGCTGGGAGAAGTTCGACGGCAAGACCGTGGACAACATGCTGCGCGCCTTCAAGACGCTCAACGCCGTCGACTTCGGCGAAGACGGCGCCGACACTGGCTTCGACGCAGCAGCAAAAGAAGGCGGCATCCTCACCATCACGATGAAGGACGGCGCCGTTCACAAGCTCACCATCGGTAAGAAACAAAAGGGCACCAATCGCTTCACCAAGAAAGAGGGCGATGAAACTGTGTTCGTGCTTTCTTCTTGGGCGGGTGATTGGGCCGCTGCCGATCAGAAGAAGTTCGAGAAGAAGGAAGAGAAGAAGGGCGACCCCAAAGGCGCCGCGCCCGATCCGCACGGCGGCGGTGACGAGCCCGAGTTCGACCTTCCGATGGACGAGTAGCGCATGAAGGCGTCGTATCGATGGCTCGTCGAGCTCTTGGGCGAGGGCAACCCGCCCTCGCCCGCAGAGGTCGCGCGTCTCCTGACCGGCGCCGGTCTCGAGGTCGAAGGCAGCGCGGAGTACGGAGTCGCCAGTAAAAGCGCGCTCGTCGCTCGTGTCGTCTCCACCGAGCCGCACCCACAGCGCGCGAAGCTCTTGCTCGTTACCGTCGATCTCGGTGGCAAGACACAACGCGTGGTGTGTGGCGCGCCGAATGTGCCGCCGCCGGGAGGTTTGGTCGTGCTGGCACCACTTGGGACGCACTTGCCTGCCAAGGGCGTGACGCTCGAACCGCGGGAGATCGCCGGCGTCGTGAGTGAAGGCATGTTGTGCTCCGAGTCCGAGCTGGGCTTGCGCACTTCAGGTGGCGAAGCAGGCATCCTCATCTTGCCGGAGGGCACGCCCGGGACCCCGCTCAGCGCAGCCATTCCCGAGAGCCACGATGTGGTGTTCGAGATCGGGCTGACTCCGAACCGCCCTGACGGGCTCGGCCATCTCGGCCTTGCGCGCGAGCTGGCTGCGACTCTGGGCAAGACGTTCAGTCATGCAGCCGCGAAGCCGCAGCGCCCAACGTCGGCAACGGTCGAGGCTGCGGTCACGATCAAGGTCGACGACACCGAACGCTGCCCCACCTACGGCGGCGCGCTGATCGAGAGCGTAGAGGTGCGTCCTTCGCCGCTCGGCCTGCAATACCGGCTCGAGGCGCTCGGCATGCGCGCGGTCTCCAATGTGGTCGACATCACCAACCTGGTGATGCTGAAGTTCGGTCACCCGATTCACGCCTTCGACTTGGCGCTCGTCAAAGGCGGCACCATCATCGTGCGACGGGCGACCGCAGCCGAGAAGCTCAAGACCTTGGATGGCGTCGATCGCAAGCTCTGCGCTGACGACCTCGTGATCGCGGACGGTGAAAAGCCAGTGGCTCTCGCCGGCATCATGGGCGGCGAAGGCAGCGGCATCCGCGAGAGCACCTCACGTGTGCTGATCGAGTGCGCCTACTTCACGACGCGCGCCGTTCGGCGCAGCGCCCGCCGCCACGGCATGCACACCGAGTCGAGCCATCGCTTCGAGCGCGGCGTCGACCCCAGCGACGTCGCCAGCGTCCTTTCAGAGACTGCCGCGATGCTCGAGCGTTTCGCCGGTGGCGCCGCTGCCGGCAGCACGCAGCTCGTCGGCCCGGGCGTCGCTCCCCCCGCGGCAATCCGTCTGCGCCGCGACAAGCTCGATAGCTTGCTCGGCATCACCATCCCGATGGCCGAAGCCAAGACCATCCTCGAGCGATTGGGCTGCCGTGAAGTCTCTGACCGCGCACCCGAGAGCGGCGAGCTCTCGTTCGTGCCGCCGTTGCATCGACCCGATATCGCGATCGAAGCCGACCTGATCGACGAGGTCGTGCGCATCTACGGCGTCGATCGGGTGGTGCCGGTGGTGCCTTCGATTCGCCCTCAGCCTGCCCGCGAAAACAGCGACGTCACCAGCCGCGTCACACGCGCGGCCATCGAGGTCGGCCTGTCACAGACGCTGACCTTTGGCTTCGTCAGTGAGGCCGCGCTCGATATGGTAGGGGCACCGCAGTCGACCTTCCGGCTGAAGAACCCGCTCACCGACGATCGCTCGGTGATGCGGACGTCGCTCTTGCCAGGCCTGTTCGATGCGCTCCGCCGCGCGCGCCGTCACGGCGTTCAAAAGGCACGCTTGTTCGCGACCGGCGCCCGCTTCTTACCCGACACCGAAGGCCCGCTCGCAAGCGAGCTGAAGAGCTTCGCGGCCGTGATCGCCGGCCCCCGCGAGGCTGTCCTGCAGAAGCCGGAGCCTGTCGACGTGTACGACGCCAAGGGTGTCGCGCTCGAGATCATCCTGCGCGCGACGGGCCGCGAAGCGAGCGTGCGCCCCGCGGGCGACCGACGCACGCAGGTCTACCATCCCCGCGCAGCGGGAGAGCTCTTGGTGGCAGGTGAGCTGGTCGGTCGCTTCGGCATGTTGCATCCCGAGCTCGAGCAGGCGGCCGAGTTGGACGGAACGGCAGCGATCATCGAGCTCGAGCTGCACACGTTGTCCAAGCTGGGCGTAGTTTTGCCGCGTTACCGAGCCATCCCGACGCTGCCTGCCGCTATGCGTGACATCGCGTTGGTCGTGTCGGACGACGTCGACGCAGGCGACGTCGAGAAAGCCATCGCGCAAAGCGGAGGCGACCTCGTCGAGTCGGTCGAGCTGTTCGATCTCTTCCGTGGCGGTAGCATCCAGAAAGATCATCGCTCGCTCGCGTTCCGCGTGGTGTACCGCGACCCGAAAGCAGCCACTGATCCAGACAACGCGCGAACGCTAACCGACGCCGAGGTCGACGAGCGCCACAAAGCAGTGCTCGCCGAGGTCGGCAAGCGCTTCGGCGCGACTCTGCGCGCCTGATCCTTCAGCTAGAACGGGCAGCGAGCAGCGCAGCGATGCGCGCACGCCCGGCCTCACTGAGGCCCACGAATCGAACGGCCATCCCGCTCGCGCCCGCCTGACGCGGCACGACTTCACCGTTCACCCGCAGCGGGCCGTCACCGGGCAGCTCGATGTCGAGCGCGACGCGGGTGCCTGGCGGATGCGGCAAGGTGCCGTCGAGCCAGATCCCACCCAGCGAGAGGTTCGTCGCTCGCTGGTAGTAGAGCGCGTCGTTGGTGCGCTCCTCGACCCAGATGGCGACCTCGGCGCGTGGCAACCTGCGTCGCTCACTGAAGGATGTCGCTCTTGTCCCGGAATCGACGGTCGCCATCCCTCGCGGCTATCACGCAGCGCGCAGAGGGGCCCAATTTGTAGCCCCCTCTGCGCTCGGCGGAGCGGTTAGAACGTGACTTCTTCGGTGCGGGCCGTCGCGCCGTTCGAGTCGAAGCGCCCGCGACGCTTCTTGTTGCCTCGTTCCAGATCGCCGTCGTTCAACAGCACTGCCTCATGGGTCACGTCGACGATCGGCGAAGCCTGCACGGCAGCCTCTGCCGAGACCACCTCTGCGCTGCTTCCGGTCGCTTGCGGGACCTCGGACGGATACGGATCTTCGGGTAGCGCTTGTGCCACGCTCGGCCCGGCCGATTTGCGACGGCTGGCGAGGCACAGATCTTTCGCGACGATCTCGGTGCGGTAGCGGGTCACGCCCTCTTTTTCGTAGGAAGAATAGCGAATGCTGCCTTCTACGACGATCGAGTCGCCCTTGTTCAGCAGCCGCGACAGCGGCTCTGCCCGGGTGCCGAACATGACGACGTCGTGCCAATCGGTGCGCTCGACCAGGTTCTTCTCCTTGTCGTAGTAGGCGTCGTTGGTAGCGACGCGCATTTTGAGGATGGGTGCACCCAGCGAGCTGAAACGCAGCTCCGGCGAAGCACCGAGGTTTCCGAAAAGTGTGACGTGGTTGATTCCGCTGCTCATGACTATCTCCTTCAATCTTTCAATTCGTATCGTTGTGGTTCGTTCGCTCACGCCGGGGCGTGACCATTCATCTGTTTGGGCTCAGCAGGCTTTGCCTCGGTGAGTGCAGCCTTCTTGATCGACTCAGCCAGATCAGTCCGGCTGAGCAACGTCTCGCGCACCCGCTCTCGGCCATTGCCCAAGCGCTCGCCGCCGAAAGAGAGGTGCGAGCCGCTCTTCTCGATAAGGCCCTGTGCCTGGGCGAAATCGACCAGGTCCGAAGCCGCGTCGATGCCGGCTCCCCAGCGGATCTCGAACTCCGCCTCTTTAAAGGGTGGAGCACATTTGTTTTTGACGACCTTGACCCGCGTTTTCGAGCCGACGGCCTCTTCAGCGGCTTTGACTTGCCCTGTGCGCCGCACGTCGAGCCGCACGCTGGCGTAGAATTTCAGCGCGTTGCCTCCGGTGGTGGTCTCCGGGTTGCCGAAGACCACACCGATTTTCTGGCGCAGCTGATTGATGAAAATCAGCGTGGTGCCTGTCTTGTGCACGACAGGCGTCAGCTTGCGCAGCGCCTGGCTCATCAAACGAGCCTGGGCGCCCATTTGCGCGGCTCCCATCTCGCCTTCGATCTCCGACTTCGGTACCAGCGCAGCGACCGAGTCGACGACGACGATGGCGACGGCACCCGAGCGGACCAACATCTCTGCGATCTCGAGACCTTGTTCGCCGGAGTCGGGTTGGCTCACCAAGAGCCGCTCGGTGTCGACACCGATGGCTCGCGCATACGTCGGGTCGAACGCGTGCTCTGCGTCGATGAATGCCGCGATGCCGCCGAGCTTTTGCGCTTCGTGCATCGCATGCAGCGTCAGCGTCGTCTTGCCGCTCGACTCTGGTCCGTAGATTTCGATGATGCGTCCGCGCGGGTAGCCCCCGACGCCGAGCGCACGGTCCAACATCAGCGAGCCGGTAGGGATGACGGCCAGCGGCTCGGCGCCGTCCTCGTCGCTAAGCGCCATCACGGCGCCCTTGCCGAACTGTTTTTCGATCTGCGCGATGACCGCTTTGACGGTGCGCACCGTTTCCGAGTTACTCATGATCCTCTTTCCTATCCGTGGAGCCGATTGCTCCGCGAGCAGGACATCAGCGAGGATCGTGCCGCTGAAAAAATGCGCGCTAACCGCAGTAAATCGACCGTTTCAGGCGACGCACGCCGAACAAGACGTGACGGCCGTCAGCCCGCGATCTCGCTCAGCACGCGCTTGGCGGAGCCCAGCGCGCCGTGCATGAAGCCGGGCCGGTACGAGGTTTGATCGCCAGCGAAATGGATCGCGTGCTCTGCTTTGGCCAACGCGGTTGCCAGCGTGGTCAGCTCGCGCGGCCGAAGGTGGGCGTAGGCGCCGCGCTGGAGCGGGTCGTCGTCCCAACACTTGCTCGCCCCCCCGTAGATGAGCGGCTTCACACCAGGGTGGGACCGCTCCGCCAGCTCGCCGACTGCGCTCAATCTGTCGGCCGCGCTCATCGCTGCGATGCGGCGCGCAGCGTCGCCGACTGCGTACACACCCAGCACTCCGCCCGGTGCATCCGTGGGATCAGTTTCGTCGGTGAGCTTGTGCAGCCAGTCGTCCGTCTCGACTGCGCCGGCCTGCCCTTGCTCCGTCCAAATTCTGCGCTCGCACCCGACGAACACGCGAGAGACGCTCACCATGGTGAGGTCCCGAATCGCGCGCTGCTTCTCCGTCGACAAGGCAGGCTGGAACGAAATCGCGCCGAGCACCGTGGAAGGCAGCGCGCACACGGCTCGGCCCGCCTCGATGCTCTCGGTCTGGCCAGCGCGTTCGAACACGACGCGGACACCAGTCTTGGTTTGCTCGATGCGGACGATCTTGGCTCCGTAGCTGACGCGCTTGCCCAGCCGCTCGGCCGTCGCCGTGGGGAGCTTGTCGGCGCCGCCGGCGATGCGACCGCCTTTGCCGGTGAGCCCGATCTCGCGGGAGAAATTCGCGACTTCGCGGATCAGGGCGAGAGCCGAGAGGTTGTCCAATGAATCATCTGGCGCGAAGGCGTCGTGGTAGCTCGCGATCGCACCGCTGGAAGCACCGACGTCTCTCAGGAATGCGGTCGCGCTCATCTGGTCGTAGTGCAGCCAGGCCTCCGGGAGTGCCAACGTCGGATCGACGCCGGCAATCACCGAAAAATACTTCTCACGGCGACCCTCGCTGCCGCGGCGCACCTCTTCATCGCTGAAGCTGTAGGTCGAGGGCGGCTCTGCAAGATGGCCGCACCAAACAGAAAGCGTCGACGAGAGCCCGTCATGTGCACGTCGCCGAGACACACCAGCGCCCGAAAAGTTTCAGTCGACGCACATCGCGCCCGCCTTGCCGTTACGATCGAGGATGCAATGGCAGCCGAGCTCCGACCTGCCACACACGGCGCCAGTCTCCTTGCAGTTGAAACTACTGACTTGCTCGACGACACACGCGCTCAAGCAGTCGGTGGACTTCGTGCATGGGAGCCCTTGTCGGGCAAGGGGCACACACAGGACGAGGTGGGGCCGCCGGTCTGGCGCGCAAAGACCCGCCATTCGCCACCTTTCTCTTTGCACGCGACCCCGTCCTTGGCGTGACCGCAGGCCTCGAATGCATCCTGGTCCGCTTTGCTCGGAGGGCAGCCGTCCTTCGATGATGGCGGGGGGTTCGAGCGCTCGGCGCTATTCTCAGTCGCGAGCGGCCCGCTCTTGCTCAGCCCACATGCGGCTGAGAAGACGGCGAAGGCCAGCACTCCGAGGGCGCGCACGACGGCTACTTCACACCACCCTTGGGGCGATCTTTCGGGATCAAGTCAGGGTTGCTCCAGTAGAACTCGACCTTGCTGTCGGTCTTGTCCGCGAAGCCGACGCTGACGAGCTCACCTTCGATCGCGACCGCGCCTTCAGGCACGTGCTCTTTCTTGATGCACGAGAAGGTCAGCGTCGCCTTTTCATCGGCCTTCATCACGCCACCGAAGATGTTGCCTGCGCAGGTTCGGTAGGGTGCCGGCTTCGGAGGCGTGCTCGAGGTGTCTTGCACCTCGATCTGCTTGCCGTCCTTGTCATAGAAGAACACGGCGATGTTGCCGTACAAGATGACTGACTTGGTCGTATTGGCGACGCTGAAGTAAGGGCCCTTGTCGTCCGTCTTGCCGGTCCACTTCGCCGTCATCAGGCGGGTGTTGCCTTTGCCGAGGCAGGGCTTGTCGAGCGTGCCTGGGCCGGTCGAATCTGCAGGGCAATCGCTGCGCGGCGGCAGCGCCGCGGCGCTGGCGGAGGCGGGCGGCGCGCTGCTGGCGACCGCCGAGGGTTTCGGTGCCGACGTGGCGCTGGCGGAGGCCGCAGGCACCTTCTCGTCTTCACCACACGCGAGGAGGCTGACCATGACGCCGGAGAGAACCGCGAGATCGCGAAACATGCGCATGCCCGGCAAGCTACGGAACCTCGTGGCCCTCTTCAACCAGAAGAGATCAGCGACAGCGACGCGGGTTCATCCGCGTTGACAGACCAGACCAGACCATCATGACGCATGCGGATTCGAAATATCTCGGAAGCCAAAGCAGAGCTCTCCTCCTTGATCGAGGCTGTCGCACGCGGCGAGGAGGTGATCATCGGCAAGGCTGGAGTTCCCGTTGCACGGCTCGTTGCTTACAAAGGTGCTGCGCGCGCGAGAACACCCGGACGGCTGGCAGGCCAGATCCGCATCGCGGGCGATTTTGACGAGCTACCACCGGAGTTGGCCGAAGCGTTCGGTATCGACCCTTGAGGCTCTTGCTCGATACCCACGTGTTGCTCTGGTGGCTGGGCAATACCATGTTATGCGCGACATGCATAACACCCTCGCATGGCGCAAGCCACGTTCTCGCCTCCACCCGGAACGGGGCCCGCGCAGCAGCCCTGAAGAGGCAAAGGTCGCTTCAGTTTGCGAACCGTCGTGCAACGACGAAGCCCAAAAAGCCAGCCAACAGACAGAGGCCTGTCGTCAGGCTGAAGCTCAGCGCGGCGGTGCCATAGGCCCGCGCCTGCAAGAGCTTGGTCGTTTCGTAGTTGAACGCCGAGTAAGTCGTGAGGCCGCCCATGAAGCCAGTGGTGAGCACCACTCGCAAGGTGGGCGACACCAGCGCTGTCTCCAGCGCCAGGAACATCACCAGCGCGATCGCGAAACAACCCACGACATTCACGATCAGAGTGCCGACGGGAAATGCCTGACCGAACGCGCGGTTCGACCACTCGCTCACGAGGTAGCGGGTGCCGGTGCCCAGCGCCCCTGCGAGACAGACCCAAAGAAAGCGCTCCATGTCGGCTCCTCGGCGAGGTGATGCCGCGCGCGCTCGGAGGACGCAAGCCCTGGAAAGCCCGCCCGGTGTAGAGTGCGGACCTGATGGCCGAACCGGAGGAGTTCAAGAACGCGCCCATGTCGCCGTTCTTCGTATTGGTCACCGGCGTCACGCTCGCCATCCCGGTGATCTGGGCGGTGATGATCTTCACCGTGGGTCAAGGGATCTGGAAGACGTCGCTGGCTGTGATCGGCGGGTTTGCCGTCACAGTCGCGGGGATCTGGCTGTATTTGCGACCCTCGAGCTACACGGTGGACGACGAGCGCGTGATCGTGCGCTGGCCGCTGCGCCGGCTGACCTTGAAGCGCTCGGAGATCGGGCACGCGCAGAGCCTCGATCGGGCCACTCTGCGCCGCGATTTCGGCTGGTCGGCGCGCGTGGGTGTGGGCGGGCTGTTCGGCACCTTTGGCCTATTGTGGACAACGAAGCGCGGCTGGATGTCCGCCTACGCGACGACCACCGACAACTGGGTGCTGCTCGAGCGCGAAGGCGGGCGGCCGCTGTTGATCTCGCCGGAGCGACCAGACGACTTTTTGCGGGCGTTGAGGGCCAAATGATCACGGAGGTTCACTTTCAAGTTGGCCACCTGCAAGCGGGCGCCGCAAACGGCCGCGTGATCGTGGTGACCCGAACCAGCGAGGCGGTCAGCGAGATCCAACTTTCGGCGAAGGCTGACGGCTACCGCTTCAATGGTGCGCTCTCTGCGCAGAGCACGACCAGCGGTGTCGCTCGAGCGCTCGCGAGCCTTGGCATCGCTGTGTTTCACGCCGAGCTGCCGGGGCCCATTCCGCCGGGTGAGCTCGAGCTAGCTGCATCCTGGCCCGGCTCCGAGGTGTTCACGCAAAAGCTTCACCCGATCGCCAGCGCACTGCCCGACGCCGGCCTCGCCTTCGTGCTCGGCAGCTGCCTGTACGGCAACGAGACCTTCGTCGAGACGTTGGCCAGCGCTCTCGAGCGGGCTATCGGCCCGGCGAGTGGGCGCGGCGATTGGTCGATCGCGAATCCGAAGTTCGCGCTGTTCTTGGGCGACAACGTGTACCTGGACGTGCACCCGGACCGCGTTGGTGGCGACGCAAGTCGACATACGGCAGCGATCTACGCCAAGGCCTTCGCGCTGAGCGCAGCATCTGCGCGTGTGATGGGCGCGCTGCCGGTGCTTTCGACGTTCGACGATCACGAGTTTTACGATGGCTACCCGGAGACAGAGCCGCATGTGATGCGCACCTGGCTGCCGCACGTGCGAGCCTCGTTCGTCGCGGCCGCGCACGACGGCATCGCCCTGTTTCAGCAGGCCAAGAACCCCACGCCCGTCGCTTCAGAAGGCTGCTCGTTCCGCTTCGACATCGCGCCGCTGTCGTTCTTCGCGCTGGACACGCGCACGACACGCACACGCCTGCGCATCGAGCAGCCGGAGCTCTGCCGCGAGGCCGAGATCGCAGCGTTTGAGACATGGGCGCAGGGTCTCACAGCGCCCGGCATATTCGTCATCAGCCAGCCGCTGTTCAGCCCAAAGGGCAGCTACATCGAGCCGAGCTTCAGCGAGTTTCAAGGTCATTACGAGCGCATCTTGAAGGCCCTGCGCGACGCGCCGTTCGACATTGCGGTGCTGTCCGGAGACCTGCACACCTCGCGGGTGCTCACGCTGGACATCGGCGGCCGCCTGGTCACCGAGGTGACAAGCTCCCCGCTCGTGCGCGTGCCGAGCTTCGCCAAGAATCTGCTGCACCGCGTATTCGGCGGCCCGGAGGACCAAGAGCGGGAGAAGATCGAGATCCCGATTACCGTTGCGCAGCCCCCGACGAGCCTGAGCATCGGCTGCCACGAGTATCTGATGGGTAGCACAGCGCCGAACAGCTTCGCCCTCGTGCGCGTGCGCCAGCAGAGCGCCGACACCATCGCTGTCGATGTCGAGCTCGTCGACCACGCGGCCAATCGCCTGGCGCTGTGCGAACGGGATCACGGCGGCCGCAAACCTCGCATTCGCGAAGGCATGCCCTGCCAGCTGAGCTTCAGTCTGTCCCGGCGCTAGTACGCACGCTCAACGTGCGCGCGCGTGCCGCACGTCGCGGGGCGAGCTCGACGCCGATGGCATCCATGCCGTAGGCGTTGGCTACGGCGAGCATGGTGCCGACGCCGCAGAACGGGTCGACGACAGTGCGGCAGGCCGTGTGCGTCAGCAGGTAGCGACACACGATCTCGCAGGCTTCGATGCCCATCGCGCGCGCCCACGGCATTCCCCCGAGCCGGGGGAGCACGTCGGGAATGTCACGCACGGCGCCAGCTTCTAATGATCGCGAGAACGCCTGCAAGTGGCTGTAGCCCGGTCGCCCGATGGCTTTGCCGGCAGGCGCGCGGCAGACGACCTTGTGAAACAGGCACGGGACGCCTGCCGCATCGGCGGCGAGCGAAACCAAGTGCCCTTTGTCGACCCAAGCTTTTTCGTGGATGACGTCGGACTGAAAGAAGATCGCTGCTGCGTTCTGGTCGACACGGCTGCATGCAACCCTCGCGGCCTCGATGAACCAGGCTCGCCACGCGTCGAAGGCGATGGGCAGCTCCGAGACATCCGGCAGCGAAGTCACGATCGCATGCGACGCTGGCAGCGCCGCTGTGCGCAGAAACGCGACGCCGTCCCCCTGATGAACGATGCGACTCACCACGAGAGTCACCTTTCACGGCGAGCCGGACGCCGCAAAAGGAAACACCGGCCCTTGACCGGACGGTACCGCCTCTCTGCAGCGCCGACGAGCGCACAGCCTGGATACGTCTGCCTGGTCGCACCAAGTATCGGCTGTCGATCTCACAGCACCTACCGCTGCGGCTTCCTCGGCATCCGTTGCTCCACACCAGTGCCGTAGCGCTTCAATCCGAGTTAACTTCGGCTCCAATGGCCACTCGAAGCAGCAAGCCACCCGCAAAAAAGAGCGCGCGGCCTGCACCGCCGCCGCCCCCCGCGCACAAGCGCTCGCCGCTGGCGCCGCGATTGGGCCCGCCGCCTCCTGCTGTGGCTCCGCGAGGGGTTGCTCCGCCGGCGCGCAAGCAAACGATGGAGGTCGATCTCTCTTGGCTCGAGCCGGAAGAAACGAAGCCGCCGTCGAAGCGCGCAAGCCGTCCGCCGCCCGAGCGCCGCGAGACGATGGAAGTCCATCTCGAGTGGCTGGAGGAGGCGCCCCGAGAGCCGGAGCCCGCGAAGAAGACGAGGACGAGCCTGCCGCCGCAACGTCGCTCTTCGACAGCCACCGTTCCGGCTACAGCGACGGACAAGCGTGCACGCAAGCCGTGGGAACCGCCGACGCTGCCGCCGCCGCATGCAAACGCAGTCAAGACGAAGCGCATGGTGCCGCCGCCGCTGCCACGCGAAGAGCCTGAAGACCCCCCGCGCAAGCGCCCGAGCAAAGCGCCGAAGCGCTGATCAGCGATCGGCGGAGGCGACGGCGGCGTGCAGCGATCGGCCGCGCGTGCCACTGATCGGACCGCTGTCTTCGTCGGCCTCGACCACGGTGGTGATGCCACGCATCTGGTCGACCGCCGCCTGAATCGTGGCGCGTGCCTTGTCTCGCAGCATCGGCAAATCATCGAGCGTGAGTCCGGCTGTGGGGATCGGATCGAGCACGCGCACCGTGGCCTCTGCGTTGCCGAGCCACTTGGAGTGCTTCTGGAGGCACTCGCGCGTGCCCAGGATGGCGAGCGGCAACACCGGCACTTGCGCCTCGATCGCGAGACGAAAGGCGCCGTCGCGGAAGGGCAACAGCTGCCCTGTCTTGGAGCGCGTGCCCTCCGGAAACATCATCACCGAGATGCCGCCGTCGATCGCGTCGCGACATGCATTCATGGTGATCTTCACGCTGTCGGCGTCACCGCGACGCAGCGGAATGTCGCCGCTGAACTTGAATGTCCAACCGATCAACGGCAGCTTGAACAGCTCTTCTTTGGCGACCCAGCGCATGTCCCAGGGCAGCCAGCAGAGCAGAAACGGATCGGCCGCTGACTCGTGGTTGGCGACCACGACGTAGGCTTTGTGATCGATGTCTGGGGGCGCCTCGCCCTCGGTCTGAAACTTCCACAGTGGGGTCAGCGCGCTGCTCACGTAGCCGAGGCGGCGCATCCAGCGGCCGGGGTGGCGCTGGGTGGGGTCACCGCGGTGCCGAAGCCATGACAGCCCCATCACCGGCAGCAAGGTCAGCACCGTCGCACCGAACTCGACGTACGTGTAGAGACCGAGCGCCGCGTGTTTCATGCTGCCGGGATCATGCCCGCGCGGCCGACGGGCTTCTGTCACATTTCGGTCTGCAGCCGGCTTTTCATGACGCGGAGCACCATGCGGCGTGATGCCTCACTGCCCGTCGATCTTCAGCTTGGGGATGCCCTTCACCGGCGAGGTGTCCTGCACGTTCGAGCCAGCCACGAACAGCTTGGTCAGCTCGCGTTTGTCTTTCAACGGGGTGAGATCGCTGACATTGGTCTTCTTGATGCTGACCATGGTGAGCTTGCTCATCTTCTCCAGCGCCTTGAGATCTTGGATGCCGGTGCCATCGAGCTGAATTTCGGTGAGGTTGACCAATTCAGCCAGGGGCGTGATGTCGGTGATCGGCGTGTTGGCTGCGTCGAGCCGGTCGAGCTTCTTCAGGCCGCTAATCGGCGAGAGATCTTTGATTTTTGTGTGTGAGATGACGAGGGACTCCAAGTTGGCGAGGTTTCGCAGCATCGAGATGTCCTCGAGCTGGCCCTTCGGCAGATACAGGCCCTTCAAGCCTTTCAGATCGGGATAGATGCAGGCGTCCAAGAAGTCGGTCTGCTTCGACTCGGTCAGCATCAACGTCTTGACCTTGCCGAGGTCGGCCATCAGCACCGGGCCCTCAGGTTTGGCGAGCTGGGTGCGAATCGCCTTCTCGAGGGTGGGGTCGTCGAAGGTGACCTCTGGGCCCTTGCCGCACTCTTTCTGTTTCTGCGCGGGCCCAGTGGCCACGGCGCTCGAGCTCGCGGGGGGAGGCGGCGGCAGCGGTTTGGCAGAAGGCTTCTGCGAGCCCGCTGCTGGAGCGGTCTCGCCGCCACAAGCGAATGCCAGCGAGGCAAACAGGGGCAGGGCCCACAAGGAGGTGCGTGACATCGGGGGGATACTACTGCCATTTCTCGTGCCCGGAGATTTTGAACCACCGAGGGCACAGAGAGCACGAAGAGCATTTGGTATGCGCGCGGGACAGCAGCGCAGCCGATCTCCGCCGACCAAACTTCGTCTGCCTCTGTGTCTGTCCTCTGTGTCCTCCGTGTGCTCTGTGGTTTCTCTGGGCTGGAGGGAGAATTGGCAAGCACCCTGCTGGACGCAGCGAAGCTTGGAGGCAGGCCCGCTGGCGACACCGCCAACCACGGTGTCTGGCTGCACGGTGGCAGTCGCTGCGCGGCCCGCCAATGACGGCTTGTGTGCGGGGCTCGTCGCCCTCGAGCGGGCGAAAGCGCGTCCGGAAAAAGATCGGGCGGCAATGGCCATCCTGAACAGCTTCAATTCACTGAAGCCGCTATGTGAGCAGAGAGACCCAGCCTGCGGCGATCATGTCGCAGCGGCGCTGGCCTCCGCGTCCCGCGGCTTTCGCGCCACCGGGCTGATGGCCAAGTCGATCAGCGCCGGCAAGCTGCTATTGGCGAACTCCGACCTGCCCAACGCAGCGCCGCACAAGCAGGCAATCACGCTGGAGATCGCGGACCAATACTTCGCGATCGGCGTGTTCGACGCGGCGGCCGACTACTACGAGCGCTACGCAAAAGAGCGCGGCACTGCCAGCGCACAGGCCAGCGAACGCGCCGCGTTCGTGCGTCGGGCGTTCAAGAACCTCAGCACCCCGCCAGCGCAAGTGTCGTTGCATTCCAAGCCTTCGCTGTGTCCGTCGGCGCTCAGCT
>Ga0163144_10001782_pt1 | contig 50395 bp, 105 predicted proteins | sample OliLak19BULKMAT1_FD_123175 | JGI IMG/M metagenome (GOLD analysis project Ga0163144, IMG submission 123175) | Freshwater microbial mat bacterial communities from Lake Vanda, McMurdo Dry Valleys, Antarctica - Oligotrophic Lake LV.19.BULKMAT1 | ecosystem: Environmental > Aquatic > Freshwater >... | reverse complement strand
TCTGTCACGTTTTGTACAACAATGCAACTATTTATCTTGAAAGAAAGTATCAAAAATACATAAAATTGAGACAAAGAGCTATTTGATTTAATAAATATTTTTGCTATTATTGTATTATGAAAAAAATAATTCATGTAAATCAACTCGTGATTCGATCTAACAAGAAGCACGGAAAAAATGATCCAGTCATTACAGTAAAAACTTATAAAAGTAATGATTACACACACGAGGTTGAGATTCTTGGTCCAAGCAAAGTAATATACAGCCCTGACAAACCACTTTCATGTGGTGCGAGAGTTTGGATAGAAACTGAATCTGAAGTTGTATACAAAATTGATGAGTTGCAGTGCAAGCCTGTAAAAACAAAAAAGGCGTGATATTCACGCCTTTTTTGTTTTTGATGTTACTTGCCTACTGGAGCTACAGCTTTTCCGCCTTTCTTTCCGATTAGTTTGAATGGCCATATTGTTCCCATGTGGTGACAATAATTCTTATAATCGTCGCTGAGATCAGATCGCATATCACGACCACCAGCAAATTTTTCTGTGTTCTTGGTTTCAGAGCCTCCATCACAGGATTCCTTCCAAGCAACAGTTCCATCGTCAAAAACATCAACTAAAGATTTGGTGACGCACCAGTTAACGAAGTCTCTCATAATAATCTCCCTCGGCTAAATTGCCTATGAAGTTATATACCAAATAGACTCTGAATTTTTTCAATCATGACTCTGTTGGGTTTTTCAAAACTTTAGAAAAGAAATTCTGTATTCAAAATATCGATATTGCATTATTACAAAAGCAAAACTATAGTAACAGAACACTTAATTTTTAAGGATTCTGTCATGCGAAACCAAATCAAAATCAATCCAAGTCTTCACATCTCAAAACTTGAAGAGATATATAAAGAACCTATTACTATCCGTGTTAATAAATTCGATGAAGAATCTTGTGCTCATTTTGATAATAACTTTGAAGAAGCTATTAATACAGGACAGCCTGTCATTCCAATTTTAATCGATTCTTATGGAGGAAGTTATTATGGTATTATCGGAATTCTGAATTTAATTGAATCATCTCCAGTGCCTGTGGCGACAATTTTGTTGTCTAAAGCAATGTCTGCTGGTGCTATTTTGTTTGCATTTGGAACTGAAGGTTATCGTTTTATGCACCCAGATGCTTCAATGATGATTCATGATGTTGCATCAATGTCAGGAGGCAAAATTGAAGATATTAAAGCTGACACAAAAAATTTGGATGAAATTAATCAACGAATCTACAAGAGAATGAGCTTGCATTTGGGACACAAAGCTGATTATTTTGGAAATTTGATTAAAGAACATAACCACGTAGATTGGTATCTTACAGCAAAAGATGCTAAAAAGCACAATATTGCCAATCACCTCAAAGTTCCGAAATTTAACATAGAAATCGGTCTGAATGTCACTTTTGGATAAATGGAGTTAAAATGATGCTGGAATTTTTCACAAACAAAGAACTCATTGAAGAAATTATTAAAAGGCAAACATTTGCTGGATTGATTTTATTCTCTGAATCAGAACAAAGATTTGATGGACAAGTCCATGAAGATTTTAAACTGTATACAACAGCAGATGAAGATTCAACATTGAAAATGCTAGAAAATACTGTTAACGCACTCAAAACAACAAACTAAAAGGAGAATGTTGTGACAAACAGGAGCGACTACATTATTACGCATCATTGTAGAGAAAGATTCTTGCAGAGAACTCAAAAGAAATACAAACACCTTAATTTTTGTAGAAAAGAAAATTGTGAACAATGCAAAAAATTTGTACAAGAATGCAGATTAGAAGTTTCAATAAATAGAAAAATCATTGACACACAAATAAAAGAAATGGTCAACGCCGCCGATGAAGATCGATCTCACATCAACAACACTCGGTTTATGAGTTGGTATTATGAAAAATACGGATTTGACAAACGATTTGAATTCTTAGTCAACAACGAAATTGTGTTTATAGTTGTTATTGATGAAGGGAAAAAAATGATTGTAACATGTGTTCTATCTAAAACACATATAGCAGGAGAACGTTCGAGGCCAAAATACAATCAAAAAATTAGTTAGATTTACTCTTATAATTTGTCATGAAAAAACTTTATTCAATAATAACTCCATCAGCTTCAGTAAATGTAATTTACTCGGAACAAAGTCCTGTTCCAATGAGATCTCCAAGATTTTTAATTGACGTAAATGGTTGCATTTATAATGTAAATTGCGAAGGAGCTAAATTTATATCAGGAGGAGAAGCTTATGTTGAAAATTTCTAAAAATGCTGTTGAATCAGCTAGGAGAAACAATGATCGATATTTTGGTTCAATTTTGGTGGGCTGGATTAATTCCGGCTGTAATAGCAATTTTAGTTTTTCTGTGGCATAGACAATATCAAAAAACACATGTAGAAGCACAATGCGTGGTTCTTGGAAGCTTGACGCTAGGAACAATTATTTTGATTTATTACATTGTTTGCATAATTGCTTCTATGTTTTCAATATTGGGATTTTTTGTAAATCTATTTAAGTAAGGATGACATGAAAAGAGTTTTGCTTACATCACTGTTTAGAATATTTTCTCAAGAATACAGATTGTGAATTCATTTGCATCGACTATTTCAGACATAAGGTAATCTTCTAAAGCCGCTCAAGAGGCAATGGCAATTGCGTACTGGAGAACATATAACCTTCCAATCGTCATCACCAATACGATGAATGACGCTTTATTGTTTATTTCAAAACAACAGCCAAATCTATATTCTGAATGTGTCAAAATAGGCAAAACTGGAGACATTAGACCAGATCGATATAACATCTGCGGAGATACAGAACTTAACAATCTTGAACTTGCACAAATGGTCGCTGAAATTATGGGTAAAAATCTTAATTACATATTAATCCCAAGTGAATCAGCAAGACCCGGATATGATATAAGATATGCTTTAGATGGAAGTAAAATGGCTGCTCTCGGTTGGAAGCAGCCATTTACATTCAGAGAAAGTTTAGAACGTATTGTTCGTTTTACGATCAAAAATCCGCATTGGTTGATTTAGTCGTTAATGCACCAGTCCATAAGACCAATTCCAAAAATAAATGCTCTAAAATCAATTTCTTTATTTATATCTGCATATTTAATCAAAGCTCCGTTTTCATCAGCTTTTAAGGCTGAAAAGATTTCCATTAGCTCATCCCAAAGTGCGATGTTTTCCTCACTGACCAATCTTTCGTCTGGACGAATCAACAAACCAGTGTCTTCATCGTATTCAATAGTGCTCCTTCTTTCGCCAACTCCATTGCTAACTGTCATCTCTCGAATTATTGTGATTTTTCTCGGTTTCATAATTTACTCCAATCTATTTAGCTTTACAATTCAAAAAAGATGCCATAAAATAGACTGAAGCAGCCTGTCAGAAAAATATAAATTTTGGAGAAAAAACGTGGCAAGAGACAAAACTGATGGAAAAATCAAAGACTACAAAACACTTTTGCTCTGTGTAGATGGTGGTTGTGAACCAAAAAATCCCGGTGGCATAGCAAGTTACGGATGGGTAATTTTCGACAAAAACAAACAAGTTCTCGTTGAAGATTGTGCCGTTGTACAAGATGGCGGACCATTAGCCACCAACAATTATGCTGAATATTGTGCTCTCGGATTTGCTCTAAAATGGCTTCGAGAACAAAATTGGCGTGGCACATTGAACGTTCAAGGAGACAGCCAACTCCTGATAAATCAAGTCACAGAATTGTGGCAATGCAAAGCCGCTCATCTCAAACCGCTCCGTCAACGTATATGGGAACATCTTGATGCGTTGCAACTCAACAGAAACAGCGGCACGAATACTTTTACATGCACATCTTGCAATCATCAGGGAAACATTGATACTTTGATTGATGTAGGCGATGATTTGATGTGCTCACAACAAATGTGCCCAATGTGCCACACGATTACAATCGTATATGACAATGATACAACAGGACATAAAAATTCTTGTAGTTTCAATTGGGTTCCCAGAGAGCAAAATTCATATGCCGATGAACTTTCTGGAGTTGCTTATCGTGGATATCAAAAACAAAAAAAAGAGCGAGCACAGATGTGAGTCCTAAACAAATTTGGTATTTTCCACATTGCAATTTGCATGTAATGACGAGATGGATAGATTCTCAAAAAAGATGGCACTGTTTTAGAGTCTATTTTGATTGTTTCAATAATTCATGGATACAAGATGGACCTAAAACAATAAAAGAACAATTCATTTCCGAACACGGAACTTTTATGGAACAAATTACATGACATCAATTGAAGCAATGATTTATTGTCTTGGATTCGTCAACGATGTACTTGAAGACAATGAATTTCACTCACAAACAGCCTATGATTGCAATGGAAATCCACATTGGTTTGCATGGTGTAAAGATGCACCAAGAATGTGCAGTGAATCTGATGCACCATTTTCTAATGAGTTAGCTCCGTACAGCACTTAAAAACAAAAGATCAGGTAACTTGTGAAAAATGTGTTTGGTGATTATAGAGGAATGTCAATGAACGAAGTTATACGTTGTCCATACTGTGGATCATTGCAAACTCCAAGAGGAGAAGAATATGGTGTTGAAGTGTTCTATTGCGAAACTCGTCGAGAATTTGCTAATGGAGGAGATATGTTGCAAACGTTACAATGTAGCGTTGCAGCTTTGATATTGGAATGTGAACATAGAATCGATCACCTCGAATCAGACAAGTTAATCCTTGACGAAAAACGAAAAACTCTGATTAAAGAAAATCGTCGGTTTATTTTGAGACTTCAAAATTCTTTGAAACTAAAAACATGAAAATACTCTCCACTGTTTGGATGCTTGTGTCAAAAAATGGTGCTGTCATCTATGAAATTGGCACTTCAGCAAAAGAAGTTTGGGACAAAGTAATCGAAAATGAAACAATGGGAACATTTTGTTCAAAAGAAGATTTGAAAGCCAAAGGTTTTCGAGCTAAAAAAGTTCAAATAGTAATTCCATGAAAGTATGTAAAATTGGGCAATAACTGCTTTACACACCAAAAATAAAGCACTATAATCAAGGGCTGATGTTTTTTATTTGTGAACCTGTGGAGAAATTTAAAATGACGGATGATTCAAAAAAGCCGATGAGCAAAACAGAGTTGATCAGTGCTATCGCTGAAAAATCTGGTTTTGTTGCCAGTCAAGTTACAAGCGTATTGGACGGCTTAACAGATGTTATCCGTGAACAACTCTCAAAGAGTGGTCCGGGATCGATTACAATTGTTGGACTCGCCAAAATTACAGTCGTTGACAAGCCAGCTAAACCAGCAACTCAAAAGGCTAATCCTTTCAAGCCCGGAGAAATGATGGATGTAAAAGCCAAGCCAGAATCAAGAACTGTGAAAATTCGTCCACTCAAAGCTCTCAAAGACATGATGTAATATCTTAAATTGTCAGCGAACGGAAGTCGGTAGAAAGTACCGTGAGAGATAACTGGGAAAGAATCGGCTATACCGAAAAAGGCGTCCCAGTCTGACACTTTTAGTCTCCAAATAATATTTCGAATTACTAATTCCCAACAACTGTCTCGTATATCAAATTGAACTTAATAATAAAAGAGACATCATGACAAAAGAAATTGCAGAAAAACTTCAAAAAGACGACCAATCGGCACTCATTGACATTCTACATCTTATTCCACCGATTTGGAATCTGGCTTTCGTTAATAATAGACTTCTAAATAAAATTGAAATCACTTCCTCATCAGTTGATCAACCAAATCCTGATCTTGAAGAAATACTCGCAAAAACTCTTGCTCAGATTTGGGTTAAAAGAAAAACACTCGATCTCAAAAATCAAGAAATTGAAGCTTACATCTATCTCTTTTTAAGAAAGGAAATTAGACACTTCAAAAGAATTGCTGATCCTTGTAACGCCTCAGAACCTATTGATTTAAGAATCATTTAAAAAGATGATCAGACAATCAAGTTTAACTTTCAATGCCCTCTACGGGGCAACCAAGGGCTTTTAAATCATGATTTTAAATATAAAAGAGCCGAAAAGAAAGACTTATCATATCTCTCACTCTCAAGGGAGCCGATATATCTTATGTCTATTCTGTATCCGTCCTAGCTTCTCTGTTCAAGACATTGAAGGCAAACGATGCCCTCATTGTCGCAAAACTCACAAATCCTAAGAATAACTAATGCTTCTTTCACGTGAACCAGATCATAGATTGATTATCGATTCAAAAGGAAAGAGATTTAGACAACGATGACGCCACTTAGCCATTTTGATTTTTACGTTGTTGTCTTCACTGACGGAGACATAGACATTCAAGACATTAAAAAGGACTGCCATGTTAATAACTGGAGTCCTGTTTTAATTCTGAGAACAAATGAAGGCATTGTTGTTCCTCTGTTTAGAGACAGTGGAATTTGCATCAACTTCATAAAACGCAATGTTCCTAAAAATCAAATGGTAGGAATCATGGGAATGAATGAAATGGACACACAGTTATTCACTGACAAAGGTTGGAAAATCGATTGGCACACTTATCCAAAATTGTATCTCAATCGACAAGGATATGAAATTGATGTAGAAGCTATAGAAACTGATTTCGATTTCAAAGTTGCAAAACGATGAACAAAAAAAGTCAACAATTTACATGTCCAAAATGCGGAGATGTAGGTGCTTCTGCATACAGCAGACATTATGTGGAACAAAATGAATTTGGGGTAAAACGACCTCTCTGCCGCAATTGCAATTACAACGTAGAAATGTTGCCTTCTCACAACGGAAAAATATTGTCTTCTGAATTTGGAACAAGAAACATGCAATACTTATTGATTTGGTGGACTGATCAAAAACAATGTGAATCTGTTGGAAAAGAATTACTTGATTCACTTCCAGATTATATTCAAAATGAATTTGATTCTCGTATCGGAAGACCCGGTCGTGGACGATTATGGGTTAATGAAGAACTTCCAAGAGTCTCTGTAGATCCATGGCCAGAAACAGATCTTGCAAATACTCTCTTAAATTCTGAAGGAATTGTCTTCAAATCTGATGATTTGGATAAGATGTCTTCGGTTCCCGGTATTATTACTGATCTAAATCTCCTTGATATTCGTAAAAGTGGACACGACACCGATCAAACTTATCAATTTGAAATGGTTAAAATTTTTCAATGCCCCGGTTGTTCAGCAGGCATCGATCCTGAATCTGGCTGCTTCAAATCCAGCAAAAATCTTTCTTGTGCAAATCATTCTGCTGGAACATATGCGAGCGGAATAGGGTGTATTAATATTGGACTCCCAAAAGGATTTAATCGCCTTGGTCCTATTGACAAAAGCATTCAAAAGTCTAATATTAGGATCTCGCTTGAACTTCCACAATACAACTCCTTCAACATGCCTTTGTGGGCACTGGAGCAGGACGGTTATTTGTTTATAGTCACAGCTTTGCCAAGATTGCAACAATTTTGGGTCGATATAGTTCCAAACAAGAAAATTTCAGATCTTCCACCATATGTGATTGATGTTTCAACGATCGATCTAAACAATTGTGTGTGAAATACTCTCAAGGATTGTTTTATGAGTATATTTCTAATTTCATTCTTATCCGGATTCATTCTGTTTTTCATAAACAGAATCAAGAATGTTTTGATCTTACGAACTCCTGATGCTGTCGAAAATATTCGTTCTGAAGATGGTCCTGCTGTTGAATATGATAATGGTTCCAAACAATGGCATGTTGATGGAAAATGGCAAAAAACTTCTTGGCACAACGAACTAGGACAACTTCATCGCTTAGATGGTCCTGCTGTCGAATATGCTAATGGTTCCAAATCATGGTATCTCAACGGAAAACTTCATCGTACTGATGGACCTGCCATTGAAAATGCCGATTGTACAAAACACTGGTATCTCAACGGAAAACGTCATCGCTTAGATGGACCTGCCATTGAATATGCTAATGGTTCCAAATCATGGTATCTCAACGGACAGCTTCATCGCTTAAATGGACCTGCCATTGAAAATGCTGATGGTCACAAATCTTGGTATGTTAATGGCAAATGGCAAAAAACTTCTTGGCACAACGAACTAGAACAACTTCATCGCTTAGATGGACCTGCCATTGAATATGCTAATGGTTCCAAATCATGGTATCTCAACGGAAAACTTCATCGCTTAGATGGACCTGCTATCGAATATGCCGATGGTCACAAACACTGGTATGTTGATGACAAACTCCATCGTACTGATGGTCCTGCTATTGAAACTGCTAATGGTACAAAACATTGGTATGTTGATGGAAAACGTCATCGTATTGATGGTCCTGCTGTTGAACGTGCTGATGGTTATAAATCATGGTATCTCAACGGGCAACTTCATTGTACTGATGGTCCTGCCATTGAACTTGCTAATGGTACAAAATACTGGTATCTTGATGGCAAACTTCATCGTATTGGTGGGCCTGCTGTTGAATGTGCTAGTGGCACAAAAAATTGGTATGTTGATGGCATATGGCAAAAAAATTTATGGTACAACGAACTAGGACAACTTCATCGTACTGATGGTCCTGCTGTAGAATATGCTGATGGTACAAAATCATGGTACAACGAACTAGGACAACTACATCGTACTGATGGACCTGCTATCGAATATGCTGATGGTACAAAATCATGGTCAAAATACTGGTGTCTTGATGGTAAACTTCATCGTACTGATGGTCCTGCTATCGAACGTGCTGATGGTTCAAAATCATGGTATCTTGATGGAAAGTGGCAGAAAAATTTATGGTACAATAAAGAAGGACAACTTCATTGTACTGATGGTCCTGCTGTAGAACTTGCCGATGGTTCAAAATACTGGTATCTTGATGGCAAACTTCATCGTATTGGTGGGCCTGCTGTTGAATGTGCTGATGGTTCAAAATCATGGTATCTCAACGGGCAACGCCATCGTACTGATGGTCCTGCTGTAGAATCTGCTGATGGAACAAAATACTGGTTTTTTGAGGGACAACGCCATCGATTAGATGGTCCTGCCATTGAAAATGATGATGGTTCCAAATTATGGTATCTCAACGGAAAACTTCATCGTACTGATGGTCCTGCTATCGAACGTGCTGATGGTTCCAAACAATGGCATGTTGATGGAAAATGGCAAAAAACTTCTTGGCACAACGAACTAGGACAACTTCATCGCTTAGATGGTCCTGCTATAGAATATGCTGATGGTTATAAATCATGGTTTGTCAACGGACAACCTCATCGTACTGATGGTCCTGCCATTGAAAATGATAATGGTTCTAAATACTGGTATCTCAACGGAAAACTCCATCGCTTAGATGGTCCTGCTATCGAATATGCTGATGGTACAAAACATTGGTATGTTGATGGAAAACTCCATCGTACTGATGGTCCTGCTATCGAATATGCTGATGGTACAAAACATTGGTATGTTGATGGAAAACTCCATCGTACTGATGGACCTGCTATCGAATATGCTGATGGTACAAAACATTGGTATGTTGATGGAAAACTCCATCGCTTAGATGGTCCTGCCATTGAAAATGCCGATGGTTCTAAAGAATGGTTTGTTGATGGCAAACTACATCGTACTGGACGAATACAGTGACTTAAAAAAGCCACATGAGCTACCTGACTTTGCCACTATCCGGGCAAGTGGGTTCTGACATGGCCGTTTGGAACACATATGTCAGTCGAATGATGGACCTGCCATCAAACATGCCGATGGTTCCAAATCATGGCACGTTGATGACAAACTTAGATTGTTCAGCGATGCCGAGAAACAATCGCAGAAATAGTTTCTCAATTAAAAAGTTTCTTAAGGAGATATTTGAGCGGCTTATCGGTGCAGTCGTGAATGATAAAGAGAAGCCCGATAATTGAGTCGAGAACGCAAAAGGTTAAGCTCTGGCCAAAAGCTGGGATGCAGGTTCGATTCCTGCTCGACTCATTCTTAAACTCCTCTGAAAGATTGTCATGACAATAAATTTCGTTTCATGGATGGAATGGATCATTCTTAAGTTGACTGGTAGAAAAAATCACATGATAGAGATTTATGACCCTAAAACCAATTCGTGGAGTTCAGAAACAAAAGAAGAAGTTCTTGAACACGAAGATATTTAAGGAAATAAACCATGTGATCTTTGCTGGGAACAAGCTAGAAGTAATGGAGTTTACTCATTCCCTTTAAAAAACTCAGTTTTCCTAAAACGCTGTCCTTGCGGTAGAATGATCGGAATTGAAAAATGCGTACATCCAGAGAAGACGTTGTAAAGCAAATCCTATCAGTATGGCACCAAGAAATTGGTGGAGATGTGGTGTTCAAAGAATGTTATGACGCTTTATGGACCAATGGACCAAAATGGAACCCTACAGGAGATGAATTTTATACAGAATTTCAACATATGAAACGTTTGTTGCCACGATTACATCCAAAAGATGTTGCTATGTTGTGGAAAGTTTCATGTGGAAGACAAAAAATCTTCTTTTCATTTGACGAAAACACCAAGGAAGATTATTATGAAATCTCAGATTGATGTAACTGAGGTCGAATACTTCTGCGAAACTTGTAATATAAAATTTGCAGTGCTTCATGGTCAAAATGGTCGCAATAGCCACTGTAGCTATTGCAATACTACTGTTAAAGAAACAGGACTCGTCAGAAAAGTCGTAAATGATGAAATAATCACCTACGAAAACGATATAGAAATTTCAAGAAAACAAAGTCGTAGATCTTCTCATCTTAATGACACATAATGTGACACTATGAAAAAACATGGAATTCCTTACATAATCGGCATTCGACATATCAGATATTTCTACTGGTCTTATAAAGTTGAAAAACATCTTAAAGAATGTAGACGTGCCGGTTTAGGATTTTTTGTTCAATAATCAGACCTTAGTCATCTTCAAAAAAATTTGGAATGGAGAAGCATGACTACAAAACCAAAAGAACCAGAAAAAACAAAAGAACCTCTAACAGATACAAGGTACATCTGTTATATGTGCAATGGAGCAGGTGGCGAATGGTTTGATGCCTGCCAAAATTGCCAAGGAAACGCAGAAGCTTCAGTTATTCTCTATGCTTATTTGATGGATCATAGAACTTGCCCAATCTGTCAAGGAACAGGCGATGAATGGTTTGAAAGTTCTATTCGATGTGGAACTTGTCATGGAGAAGGATCTGTTAAATCAAATAACTCCATTCCAGATGATGCCGATGATTGTGCATAAAATTTCTGAAGATTGCCGTATGAAAAACTCATACAGCTTTTTTCGTTTTAAAATCCCGCCGTTTTTTCAAAATGTTTTTCTTATTAGTTTTTGAGCCTATTAAAAGTAGTTCAAAAATTCTGGCGGCGATTTTTTGCAACATACACGTGCGTGAGAAAAAAAATCGACCTTAATATAAGATAGGGGGGTGCGTAGTTAGTGGCCACATAAAAAAGAGCCGACCCTTTCCGGAGGGTCGGCTCAAAGTTTCTTGATTACAATTTTTGCAACCAAGATCACTCACACTTAACAAGCGGGTGTCTAAGCAGCCGCTGCCTTCGGCCATACGTTATCACACACAGTCGAAGCTGTGTAGTCATCTTCCAGCTTGGCAATCTCAATCCACGTGCCAGCGACTGCCAGACCGAGAGCCAACTCGCTATCACCAGCAGCAGCGACAGCAGCGTGCCCTCGCTCGATAGCAGCTAACACTAACACTGGCGACTTGATTCCGCCTACGAAAAACAATTCAGACTGTGAAACTGCCATGATATTCTACTCCGGTTCAGGTTATGTAAGACGACTTGCCTTACAACATACAAGCGGGTGTCAACAACAGCGTTGACACTTGAGTAAGTGAGTGACTGAGTCAGTCACTTACAATCATCAAGCGGGTGTCAAGTGATGTCGTAAGCCGTGAAACACGGACGAATAACATCGACTTCGAAAGCGTTGTTTCGATCAGACGCCTTCAGGCGGCTGCGAAAGATTCGGCGTGCCGCAATCTTCTCGGAAGACAGACGTTTCCGCCCCGTCTTGCTTATGCTACGGCGAGCGTCTTTGATGCAACGGGTAACAGCGGCCATTGGAACGACTCCAAAAATTGTATTCGGATCAGGGAAGTGTGAGAAGCACTTGCTTCTCACACTTTACAAGCGGGTGTCTACAATTCAGACAATTCCCTTTCGAAGTTTGCGAAATCGATCTCGAAATCATCTCTGATTTCGAGATCGATTTCGCTGTTGTTGTAATCCCAATCCTCTTCTGAGTAGTAATAAGGACATTCGTAATCCGATTCCATTCGGTCCATTCGGTCACAGTATTCGAGCCAGTTTTCCCGCTCTTCGTGAGCGGCATCCTGAAGCTGCTCTTCAATCAGAGCAATGCTCAAGGCACGGCGTGCCTTGTTAAGACCACGATGATCGTGGTTGTCTCCGCCACGAGTTAAATAACTGCTGCCGACTCGATTGCGAATTCGACGGGTTGCAGTAGAAACGTTTGTCATTTCAGAACTCCGGTTCAGGTTAAGCGACTTGTGAGAGACACTTGTCTCTCACACTTAACAAGCGGGTGTCAGCGGATGAAACCCGGAACACTGACGATGTGCCCTTTCTCATTTCTGACCACTTCAGGGTGACCAGACGCCGGAGCCACTAAATCCTTTCGGGCTGATGCTGCCATTGCCGTCAGAACAAGTCCGCTTACGATGTAAGATGTGCCTTCTTCTGGCTCAGGCAGTCCTTCTACTGCTCCAAACAACTGAGAAGTGACGCCGTCATTATCAAAATCGCCGAAAGTCGCCTGAACACGTGCAAGACCGACACTCGGGAATGTACGGCCATCGTTGATAGCGATAACATGCGGCGTGAGATTTACAAATTTCATAACATTATCCAATTCAAAAATTTTCAAAACAGCAGAAGACCACATTGGTCTTCTGCTCACACTATACAAGCGGGTGTCTAGCTTGCCAGTTCCGCATTCTATTGATAACGCAATCCGATTGCGTCATGTCCTTCAATCATCTGCTGATGTTGCAGATGGTAATACCGTTCTGCAATCAAACGCATTCGATCACGTGTTTTGGTGATCATTTGCAGCGTCTTATGATGCTGGCATGTTTTGCAATATGAATCCAGTTCTCGCTGGCATCGGTTTGCAATTTCCGATGCTTTATAGCAATACCGGAGTTCAATCCAGAATCCTTCAGTGTTTTGCAATACCGTTGCAACGGTATTGCAAACTTCAATCATTTCAACGTGGCCATTTGCCACATTGATGAGAGACAGAAGATGATCTTTGGTTGCTGTTGCTGACATACTAAACGACTCCGGTTCAGGGAAGAAAGTGTGAGAGACACTTGTCTCTCACACTTAACAAGCGGGTGTCAAGCAGCGATCTTGACATCATCGACAGCTTTCCAAGCTGCCAGCACATCGGCTTTCATTTCGGCATTTTGCTGGCGATTCAAGAACTGTTCAATCAGTCGTCGAAGCGGAACAGGAGCCATCTGAACACGATTATTCAGCCATCGCTGGATGATCTGCCCGGTCTGCGGAAGATTGAATACCATTGAACAGTAGGAAATCGCATCACGCAATTCTTGCTGGCGATTGAATGAACCGATGATCTGATCATCGGTTCCAGTGTGACCAGCCCGACGAAGATCGACCAAGAGTCGTTGTCGTGCTTGAAGTCGTTTCAGACGTTCCGCAGCCAGTGCCACGTTCTGGTCACGTTTGGCAATCTGAGCCTTTGATTTTGATTTTGGAGCACGAACAACAGGACCAGATGACTTTGCCATGATAAAATTCCTTCGGTTCAGGTGATTATACTTGTGAGAAACACTTGTCTCTCACACATTCAACAAGCGGGTGTCAAAGAAACAGACAAGACGAGCGAACTTCTGAGAATCACAACTTATCCGTTTCACTCTTTTTTTGCTGTTCCAGCAGGTACATCGTGGCTGTGGCCTTTGGCGGCGATGCCCATTCGCTGGTCGATTGCGTAAAAAAGAAGAGTGGAAGCGGAATGAATGTTGTGAATCAGGTTGTTCGCCAGTCTTGCTGTCGTCCTGATCAGAACAGTGTTGAGTGACTGTTTCAGTCACTCAACACTTCACAAGCGGGTGTCAAAAATCGTATTCGGCGTGGAAGTCGAAAGCCATTTCGAGCGACGAATCATACAGATCATCGCTATCTTCTTCGTCATCGTCAAAACAAGGATCAGCTTCGTGATCCCAATCGTTTGGATCTTCATCCAAACGATTGAAGCACGATTCACAGATTGAACTTCGTGACGACAAAGGAACCGACGCACCACATGTGCATTTCATATCGATTTGACGACCATCGTCGTCAAATGATGGACAACAGCCAGATTCGTGTCCGCAACATGGAAAATCAATACATTGTGACATTTTTTTTCTTTATTTTGTGAAGACTCACCCGAACATACTATATAAGTATGTCTTACAACTTACAAGCGGGTGTCATATGAACAAATTTCAAATTGGTTACTTGGCAGGTATCTTAGATGGTGAAGGTTGTGTTTATGTCAATAGAAGGAAAGCACACGGCAGACGTAAAACTCCGGGTTATAGTGTTAAGGTTTCTATTTCTATCACGGATTATTCGTTGGTTGAATGGTTTGTTGAACATACCCAACTAACATCAATTCACCATACTCCAAAGCCGGAAGGCAATCGTAAACCAAAATGGTTGTGTACTTGGAATAACTCCAAAGCAGAATGGTTTCTTAATCTTGTTTTGCCTCATTTGGTTATTAAGAGACCACAAGCCATTCTCGGTTTGGAGTTATTAGAACATCTTAGAACAACCCCTGTTATTCGTGGCCAATGTATCCCAGAAGAAGTTTTGATTTACAGAGAATCAATTAAAGAACAAATGTCCAAATTCAATCAACGAGGACGTGTTCTCTCTTGATGTCTTACAAGCGGGTGTCAACGTTCCCAAGGTGGAAGAGGATTCAATCGTGTTCGTAACGATCACGCATTTTGGCGATTGTATCGATTGTAACACCATGCACATTGCGTTCCGCCAGTTGTTCGTTTGAACAACCACCATCGAACATGTCGATGATTTCGACTTCTACTCCAAGCTGTTCAGCCATTTCAATATATGGCTGCATTTCCCAGCGACAAGTGAACGTGTTTGAAACGATCACAGTCCCGTATGGCAACATACGGCGACACTGATCTTGACACCAATGGTGGGCATCTTTCAGCTTCTCTGCATTGAAATTGTATACGCCATTGACCATGAAATACTGGTCAGCTTCCAGCGTCCAGACTGATTCCATTGGCTTGGCGATTGCGGCTGTTGATTTGCCAGCACCGGGTAAACCACGAATCAATTTCAACATTGTTACAACTCCGGTTCAGGTGAAGGAAGTGTGAGAGACAAGTGTCTCTCACACTTCACAAGCGGGTGTCAATTATCCCCGCTCAGCGGCCACAAGTTATCACAGATTGTGTTCGCTGTAGCTTCGTCTTCCAGTTCTGCGATTTCGAGCCACGTGCCAGCGACTGCGGCACCTAATTCAATTTCACTTCCGCTGGCAGCAGCGACTGCTGCATGTCCCCGCTCGATTGCATCGATAACAGCGACTGGTGACTGGATATTTGACACAAATTCAAGTTCGGCGATTGCCATCTGATCGACTCCGATTCAGGGGGAAAGTGTGAGAAGCAACATTTGCTTCTCACACTCAACAAGCGGGTGTCAACGGTGTTTATTAAATGGTTTCCAGTAACTCTTAAGAGTTACTGGAAACCCGGTTTGAATCAGGCAGCAAGACTGACGAATTCGTTGAACAATTCTTGTGTTACAAACAACATCAAGATTTCTGTCGTCAGCGAATCCCCGAAACGATCAGTCAACAGCGTTTCTGTCTGGTCGAATGATTCAGCTTCCCACATATCAAACGTTGTTTCTGAGAACGGTTGATTCTTGCCGAATTCCCACCCCAAGATTTTTGGGTATTTTTCATCGCTCCAGATTGGCTCTGAACTGAACCGCATTGCCATCCCAAGAAAGTCGATTTGATTCTTTCCAGTTCGTTTGTTGATTATTTTCCTACCGTTGATATCGTGTTCGTAAAGGAACAACGGTTGTCCCTTATCAACACGAACCAGCTTAAATTTTCCGGGGCTGTTCCCGAATTGTTCATAATAATTGCTCCAACGTACTTCGAAGCGACAATTCGGGAACTCTGGACTTGAAAGCTTTACTTTCAAGCACGGCAATTGATTGCCGTTAACAGACTTCAGTGGGAACATACCACCAATCTTGCCTGTTGACTTATCAGTGGCAACGCCACGTTTTACCTGTTTGATCAGGACCATTGTGGCGTCGTCGCCACGACCATCTTTTTGTTCGTCAATCTGATACATTTTCGACTCCGGTTCAGGTTAAGAAAGTGTGAGGGACACTTGTCTCTCACACTCAACAAGCGGGTGTCAAAGCATTGCCAGCCCAATCAGCCATGCCTTGTGATAGTTGATCACTTTATCACTCATAAGGTAATCACCGAAATTCATGTTCCACTTAGTTCCGTCTTGCAATGTTCCTTCAACATTTACATTTGTTTTAATCTGTCGCTTGAACACTTCAAGCGACATTGACGTATAATCAGATCCCTTGCTGCTGAATAGAGCGATGATCGATGGATCTGGACCTTTGCAGAGATAAATATCCATCCCGCCGATATGGCGGATAAAAGAACATGATTCACAATCGTGTTCAAACTTCATGGTGTCTCTGATCATGTTTTCCCCGTAAAACCGTTGATTGTGAGAGAAGTGTGAGAGACACTTGTCTCTCACACTTTACAAGCGGGTGTCACTCATAGTGAGGTCTGCGGTTGTCAAACACCGGCAATTCGTCTGAGACGGAGACGTGATATTTATTTTCACCGTCATTTTCTGGTAGGAAATCAGATTCCAATCCTCGTTCCTCAAGCCATTCCATCTGATTCAAACAATGTTCTCCATGCTGACGTTTTTCGTCAGCGTCGAGTTCATTTGCCATTTCACGCACCTTTTCGGCGGCTGTTTCGGCAGCTTCTTCTGAAGGAAATTCCTTCCATGCCTCAAGCTGGCTGACAGTATACCACCAGCCACCTTCCTCAGAGCCGCCATACGCTTGATGGCTGGAAGTCAGGATGACATAGAAGACGCCGGGTTTCTTAGCGTCAACACAAACATTTTCAAAAGCAGCTTGTAAGTGGCTCATGATCAACTCCGGTTCAGGTTAAGAAAGTGTGAGAGACAAGTGTCTCTCACACTTAACAAGCGGGTGTCTAGGCTGCCTTGCTCATCGCAAGATTTCGCTTGCCAGAACGAAACAACTGCTTGCGAACCTGTCGTGCTTCGCCCTTCGTCAGAGTTCCCAATAGTTCCCCGACCTTTTCAGGGGTATTTGCGACTTTGCCCTTGGAACCAATTTTTACACCAGTTGCAGTCAGAACTACCATTTCAACACTCCAGAAAACAGGATTTTGAACTTCACAGTGATAAAGAGGGTGTCAAGCAAACAGTATTCGGCATCCTTACACTCGCCACGTCTGGCTATGTTAAGGTTGTAAATCTGGACACCGAATCGATCTAAGGGTTTATAGATCGTTTCCTCCCAATCTGTTTGCTTGACACTCAACAAGCGGGTGTCAATCTTTCTTCTGGTTTCAGTACCGTCATTCCGCCTTTGCCATTTGGTTCAATCCAAACGGTTCCAGCAATTGTGTGTTTTAGCACCAACGGTGGTTTAGTTTTGTTTCTCTGTGCAGCTTGTGCCATCAGAATGCAATCCATCAGCAAAGGAACAAGACATTGATCATATGTTCTGCCTTTATCTTCCTTGTCACATGCGGAGTGAACTCCGCATGTGATTAGCAGCCACGGCCATCGTTCAGGGTAAGGATGAATCAGAACCCCGTCATCGATTGCCTGATCTTCAGTATAAACTGAGATCGGTTCTCCGAACATTTTTGTCAGATCATTCTGAGGCATTGTTTTCTCCGGTTCAAGAAAAGTGTGAGAAGCACTTGCTTCTCACACTGCACAAGCGGGTGTCATCCTTTCCAAGGCGGATAGATAGAAAAGGTTCCAACACGATTCCTGACCATTTGGCCTTTCACGATGCTGATCGTAAACAATTCAACATCGACTTTGACAGGCTTAAGTCTAGGCGTAGTCAACGCCAATCGGTGAATCAATTGATCGCATAATGCTTCGGCTTTGAAATTCCGAAACGTGCCAGTGTCGGCGAATTCGCCGAATTCTTCTTCAGATCCAAGAACTGCAACGTATTGTGTCATCGTCATACTCCAAATTTTGTATTCGTTTCATGTTACACAAGACAAGCGGGAGTTCAACCAGTGCATCAGACTCACAAGCACATACGTCTTTCTATTGTCTGAAGATTTATCCCCACTGGTTGAACTCCCGGCGTGTCTTACATCTTACAAGCGGGTGTCAAAGCCATTCATATCGTTGAAATCGCCACGTCTGGAATTCCGCCAGTAACATAGATTCGCCAAAATTTGTATTCAAGAAACGGGTGTCAAACCAGTGCATCAGACTCACAAGCACATGCGTCTTTCTATTGTCTGAAGATTTATCCCCACTGGTTTGACTCCCGGCGTGTCTTACACATCTTACAAGCGGGTGTCAAAGCCATTCATATCGTTGAAATCGATACGAGTTCCGCCAGTAACATAGATTCGCCAACCGACGATAATACCGTCCCAAATGATTGGAGTTTTCATGCTGCGATTTTCTGAGGAACAGGAACAGGAACAGGACAATTCAGGTGTAGCCAATTTGGCAATCGCCCTGAATAACCAACCAGATTAACCGTGCAGCCGCAATCATCTGTATGGCTTGTCAACGGTTTCTGCACATTGCTTTCAAAACAATTATTACAAAAATGGGTGACGGTCACCCATTTTGCTCGGACATAGTTTCCCCACGACCAGATTGATTCATTGTTTTCAAGCTTGGCTTTGCAGCAGGGACAGGATTTGCGGCCACCCAGAGAGACTGTACGGAAGTATTCGTTGTGTTGTCGTGTCTTTGCCATGTTCGTTGACTCCGGTTTAGGTTTATTGTCTTCACACTACACAAGCGGGTGTCTAAAAGAGTAGTTGAATCTAAAAGAAAGAGCCATCACTTTCCGTGATGGCTCTCATGTTCAAACTGGTATCTAAGTAGGTTTTATCGCTTCATAATACACATCCTTTCTGATCTGAAAATGTTTGTTTTTATCCGTTAATTAGACTTTTAATGCCGCAAGCCAGCAACAAATTGCTTTGTTGCTGGCTGTTTGACAGGTCACACCACAAGCGGGTGTCATTCTTCCGATGGCAATGTGTCAAGATAAGCCATCTCGTTATCTTCATTGCTCCAATGGATTTCGATTTCGCCACAAACAGCGGTGAAATCGATCACTTCTGAGAAGTCGCCGCTGTTGGCTGTTAACCACTGTTCAATATTTTTCCTGTTGAACTCGCCAATGTTCTCCAGATCATAGTCACTCAACGCTCTTTCTTGCGATGCGTTACTTTTTGGCATCCACATTTTTCCAAGAATTTGGATAAAGGCAATTCTCTTCAAGATCCACGTCATAGGACTCGCCATTGTTTTTCTCCGGTTCAGGTTGTTCGTGTCACACCTTACAAGCGGGTGTCAAGCAGCCATTTGAATTCGTTTACCAGATTCATGTGGAATGAATCGTTCTGTCAGCAGTTCATCTGTAATGGTTTCCAATCGCCGTTGTGTGTCAACGTCTCCGGCTTGAATTACAGACTTACCGAATTGGCAGATGTTCCAAAAACATGCCAATTCATCATTGGTGAGTTCATCCATTAACTCCCGTTCATATTTTACGGCAGTATAATATGGCGGATGAAGTGGATCAATTCGTTTGCCAATCAATTCTGGCGAATGAACACGATTCCAAGGACAATCTAAAACAAACAGAAAGCCATGTGTCATTTGTTTCTCCGGTTTAGGTGATTCTGTCTTACTACCTACAAGCGGGTGTCAAGTATCATGTCTGCCAAATCATCTGGAATTGGATCGTCCAGTGTTTCTCCGAACAATTCTAATTCGGCATCACGTTCATCGTCGTGCTGAGGAATGTGGCCAGTTATTGTGTGATTATTCCACATTTCCCTGAATTCACTTTCGACTCTGAAAGTGAAATACCAAGTCAGGCCAGAATCATTTGAAACTTCTGGCCCATCAATGTTCCGATAACGGATTTTCGTTTTTTCGACTGTAAGCATGTTTTTCTCCTTCATATCTTACAAGCGGGTGTCAAGTGGAGCATACTTGTAAAGTGTTTTGATGCTGTTGGAATACTTGTGACGGCGAACCATTTTGCGTGGTGGAACACGCATTGCATCAGCCGTCAAAATTTCGCCTTTCTTATATGCTCCACAATCAGCCGTCAATTTGAATTTAATAACGTCGTATGGACCGCAACGAAAACCAAATCCGCTTTCTTTGACTTCCAGCACTTTGCATGGAATCAATCCGGCAAAAGTGTCATAGAAAGCCAGTGTTCCTTCGTGGAACACATTTTGATTCGCTGCTATTTCCATGATTTTTGGATCAGCAGCTTTGACCATTGTGCAAGTTAATGTATCGAATACCATGATTGACTCCGGTTCAGTGTTTGATTGCATCACATTCAACAAGCGGGTGTCAACGATTTCGACGCTTACTTGCCTTGGCCATTTCACGACGTTTCTTTTTACGTTCGTGTTCACGAACTTGTTCCGTCATTTGTGGCGGAGAGTATAAACGTCGTCCACCTGAGCCTGTGAGACTTATCATCAAAATTGCTGACAGCATGTCGTGTGATTTGTTGTACATTATTAACTCCAAGTGAAGTGGTGATTTATTGGACACTCAACAAGCGGGTGTCAATCATTACTAACGATGCAAGTCAATGAAGGATGAATCGGCACCAGAATTCCAGCACTATTTCGACAAGTCACATGATTGGCATATTCGCCACTACAAACAATGTCGCTCTTTTCTGAAACCACATAAAACGAATTGTGAGGATCGATGTGACCAGTCAATTGGCCGTTTGCAACCCGATAAATCCGATCGTTTGGTTTACATTCACCAACCGTTGTGATTGGCCTTTCAACCAACTTAAGATTTGAAATGTGTTCATAACGATCATACAAGTTGATTTCTGCCGCTTCTGAAGTGTCACCGTAACAATGCGTCACAATAGACTGGAAGATACCACTGGCATTCACGGAGCGACCATTGAAAGTTGCTTTGTAGATCATAACTCACTCCAAAAGTTGTATTCAGGAAGTGTGAGAGACAAGTGTCTCTCACATTTTACAAGCGGGTGTCAATCTTCCAGTCTGACTTCCATCAGATATTCTTCGATGCAATCTCTGCTGAAACCATTAGGATGATCATCTTTCCACAATTCTAATTCACGAACGGTCTGACCGACACAAGCATTTCGAATGTTGCCACGGATAGTCCTTTCCGTTGTGCTAAATTCGTGACGACGAATCAGCCAGATTGTTCCGCCACTCACAGCGGAAACATAATAATCCTCAAAACGAAACAAATCCGAACGATTCGGAACGTCATTGGCGACAGTTCTTGCATGAGCATGACGCCCGACAACGATATCGTTCTTCGCAGCCCAAGTTGACAAGAAGTGCATGAGGTTACTCCGGTTTAGGTTAGATTGGATCTACTATTGACGGAACTGTTTTTTTTGATACAATACCCCTGTGCTGTCGCTGTTCGTTAGGATAGTTGACAACGCACTCAATCCAAAAACTCCACACGAATTGCTTTTGTCATCAGATCATTTCCACACTCGCCAAGGTTGAATTCATTGCCAATATAATAGGCAAGAATTTCCTCCCTTGTTCCGTTTATGTTGGTGCTCAGATGAGCACCATTGGCGAAGAAAACTTTAATCGATCGCATTTTTTGTTCCTTGAAAGTGATTGTCACATCATACAAGCGGGTGTCACTTTTTGCCATCCCTAATTTCAAGTTGACAATCCGCATGAATTGTAAACAGATTCCTGTAATCTTTTGCTTTTCCGCCGTACTTTTTTGCTCTTTCAGCAGCAGACGGCGTCAGAATCATTGGTTTTCCGCAATGTGTGCAATTCAAATTTTTCATTTTGTTCTCCGGTTGATGTTTGGTTCTTACACTCAACAAGCGGGTGTCTTAGGTTTCCAGTAACTCTTAAGAGTTACTGGAAACCTTTGAAACAACTTAGGAAATCGGAGCATATTTGCCGATTGCTGCCAAGTGGCCAGTCCTGAATCGTTTCTTCTTTCCGAAAGTTGCTCAATGTGAATTTTTGTTCGCTCATGTCATTCTCCAGTGAATTGTTTCGTTCTTACTCTACACAAGCGGGTGTCAATTCAGGTTCCGGAAACAATACCTTGATTGCAATGTCCAGATACATATCGTGAGGAGCATTGCAGCCAGAACCGCATTCCTGAACCAATGTCTTGCGAACATTGCCCAGACCAATCTTTTTGCCACGTTCGATAACACCTGCAAAATCACTGGCGAGTTTGCTCAAAACTTCCTGATATACAGCTTTGGCGTTCTTGTCGCCACATGGGAAAGGATTGCTCTTGGCAGATACCAGAACAGCCAGATTCTGTTCAAGTGTCAATAGATTAGCATTCTTGGCGTTACCAGTCGCCATTGTTTGGAATAGACTGCCGCCACCTTTCTTGCCAGTCCATACAACTTCAAGTGTCTGGTCTTCATTGATCGTGATTGTCGTTGACATTTGTTTCTCCGGTTGATGTTTGGTTCTTACACTCAACAAGCGGGTGTCCCGACAAACACTTTTCCAGTAAGTGTAATATCGGATAAATGTTCTTGACAAACGCCATTGTCACCGATCTTGCTATTGCACCACTTAACCCAAACATGATCATGCAAAGTTTTGCTTTCTTCGTTTGGATTGAGAATTACTTCCCCGGACATTCTAGGTTCTGATTGATTCAGAACAATTGTTCCGGGTGATATCTTCAGCATTGTTGACATATATCTCAATTTCTGTTAATCGGGTGTCGAACGTGTCCAATCACAACCATGAAAGGCAAACCAATGTGCAATCCAAAAATTGTTCTGTTGTAAGTCGGAGCAAAAGATAGCCACCATCGCCACATTGCAAACGGGCGAAGATTACACGATATCCAAAAACGACTCTTGCAAATGTCACCAAAACTCATTTTATTCTCCTTGAGTGTAAGGACCATTCCTTACACTCAACAAGCGGGTGTCAAAAAAGAGAGAGTAAGCAGGGAGATATTGGCCGTCGCCAATCCTAGCACATGCCTGTGCCGTACAATAAGGCTCATGCCCAACAGTCTGTACACAACCATTGAGAAGCACACTTTATCCCCCTGCTTACTCTCTCAGTACATCCTACAAGCGGGTGTTAAAGATACTCGACACTCATCGGAACACGAAGATAAGTAAATTGTTCCAAGGTATCAATCTTGTGATCCTTGTAAAATCCATACGAATGACTCAGCCATTCACCCAACATGAAGAAATCACCGTGATCAGGTTTCTTCTTGTCAGAATAACAACTGACATACCATTCGCCATTCGAATGATTAACCCGTGTGTCAATCGGCAAATCGTGATTCCACGTAAACGCCACATTAGACCTAAACGCCATATTAGCCCTGCTAAACAATTTTCTCATGTTTTTCAAAAGATAAAACTTGTGAGACAACCATTGTTCGCCAGCTTTCGCTTGTCCTTCAAGAACCGCACGCTCACGTGGTGTATACAATTCCTTCGTCGTGAAACGAGCACCATAAAAAACATGTTTTCCCAATGTCACCTTAACAGGCACGGTTTCAACCTTCTCAGAAAGAGGTTGAACACTTACCTTTTTTAACCACTCGACAATTTCATTCGCTTTTTCAACATTCATCAGCGTTCTCCAAAAGGTTGTATCAAAAGGTTGTATCGATGGGTGCCAGCCATTATCTATGTGGACTGTGCTTTTCAGCCAGTCTAATACATTCTCCCCATGTGCCAAAACCGATTGTTCTCTATGTATTATACACAATTCGGTATATTGTGCAACTATAATTGCAAAACAAAATTGGAGAAAAAACATGTGGTTCAAAGGTCTGGATTTTTTCTTTGATACTGTTTGGCCAGCAACGCCACAGATTGTGTGTCTGCATCGTATCTTGCGGTGTGGAATTGTTTAAGTGTTTTGCTCATGACTGAATTATACCACCAGTAAAAGAGAAGTTAATTAGAACACTACAAAAATGGTGACTCGCCCTGACAACTCACAAGCGGGTGTCAAGATGCCTTTGCGTATTGGTCTCGTGCCGCATTGATTGCTGACTCAATCTCAGAATCACTCTTTCCTGCCGTTGCAGCAGATTCGCCAGCGGCACTCAAATGACGCATATCCATGATATTGATCTGATATCCGTTCATGCTGTTCTGGCAAAGACTTGATACCAAGTCATCCAAACGCTTCTGTTCTTTTGTTCGACGTGCCATAATTATTCTCCAAAAAGGTTATTGTTCTGATAACTCACAAGCGGGTGTCTAAACTGACTGAACACTTATCGACACACGGAACAAGTGCCCGCTACAGGTATGAAATGCCCGGACAACGATGCTGCTGCCAAGCAAGACGATGCGGCAGCCACTGTCCGAAACCGGATCGGGATCGACACAGCAACATGATCATTGCAAATCGCTTGCAGCGTAAAATCTTTTTTGCTGTCGAGATGCGAAATCACTCGCAGCTCGCAATGGTTGTTTTGCATCAAGATTTTTGCCACCGTGATGGATTTTAAGTTAGTTAGCATCTTATCTCCAAAAAGTTTATTGTTCTGACAACTCACAAGCGGGTGTCAAAATTCGAATTTAATGACTCGCTGTCCAACCTTGAAAAGGTATTCAATCATTTAATTTGTCCACCTGTACCTGAATGCCGTTGATCGTTGTCCCATATCCAGTCAGATTATCTCGTTCCATTTCGGTGATGACTTCTCTAACCGCAGCGTAATGATCACTTGTCGCAAAAATTGATGACAATTTTCCTGCCATGATAAACAAGCCAACTCCATTGACAATAACACGCAATCGCTGACGTGGACGAAATTTATTAGCCATTGTTGTCTCCAAAAAAAGCCGACGCCCGCTCGGCAAACACGGACTCCGACGCACATTCGGAGTAAGATGTTTTCTTCACACCCTTCAAGCGGGTGTCTTAACTTTGTATTTCTTAACTCTGAAACGAGACTTCACTTCCCGAAGTGTCATCGTCAAAGGATCGTGATCCAGATTGTAGAATCCGTGATAATCACCAACAGATTGATATGCCCTTGCACGATCCAAAATGTCATCTGAACAGAAGTCAGATACCAAATCTTCAACTTCCATATCAGAATGATCAGCGATATTCTTCAGATAGGTTGTGTCTTGTGGACGTACCTTCCGTTCCGCTTCAGTTTTTGCCCACCATGCTGACTTGTCAGGGTGAAACTTGTTGTTACTCAAAATGCCATCAATGAATGTACATTTGTCCATATCGAAACGATAGATCTTGTATTCACCGTTTTCTTCATCGGGAACAATTAACAGTTCCCCCTCCGGAGAATAAACCCCCGTTGTATCTCGGAAGATCCAATAACCGCCATATTCAATCGGATTCACATCGCCCAACTGTCCAATACATTCCCAAATTGGCTGACTCATTGTGTTCTCCAAAAATTGTAAAGGCACAGATCTTACACACTACAAGCGGGTGTCTAAAAACTATCAAAGAATCCACGATGGAAACCAGTCGTGGTAAACGGAACAAACAATTCATAACCATTAGGAGACGGTACAAACGTGCCAATCTTGTCATATGCTTTCTTGACCATCACATAATTCCGTGTGTCTCGATGCTTAAACTGGCCGACTTCGCCAATTTGCTGCATCAGCATAAATTCTCCAACATCACAAACACGAGCAGGACCATTCTCGCAAGGTAACTTACGATCTTTCAAGAGTTCCTCAAGTCGCTTAAACCACGCTTTGGCAATTTCCGAATCCATTAGTGTTCTCCAAAAAGTTTTATTCTTCTGACAACTCACAAGCTGGTGTCACTATATGCTCAACTTGTCTCACACCTTACAAGCGGGTGTCAAAGCTGACTGGATCTACTATTGACGGAACTGTTTTTTTTTGGTACAATACCCCTGTGCTGTCGCTGTTCGTTAGGATATTGATAACGCACTCGAACATACCTTGACGTAAACATCTGTTGCTACAGAATCAATAAACAAATCCCCCAACTTGTGAATCGAACAACCAAGCAAAACTGCCAAATCCTTAGCAGCCATATTTTCACCACTGAAATCAACAATAGTCTCTGGATTCAAATTGACAATCCAATCACCATCATTTGCACCTGTTGCCCGGACTTTAATTACAGCGGACAAAAAATGTCCACTGTATTCGCCCCAACCAGCAGGAATCGAAGTCTCAGCAGTAGTTTCAAACTCAATCGTGTTCATATTTTACCCCTTAAATTCTTACCACGCTTCTGTTTCTTCTACACAAGCGGGTGTCTTAATAATACGCCAAGTCCAAGTGGGATTTCTGACAATCTTAAAACCTTCCGCCAAAATCGGCATTTGGTCCTCTTCGCCTTGCCACCATTCGCCGTCAATAGACGTGCCGCCATTGTACCGAATGCCACCAATGTGACCAATCTCGCCAGAATGAAGATGACCCTTGAATGGGTATTTCGTTCCCGTTCCGTCTTTAGCAATTCTATTTGCGAGTTTTTTACACTTCGCAAAATCCCATGTTTCTTGCGGATGCTGAAACAAAGGTGCATTGTAATCAACCATCATACTCTCCAAGCGGGTGTCAACACATTGACAAAAGCAATATCTGCCCTTAACTTCTGAGCGATATTAAACTCTTCAAACTCTTTTTGTGGGATTTCCTCACACCAACAATTTACTTGGCCAGTAAAGAACAAATAAGTAGGAACATCAGGATAACCGCCACGACGACCTCGATCATCTTTCAAAGGTACAGAAAATCTCCGGTTTTCACCTTTGTGGAATCGAACTTCAACAACGTCAATCATATCATTCTCCAAGTGTTTTTCAATCAGGCGGTTAAAAACTCAGTAACTCATATGAGTTACTGAGTTTTTGTTTACACTACACAAGCGGGTGTCGAAACTGTCAACTTGATCGCTGCCAAAAGTTCCCTGACCCACTTACTGTCCACCCCGGATACTGTTCAGACAGTTGCAATTATAGTTGCACAATATACCGAATTGTGTATAATACATAGAGAACAATCGGTTTTGGCACTCTCAAGAGTTACTGAGAAACAAGCGGGTGTCAGCTATCCGGATAACTCATTTTGTCTCACTCCAAACAAGCGGGTGTCTTACTTTTTCTTCTCAAAGAAATTTTTGTTGCCTTGGGTAGCGAGTTCCGACCTGTCTTGTATCTCTTCATGTTGTTCAACGAGCATTTCAACTACTCTCATATCAGCAATTGTCCATCCGATCATCCTTTCAGTGTCTGTTTGTCTCACTCCAAACAAGCGGGTGTCTTACTTTACCAAGTTCTGCCGTTTTCAACAGCCTTCAAATTTTCTTTTGCATGGTCAACATATTCTTGGTTTCTCTGATTGTTACATGATGAATATGTATCAGTCAGAAAATCCACTTGAATTTTCTTGAGCAGATTTTGATAATGCTCAATAAGTTGGGTATTGGTCATCCGATCATCCTTTCAGTTGTTTTCACTCTCAACAAGCGGGTGTCTTACTTTCTCAGTAACTCTTAAGAGTTACTGAGAAAGTAAAAGTAACTTAAAAAAGTTACTTCCGCTTTCGAATATATCTTTTTGACGGATTATCCCCCTGTTCGTCATTCTCAAAGTTCCAGTTCTGTAAGAATGTCTTTAATTCCGCCATGCCGCCATGATGAATAAAGACGCTGGAAGTCGCCTTTTTTAGCACAGATTCACTTAAAGAATGACTCACAAACTTCGCCCATATTACATAAAGAATCGCTTTCGGAATCTCTAACTTTCGACGTTCACTTCCCATGAATATAAAACTTATATCTGGGAACTCTTCTGTAAGAACTCGCTCTTGTGTCTTTTTTAACCCAATCAATACAACTTTTGGATTCCTTGACATCGCAAACCTTTTCTGTAAGAATTTTTTTTTTGTGCGTGTGTGAAACTTGAGGTGACTTAGTCATACTTCCCACTTTCACCCACTATTCCCCATACATCAACATTTTCTCTTTCAAATTATACTGGACATTTCCTTATGAATAACAAGCGGGTGTCTAATGATAAGAACCGTACTTAAATATGTCATTTAAGGTGTCTAGCGTGCGTTGTGTGTAGTTTTAATAGTCTGTAGGTGATTTGTATCATCTTCTGCGTCATTTGTGTGTAGAGCTTGTATGAGTGGCGATTGTTTTTCCATCCATTTAAGTCTTTTAATGGTATCACTTGCATTTAAGTTAATTACGAGTAAATCCCATTGTTTGTCAGTCATTTGGATGATCCTAATAAGTTCAGAAGATGTTGACAGTAGACAAGCGTTTGTCTTAGTAATCAGATATCAGACTATTTCGATGAGTCAAACCTTAATGAGAATCGTATCACATCATTCCCGTCACTATCTGACAGAATCCTTTCGAAGTGATTTTTGCCATCAATGGACGAATCATTTTTCCTGATCGTGAGTCCCCTTTTCGCTTCCTGTTTAGCGTTGTAGTCTAGGAACTCAATCGCCATTGTTACGCCGATTTTATCATATCCAGCGTGAATTTTTGGCTTACAACCGAATACTTCTCTGATGAGTTTAATAGACATTTTATTTTTCCCTTAGTGTTTCAGTGTGATGTTACATTGTTACAAGCGGGTGTCTTACTAGCGAACATTATTATTCCAAAGTTGTCTAACGACTCTGGAAAGTAACATTCCTTCTGCGGCAAGTTGTTTGAATTCTTCTGGTGTTGTGTCATTTCCGAGCATACGTCTCCATTTTTCTGCTGCGATTTCGTTGTTTCTTCCGAATCGATCATAGATCAGAGCGGCGAGCACCATGTGGTCTGCTCCGGTGAAAGTATTTCCATTTGTGGTAGTCACGGCATCAGTTCGTCTAACCATTGTTTGATTCCTTGAGATTGTTTGGATGTTACATTGTAACAAGCGGTTGTCTAATCTTTGATGAATCCGAGAAAATACCAATCTTTGGTATTTCCTTCTTGGAAGGATGATTCAGGACTTGAACAGATTTCTTTTGCTTCATCGAGAGAATCGGCAGTTTGTACGAATCTGGAAGGTAGTTTTGAGTCAGGGTGCGGATATTTGATGATGGAGTAGGATTCTGATTCTTCAGACTCAATTTCTTTTAATTCTTGTAGAGACTGGCAATTCTTAGGATTCATTTTGATTCTTTCAGTTTGAGTTTACATTTAACAAGCGGGTGTCAATTTAAGTTCTTCGATCAATTGCAAAGCCTGTTGAGTCGTCAAGTAGATCATAATTTGGTCATGATCACCATTTTTAGCAATGAGAGTAGGTCCGGGCAGTGATTCTTTTTCTCGATGGTAAATTTTGACTTGATCGGGGTGCATAAAAACTTGATTTGAAGCAGGTTGATCAGTATCGATTTGAAGTCTCATTTGTCTTCCTTACATTGTTACAAGTGGGTGTCTTACTATTCTGTTAGTTCATTTTCCATTTTGGCTTGTTTATCAATTCAAAAGCCGTCTTCGTCTTCAATTTCATCGTCTTCAGTTGTCAATTCTGTCAATTCTGGCAATTTGTTATGGAGACCGAATTTTGCTTCATTATCTGTCATCAGTTGTAGATTGACGGATTTGAGAAATTTATCGGCGAGTTTTCCGAGAAAGCATGTGATAATTGCGTCTCTAAGATCGTGTCCAGCGGCGACGTATCTTTGCACATTATTAAGAGCTTTACAATAATGAGTAAGAGCATAGATGCTATATCCTTGTTTTTTGGATTGTTTTCGATCATATTCGGTGAGAGTGTTTAGTAGAGTTGCGTGAGTTTTTGGTTCCATTTGTATTTCCTTTCTTGAGTAGTTGTTACGAGATACAAGCGGGTGTCTCAGGCTTTTTTCTTGAGAGTGACGGTTACAGTTGGTAGTGGTTTAGTATCATTTCGAACCATTTGTCGTGGCGTTGGTTCATTTCTCATTGGGACTGGGAGAGAGTTTCGCAGATTTTGAATATCTTCTGCTCTTTTTGGCATAAGTTCGGCGAAGGCATCTTCGCTGGAGATAGCTTTTTTAACGGCTCTTCTGACGATTTTCATGAGAACACGTTCGAGTTTTTTGTGTTGTTTGAAGAGAGAGCAAACCCGGAAGCATTCGTGTAGGATAGCCCAACCGTAGAGATTTTGGGTAGCTTTCTTTTTGATAATTCCGTCATTTTGTATCCCTGCGTCTCTGAAAACTCCTGTTCCATGTGGCAATTTGATTTCGATTTTAACCCCAGAGAGATCGGCGGAGAATCCGGGCGGCAGTTCTCCGTCGATTTTGAGCATTCTTTCGAGTTCTTTGTAAGCGGCGTAAGCGGCGGCTTTTGTTTCGTTGTTGTGGAACAGTTTAGTCATTAGTAATTTCCTTTTTGGTTGTTTGGTTGTTACGAATGACAAGCGGGTGTCTTATCTGGCGATATGAGGCAGAGTAAATTTGAAATTATTCGGATTGGAGCTATCTCCGCCAATCCATTCTGACTGAGGCGTGAACAAATAAGCCATACCGTTGGAAGATTCGGCGATATCATCGATGGCTTTGAGTGCTTTTCCATCTGAGACATGGAGTTTAAGTAGCAAGGTCAATTGGCAATCGTCTAAAAGTTGTGAAATTTGTCGTAGTTTGCTGGCGATATCAGACCAGTGTTCAGCTTGAGAGTTGTCGATTTTAGTATCCAAGTTTACTCCTTCGAGTGAGTGATTTTGAGGAATTCGTCTAAAGGTGGTTGTGGCACGCATTCGGAGCTTTGATTTTCATTCACTGAGAGAATAATAGATCCGTCTTTTTCTTGTGCGGTGACGTTTGTCCAGTTAAGGTAGATAGTTTTCCCTTTACATGGACCGTCGAGTAGAATGCTTTCGAGTTGGGCGTTATTTTTGAGAACCCGTCTTTTGGTAATTTGCATACCTGTTTTACAATGTTTGGCATTTTGCCCTATGAATTCTGCTGTGAATTCGGTTCCGATTTTGAGTCGTCGTTTAACTTCGGCGATGGAGATTTTCATGAATTTACCTTTTCATTGATGAAGAATTCTTCAGGTTTTCCATTCATTGTGATTTGATCTTGGTGAGTGAGACCGATTGCGGAGTCATTTGTTGAGCAGATGATGTGCCATTGGTTGAATTTGTCTTTTTTGACTTCGTAGATTTCTGAGTCCCAGCAGACAGTTTTGCCATTTTCGACAGCATTTTTGATTTCATCGAGAGTCATTGTTATTTCCTTTGTGTTTGGATGTTACTCATTACAAGCGGGTGTCATCTTGGACAGCGGATTGGTTGCAGTTTTTTCCATTCGATTGAGAAAGGCTGATTCTCGACAAAAATCTGTTTCCATTGGATGGAACGGTTTTCTATCCATTTCATGGCTTCAACTTCCGACTTGAAATTCTTCGTTTTCCACATTTTATTTATCCACAAGTTGAGTTTTGGTTGTTACTAATTACAATCGGGTGTCTTGGTAGTGTACCAGAATTCAAAGGTGTCATCTTTGACTTGTGAATTGCATTGAAACAAGCAGTAGAACTGATCGACGTCATAGAGTTTGATGGCTTCTTTAATTGCTTTGGTGTATGACTGTCTTTTTTGGCTAAGGTGCATTGATTTTGAATTGATTTTGAATTCGCTCAGGATATGTCGGAATTCGATTTGGCGACCGAACGGCAATTTTGCGTAATCGGAATCTTTTGGCATCCCGTTAATTTTGAATTTTCGAATGGGTTCTGTCATAAGTTTTCCTTTGAGTTTTGTTGTTACTCATTACAAGCGGGTGTCATGTGTTAAAACCTTGATTTCTGAGAGAAGTTTCAAAATCTGGTATTGACATACCATTTGGTGAGATTAGCCAGCAATGTAATTCGGAGGTCAATCCGCTGTTTCAGGTGTCATTTCTTCAAGCGGGTGTCAGGATTGAGCTAGTTTGATACGTTTGTCGATGAGTAGATTTGCGATAGAATTTAGATCGCCTTTTTTGATTTCTCCATCGGCAACGCCTTGAGCGATGAGCATGGCGACGACGGCAGGGTGTTCTTCTGCGAGGATTTCGATTGTTTTCTTTTGGTTTGATTTCCAGAGTTCGAGTAAATCCTTGATTTTTACATCAGAGACAACTTGTCGAACGTCAAAGAGGGTATCTGGGTATTCTCTGTAGAGAGGTCCGATGAGGCTTAGTGATTTGACGTAAAGCGGTTCAAATTCCTTTTTTGTTGGTTCGCAGCAATATCGATAGCCTTTTGCGTACATTTTTTGATCGTGATCGAAGTTCATTTTTGGATTCCTTTTTAGATTGATGTTTCTGACACTTCACAAGCGGGTGTCAAAAAGGGTTTTTCTTTTTCTCTGTCTTGTAATTTTCGAGCTTCGAAGATGAAATGTTTGATATTGAAGATAGTTCCGATGATTCCTTTGTCGTAATTTTGGAATCGTTCTGTCCAATAATGATCATTGGTGAGTTCTCTGAGCGGAATAAGATCTGGTCGATTATTTGAATCGGCTTTTCGAATTAGGAATTCGAACATTTTTTGAGGATCATTTTTGATCAAGTGTCTGGCGAGTAGGCAGATTCGAATTTGCTGATTGATCCAATTTTTATTTTTTTGGTGGATTTCGATCAATTCTTGTTGAGTTTTCATTGTTGATTCCTATTGAGACGGTGATTCTGACTGGCGTATTTTGGTCAAGAGAGTCAAAAGTTTTTAGGTGAGCGATAAGTAATTCTCTTAGATCTGGTCGATTGGCTAGTATTTTATTCCATCGCCAATGGAAGAGTCTGTAGAGAAGTTTATCGATCCAGTTTGGTTTGACATTGAACAAGCGGGTGTCATTCTTCTGTATGTTTCGATTCATGTAACTCTTTTCCCAGAGTAATAATAGCGAGTGCTTGTGTTTTATTCACGCCAAGGAATTGTGAGAATCCTTCGACAGTCAGAAAGTTGTTTGTATAGTCAAGAAAAGCATCAATGAGTTTTTGTCGCATATTTTCCTCAGTTTGGCAGATGATATTCACGATTGTCAGAATCATAGAAGACGGGATAGAGACCGGGCCAGACAGTTTTGAGACCTACCATATTAGCGTAGGATTCGACAGCTTTGATAGCTGGCATAGAGTCAGGAGCATTAGGAACATTATGTTCCATAGTTTGCATTCTTGCAGCTTTATTGATCCGTTGTGTGAATCTTTTCCATTGTTTAAGATCGAAGAACGATCGGAGAGTTTTCATTTTGTTCCTTTGAGAGTGGTTTTCTTCCATTTTGGTGGAGTGTCCCATCCTTCGGGTAGAGGATCTTGGCATTCCATAGCAACGATCGGGTCCATAGGATTTTTCCAGCTACAATTTTTGCAGCGGACATAAATTTTCCCATAGTGATTAGTGCTATGTGGTTCTTTATTTTGGCAGCGAGGACATTTGTATTGTTTGTGTGAAACTTTTCCAGTTGTTTGCATGATTGTACTTTTTACAAGCGGGTGTCTTAAACAAAGACTTCGATACCGAATCTTATTTGATCGAAACCGATTTTCCGTCTTTTTGGATCACCGGGAGATCGATCATGAATTGAGACATTTTCGTATCTCATTGCGGGAAAATCAGTAACACGGTGTCCGAGAGTCTTCATTTGTCGTTTGATATTGGCAACAGGGACAACGAATTCCATAACAGGACTTCGAGGACTGATTTGGTTGAGTGGAATCAGATTGAACCAGACGTTAATACCATTGGAGTCGAAGTCATCTTGGCAGATATCTTCGATACCTTTCATCATTTTGAGTTGATCGAGAATTGGATCAAGTTTATCTTGTCGATTTTTAGGAAGCATTTGATAACTTTCAATCGGGTGTCTTATTAGCGGAATAACCATTATTCCAAGCGTTGAGCAGTTCGACGATCAGTTGTTTGGTGGATGGAGTTCTTTGCGTGAGCCAATGTTGGGAGATCCAAAATTGGACGAGATCTTTTGTGTCTGTTTCCTTTAGAGTATAATAGAAATCATTCAATCCGAACCTATTATTGAGGAAACTTTTGAAAGCATCTGTTCTATTTTTGAGGATATATCCGACGTTCATTTGATACCTTTCAAGCGGGTGTCAAAGAGGGAGATTGATTGTCATATTGTAGGCAACAGATTGTCTTTGCTGTTCTTTTGTGACGTGAGCATAGCAGCTTGGAAAAGTGATATCGAGTCCGAGATCTTTTCCGAGATCTTGAATCTTTTTGATCAGTACGGCATCTTTTCGATCAGCGATACCCATAGATTCGTCAGTATGTTGAACACTTGCATCACGAAGAGCGGCTTTTGCTCTTTTGGTTACAAGTTGGCAGAGTTGTCCGACTTTGTAAGGATCAAAGTTATGATAGATGCAGAATTGGGAGAAATTGACATTTTTTTGAGTTGATTGATTGAGTACCACGATTGATGATCCTTTGGAGTATATGTTTCTGACATAATACAAGCGGGTGTCAACTTGGTTCAGGATAATCTCTGACGATGAATTCTTGTCCTTTGATACGGACGAAGGCGGTTCCGGCATTGGAGAATTGCCAAACCATTACCCGTCTCCAGATTTTTTCATTTTCGAGACGAATTTTGATTGATGTTGGGGCACCAGATTTTTTGGTGTATCCATCGGCAGTCATACCGGCATGAGGATTTTTTAGAACAACCCGTTTAGATTCGGCGATTTTGATTTCGAGATATTGTGTCATTTTAACAATCCTTGATGTTATCGATTTAGTAATTCTCTTAACAAGCGGGCGTCATTTTGTCTTGTTTCTTCGATTATTTGATCGATATCGAGATTATCCCACGGCTTGATGATGAATAGAAGGATGAGCATCGTTTTTTTGAAGTTTGAATGTTCGGCATTCTTTTTATGGAGCCACATAAACAGCCATCGATAATCATGTCTGAGTGCTTTTGGGAAGTCGAGAGTATCGAGTAGTTTTTGTAGACAACGCAGAGCATTTTGCATTCTTTTGGACAAGCGGGTGTCATGAGGGATTATAAATGGTGTTGGATTTTGGACCATTTGTTCTGTGACGATTTGATGAGCATCATCGCATCCATTTTTTTCAAGTTCATCGACAGCATCATAAAATTTGCTCCAAGAAATTTTCTTAAAAGTGGAGCATGGCAGAACATTAGTAAGAGTCGCTGGTTTGAATTTTTTCGTATCTAACATGGATTGTGGCATTTCCGTTTTGATCGCAATGAATTTCTACGATTTGTTTAGTTTGCAGAGGATAGCCACGAGTATCAATGAATATACTTTGGCTGAGTGCGAGTGCAGAAAAGATTGACAATGCGACAATAGCGACAAGAATGATTAGTGGTATGATATTCCAAAAGTTGTATTTACACTTCACAAGCGGGTGTCGATTGTCTTAGGACGGCATCAGCTACGAGAAAATAGCCATTATTTTTGAGGGTATTGACCACATTATCAATTCCATCAGTTTCAATTTTCTGAAGATTTTGGTTTACCGTCCACTGATCCATTGGATTTAGTTTCAGTGTGACAGGCAAAAAGGTGACATTTTCGTCGAGTTCTTCGAGATATTGTGGATGGAAGACAACACGAAAGTCGTTAAAATCCTTTTCTGTGGCGGGTCGAAACCTTCCTTGCATCAGTATTGGATGGAAAGCGATAGTTCCCATTGCTGGATGTGGAGATCCTTTGAGAACAGAGGATCTTAGGATTTGGAGTTCATTTGGGTAAATGACGCCAAGAGTGTGTTCATCGAGAACGATAGTTTTGATCATTTTGTTTTACTTCCGCCGAAAACTGCAATTTCGATGTGAGTGAAAATTCATTTCCGACTGAATCTTTGATTTTCCAATTTTTGGATTCGGACGGATAGTTGTCACAAGACGACATATCTTTTGCTACAGATTGTGCGGCATCGAGTGTGATGAACTGAATATCGTTTCCATCATCGGAAGTGTATGTTTTCCAGCTTCCATTTGTGTTATATTAAATTTTGAACAGAATCATATCAATCCTTTTCTGGAGGGCAGATGTTTTGGAGTTGGTGTCCTAAAGCCATCAGAGCCTTATCTGGTGGCGAGTTTTCAACGATAAAATCTCCAAGACGCAGAGCGACGGGGATTTCGATTTCGATGACGATTCTCGGCACAATGATTGTGAACTGTGGTTTTGGGAAGTTTGTCATTCGGTCAGGTCGTGCAAAAGTTGGAATGCTCATTTGGTTCATTTCTTAAAAAGTTAGAATGATTGTTACACCGGACAAGCGGGTGTCTTATCAAAGATATTCACGTAAGGAGTACGCCGATAGGATCAACGATTTCGGTATTTTGTTCTGTTGCATCGTCTGGCAACGTTTCTTTCATTAAATTTATGTGGCATTTTGCCACTTCTTCAGTAGTTCCGTTATCCAGCTTGAATCCGTATCGATGATCTGAGTATTTGACCATTCCTGTGATTTTGAAAACATCCGTTGATTCTCCGTGAACGTTACATTCATCACCGATTTTGAGTCCCGGAAGAGTTTCTTTTTTGTGAGTCAAAAATTTGTATTGTTTTTTGAGATGGAGTTTGAACTCAACTTGAATCCAAAGATCTGCTTCGGCGTCATTTTCGAACACGAAAGAGGATATTAGATCACCTTTAACACGGACGCAGGTTCTAAAGATCATATATCCTCTTTCGTATTTTTACGCAGCTTTTGCAATTTGTGGAGCGGATTTGAGTTTGAGAAGTTTCACAGTTAGAGTAACACGGCTGAATTTGACTTCAGCTTGCCCATTCACAAAGCGGGTGTCAAGAATGCGTTCGATTCTTGCCAGATCTTCTGAGAATCCTGAATATCTGAGAGTTATAACTGATTTGCGAGCGGCTTCAAGTTTGAAGCTGCGTGAATCGATTGTGAGATTGCGACCGAGTGGGTCGAGTAATTTTCGGCAATTATTATGAAGTTTTGAGAGCCAAGCGAGTCGTGCTTTTTCGGCATGATAGATCTTGGAGAGACTTGTACCTTTATTTGTTCTGAGAGTCAATTTAGTTTTCCTGAACAATTTCAATTTTGATTGTGCCGGAGTCGAACGATTCGACGAGTGGCGTCAGAGCTTCCTTGAGTTCGGTTGTGCTCACAGTTTCTGTCGTGTTGACTGTTACTGTGAGAACGACTGTGAATTGTTGCATTTTCTTATCTTTCAAGCGGGTGTCAGAGGTTATTTGTGCCGATTTTCTTTCAGCGGAAATTTTTTTCTACAGTTTAACACTGGTTCCATCTGGAAACCAGAGAATGCCATTTGAGACGGTGACATTCCCTTCCGTATTTTTCAATTTTTTTCGCAACAGAAAGAGAGCAATTATTGTAAACATCGTTCCTCAATCTTTGAATTGATTTGCAGCAGAGTGAAAGTGAGGCTTCCGCCAAACATTGATTTTTGATCACGTTTTGTTCCAGATTGCATTTTTGCGAGTTGTTTCTCGTTTTTTGCGATTAGAGTTTTAACGTGTTTTTGTCTGGCGAGCAGTTGTTCGTCTGTTTCATCCATGTTTATCTTTCTATTTACAAGCGGGTGTCAAAAGTGGGGACAGTGTCCGCACTATTCATCATCAGATTCATCAGGAGCAGAGAAAGAGACAGTATGGCATCCACAACCGGATGGACACATCCACGCTTCATGACCACCATTATCGCAAGTGGCATATTCACTTGCTTGTTCCCAGATGAAGTCTGCAAGCACTTCATCTGTCATTGATTGTGCATAAGCTAGGGCACGATCATATTTCTTTTGATTGAATTCATTATGATCATGAATGATTCCGCCTTTACCTTGAGCGGCACGCCATTCGGCAAAGATGATATCGAGTGTTTCTTTTGGAAGGGCACGCAGATTTTTTTCTGCTGCTTCGTATGCTGCTTGAGTGTGACTCCAAGACCATGCCATTGTGATTCTCCGATTTGTAGGTTGTTGTTACACCCTACAAGCGGGTGTCAATATGACGGATCATTCATTTTCCATACATCGTCATCATCATCATCATCGTATAGTGGTTTGTATGGAATCATCTGATGAAGAAAATGAGTTTTATTCTCAACGATCTTTATTTTGACTCCCAAGAATGTTTGGAGATCTTCGATGTTTCGTCCATATATTCCAATAATAATTCCCGGTTTGTTCAGGTGAATTACAAGAATATCATCCTGATAAACCAGACTTGTTATTTCAAGTCTGTAAATTGCATTTCTCGCAGCTTCATAATCATTTGCAAGATTGACAAGATAGAAACGTCCTATCTGGGTAGCCAGTGATTGTTTACTTGATCGTTCTTTGCCGTCCGAGGAATTTGACGGTATTTCCTGTAACTGTGAAAGATCGGGTATCTGTGAAACTTGTCATTTGACGATGAACAGTTCCCCGATGTGGTTGGTTGTGTCTTCGACTTGGTGTGATGGTGATTGACAATATATCACCTTTTCCTTTTGTCCAATTGATTGAATTGAGAGCGTCGAATAATTGTCCGACCATGACTACCCTTTATTAAGTTTATATTGATGACGAAGTACAATTTGCATCCAGAGAAAACAGATTACTGTGGTTGCCCGAACCATCCCAGATTCTCCGATGCCTTTTGAATTCTTTCGTTTGCGACTTGAAACATATGTGATCGCATGTCTGGAGAATCTGAAGCATTTTTCTGAAATTCTGAATTTCAATTTATACTTTTCCATTTTCATTCCTCTGATACACAAGCGGGTGTCTTACCAATTAGGTACAGAAACAATTTCGAAGCTTCCAGCCATTCCTATGTCCGCATGATCATAAGCCATTTGCAATTCTTTAACGAATTGTTTTATCAAATTTTCTGGCTCAGCGTTTTCAATTACATTACTATCTTCACTCAAGCTTCGTTTGATTCAGCAAATTTTTTGTGATCAAATTTCATAGTTGCTCCAATTCATCCAGAATGTCGTCAGCCATCATTTCGTCTGTGACCACAATTTCAGCGATTGCTCATTTGATTCTTTCGTGTCACGACGTACAAGCGGGTGTCAGAGATTCTTCATTATTGAGGAAGTGTCGAATTTGAGAACGCAGACTGTAATTTACAACGTTCACAACTTTGCCTTTGTATTCAGTTTCAACTGTCAAGTGATGATCTTGGCAATGTCGATCACGGTTCCAGAACAGTGAATTTGGATCAATTGAATATCGAAATTCCCGATCATTGATATCCAATGTTTCAGCATCGATCCGTTTTATATTTCCGACAAGTGTTGGCAGAGTGTTAATGATTACGACTCGCCATTTTTCCATTCTAAGATTGGCGGCTTCAGAAGTTCTTATTAGATATCTCTCAGCATCTTCGAAAGTGGTTTTTCTGCCGGTTGCTTTGTTGTATTCGTCTGTGAAGACTAGGTGCAGGGCACCATCCCCAGAAGCGTAACATTCCAGTTTTTCAGTCACGATTTTTCCTTATTTCGATGGATAAAACTCGCTGTAATCAATTTTTGGAATGTCCGGAGTTTTTGAGCAGATCGGAAACAATTCGCAGAGACAAATAATTGTTCCTAAGATGATTGCACATATAAGAAATTGATCAACCATTTTCCAGATGTTCATTTGATATCCTTCAAGCGGGTGTCTAAAGTTTAGGGACGCAGTTTTCGTAGTCAAGCACACAAACTTCATGCCCGAAGGCTTCAATTTCTATTTTTCCTTCAAGACGAATGAGATACATCACTTCTTGACCATCTGAATTTTCAGTTTCTTCCTTGCTTGGCTGAATTTTTTTCACCACATGAAATGGTTTGCCAATATGTTCGGCATACTGTCTGTATGGTGAAGTGAAGAACTCTCGAAATTGTCCTTCATGATAATTCAGAACAGTGATAATCTTGTCACGATGAGCAATTTCTGGAGAGTCTTTCATTTTGTACCTTGTAATTGAGTGGACTTACTTTTCATTTTTCTTTCAACATGAATACTTGTTCGGCATCCACAGCCAGCAATGCTCGATAAGTAATAACATACAACCAGTCCCACAACGATCCTTTAAGGCATTCTGGAACAACTACAGAATTATCCTGATAGATACACTTTTCAGCCAGATCCAAAGTGAGAAGTTTATATTTCTCAAGACCAGCACGAACCTGAGCGATGGCAAACTGCTTTCCTTCTTCAGTAACAGATGCTGGCCATCCGTCAATGGTTTTGGTATTTGAAAGCAGAACTAAATATCCGGGAACATAAGACATGATATATCCTTTTTTGATGTTTGAACATTGAACACCATACAAGCGGGTGTCAAAAAGGCTGATCTAATCCTTCGCCTGTTGGTGGCAAGGCAACGCCATATGAATTTGGACGACCAGTGAAGTCTGGAGCGTAAGTATCAGATTCTGCAAACAAAGGTTTGCCATGACAGAAACCTTTATCTGTTTCATATTTTTCACATTTGACAAAAATTAAGCGGGTGTCAAGAACAATAAATTTTGCCATCATCGCCGATGTACAGATCACATCCGCCGAAAGTCTGGCTTGCTTTTGTCAAAAGATCTTCAACGTCATCTGCCCAGTCGCCGTCCCAAAAACCTACACCATGATGATTTCTCGTATACCAAAAATCACGTCCTGCATGTTCAAAACATTCGCCATTCAGGCAATTTTCTGGTGTAATCATATGTCCGTATTGTTCGAGGAACTTACGGCAGTCGTCAATCATTTCTGTGATTGACTCTTCAGCGATATCAGACCGACAATAATTGTCATCAAGTGGATTTCCGCCTGAATCGTCTGATTCGTCATTCGAGGAATAAAGAGCAGTTTTGATATAGCTATTAACGAAGTTATCATTGACTTCCGTTGTTTCGATGGTGAGTCTGGGATATTGATTCAGAAGCTCAATTTTTGCTTCTGTGAGACTTTGGCAGCGAAGAAAGTATTCGAACCCGTCTCCAATTGCGGCGTACATTGGAGTGTCTGTGCCGCCCCAATATGCCCCTCCAGCATCATAATCGCCATCAACCATAGTCATTCGAAACAATATAACTTTTGCATTTGGGTTTGTTTCGATGGTTTGGCGACCCATTGGAGCACCATATTTTGAGCCAACTTCTGTTAGTAGTGTATTTCCGTCGATCATTTGATTTCTCCGATTTCGTTTGATTTGGTTACACTACAAGCGGGTGTCAATTTATCTTCCAGTTGAGAATCTGTAAACAGGAACACCGTTTTGTATATCGTCAGTCCTAAAGACGCCTTCCAAAAAGCAGTGATGAAAATCTCCAGTTTGGTGGATGGCTTTATTGAACATAGCAGCTATGTCAAGCCATGTTGGATTTTCTACTACTGGCGATTCGTAATCGCTGCATTCATCTTCGTCGTTATAAGTCAATGCCTTGGCCAGACAACGCCCTTAAAATGTTCTTTGATCATGTCGTTGCTTTCATTAAACAAGCGGGTGTCAAATATGGACAACTCGCACTTTTTTACCTATCCACACACCGCTATTTGCAATACTTGTGTGTGACACCAAAGAATCAAACCATACTTTCCACGTTGCAGGTGCATGTCCAACAACTTTTTTATCGCCAGTCGTTGTTTTTGCCTCTTTCGCTGACATGTATCCAGCGTCTCTTAGCTTCTGTGTCAAGTTCAATTTATTTTCTTCATTGAAACCATAAACACGATCATACACTTTTGTCCCATTTCTCAATTCGTGTACTAGGCATCTTGAAACCATCACTCGCCGCTCTACTCCTGCATGAATTTTTGTTTCTGCTGAGAGTATCGCAGCGATTTTTGTGCCTTGAAGGTGCGAGAAAAAGACGCATCCACGTCGATGTGTTCCGCATGGCTGCTTACAGCAACTTTTCCAACCATTTGTCCAAGTGCTCATTCCCAGCATATACACTGGATCGCCGGTGATGATTACATTTTCATCGATAAATATATCTGGTCCCTTGTCTGGCATTTTTTTAGGTGATACATTACCTAATTTCCACAATTTTGACAAGCTTTGTATTTCCGAAAAGCTTTTTGAACCCTCAATTGCTACAAATTTTCGTTGTTGAGGGGGATTAAGTTTCATCCATTCTCTCAATCCTCTTTCGCTGTGCTGGTTGCCTTGATGTATGGCTGCTCTCAATTTTCTTTTGATTGCCCTTGTCGGGTGAATTTGATCGTCAACTGCAACGCCGCAAATAATTCTTCTTCCGTTTTGAGCGTCGTAGAACTGCGTCTTCTGTTCTGCAACAGAAAATCCGCATCTTGTAACGATTTCTTGTATTTTTCCAACAATCACTGTCAGCAGTTCTTCATTGTCGAAGGAGAACGCTAGGTCGTCAGCGTATCGTGTGTACACTATCTTGGCAGTGCCAATCCATTTTAGGATAGCTTTGTCCATAGCTGCTGCTGCTATGTTGCTGGCTGCTGGACTGGTAGGCAATCCTTGTTTTGCCGCTCCGTCGATCAAAATCATTTCTAAAATTTTTGCAGGAACTTTGCCCTTCAATTTTATTTCTGTCACCGAATCGAAGAAATCTCTTAAATCCATTGTAAGAGTAAATCTATGTCCGACATGGCTTTGAGCATTTGTGACAGCGCTTCGACCTCGCATGAATCCATGTGGCACATCAACCGGACAAGACTTTTCTGCGAGACGGGTAAGGTCACCTACCAGTCTTCGCAGAACAGTCTTTTCTTCTGCGGAAGGAACGTAGATCGTCCGCATTTTTCCACTGTTTCCTTTTTTGATTTTACAAATCTTCATAGAAACAGCCTTTTAGCAGGTACAACGTAGTGGATTTGAATGAATGTTTCAGGCGGAATAAGCAATTTTCATATTGAAATGAAAATCTCGATCATCATGACACAAAAACCATTGTCATTTCAAAATGAAATTTGTGCATGAGGCCCAAAACATTACTTCAAAGCAATGAAGTCTCGAAGCTCCGATAGATCACCCCAAGGCTACTCGGTGTCACGGCGAAACGCACGCTACACTGATCTATCTACAGACAGCTACCTGCCAATCCGCCGTCAGGCAACGACACCTGAATGATTCTCTCCGGCAGCAAAACACCTAAGTTCAATTCAACAAGCGGGTGTCTTAGTTGTTTCGTTCACTTTCATATTCCGAAAGTAGTTTGCGAAATTGATAATGATGGTTCCAATCACGGAAGCATGTTCCCAATGCTCCTCTATCATCACAGACATATGATCTGGTGAGCAGCCATGCTCGAAAGCCTGATTTCGCTCTTTCCAAAGGTAATGTGTCAGCTTGTTTAAGAAGTTCAATTAGATCATGTTCGTTGATTGTCCAACCTTTTTTCATTTGAGATTGTTGAGCGTAATCAATATAGAGTCCTTGCGTAAGACGATATCGATATGAATGTTCTTTGAAGTTTCGATCTTCGAAACGTCGAATGATATCTGCGAAAACTGGCAGAAAAGGGACTCGTGGTTGAACGTTCCATTTGTACGTTCCATTTAGATATTCGTTATGGCCCCATTGGAGTTGATAATCATTGACAACTTGAGATTTGTTATTGGTGTGAACTGTAAAAATTTTCAGATCAGGGAACATTGCTTGATAGTATTCTGTCTGGGCTTTGACAGTTTCTTCCCGCATAGCTTTCATGTGCCGAGAGCCAATTTCTGAAATTTGTTGATCAATGTCCATTTGTGTTTCCTTCAATCAACAAGCGGGTGTCTACTGTTGAACACGATATCTAAATGACTTGAAGTCCATTGGGAGTCCATCAACCTGTTTACAAGCGGGTATCAATATGAATCTACGTCAACACTTACAGGTGTGTTGTGCATGAACTCAAGTTTTTCTTCGAATTCACCATTGAAAACAAAATTGACTTTTTGTTTTCCATTTGGCAAAAACAGCCCCAGAATTGGCACCATGTTAAATCCGGGAGTTTTATTGAAGAGATAGTACAAGCCTTCAATTTTGCCTTGTTTTCCAAAGATTGCTAAATCGCAACCCCATTCAGTATTAGGCAATGAAGGAACCAATGCCTCAATGGTTGTTTTTGCATGATCGAAATCATCGAAGATGGTGGCATTCGCACTAGGCTTTTTCATGCCGATGTGCTGTTGAATGGCATTTTCCACATGTTCGTAAAATGAAATTTGTTCACTTTCGCTTGTCGAGTTGTACCAATCTTCTGATCGAGACGTTAACATTGGATCAGATATATGCTGTGCTGCTTCATACAAAGCCTCATACTTATATTGATCCATCAAAATTCCATCAACAATGTACCACTCTTGTCTGGTTGATTTTTCAGCAATGCCATCGTAGTGACTTGAATAAACCACAGGCTTAAACAGTATTTTCTGTTCAGGATCGTAGCCTTTCATGTTTTCAAGAGCGGCGAATCCGAATCCTTGATTTTGTGCATGTTGACTTGGATTGTCGTCCAGTTTTTCTTCATTAGTGGCATTTTTATAGCAACGAACATGCCAGCATGACGGATCTTCGATTTCATAGTGGAATCCACCGGCCCTACCATATCCATCATACTCTCCGACGCATCCGTTCATTCGAACGAATTCACCAGACTTTAGTTCGTGACCACAACCTTTACACAACCAAGAAAACATTCCCATTTCATTTCCTTCAATCAACAAGCGGGTGTCACTCTTCCAGCGACTCTTTGAGCTTCAATTCATCAATTTTTTGGAGCAAATTTTCACGTCGATTCCTCACTCGATTTGAAAATCGGTGAGACTGACGCATCCCTGTGGGCGGTCGATCCTTTTCTTGATGTTTCCTGCTAACAATATCTGGATAAAGACTGTCAAAATCAGGATTTCCGGGTCTCCATCCTTCATCACAATGTCTTCGAGTGTCTCCCATACGATTCTCCGTTATATGTGTGGCAAGATTCTTTTTTGAGAATCAATCTTCATGATTTCTTTAGCAAGTTCAACACTTGCTTCGTTGCGTAGGTCGCTTCGAATCATTTGACAATCAACAAGCGGGTGTCACTTCATTTGAGCTTTGTTTTTTGAATTGAATCGGATCGTTCAGGTATGCCACCATCCAATGAGTAATCCAGACATACAATTTGTCGAGTCCGTGATTTGTATCTTTTAGACATTTCTTGAACCATCGGGCGTCTGTTTCATAAGCAACACGACAACGTTCATCGCAAATGTCAGAAAATTCAACAATTTCTGACCGAGTCATTGCAAGTCTTGCGGTCTCATATCTCACAACATGAACTGGTGATGGATCTGCCATTTCATAACCAGTGTATTGTTTTGCACAAACTGACTCAGCGATCAGACTCGGAACAAATACAAGGTCATCGTAATTTTCACGATCAAATCCATGTTCAAGTAATATGTCTTTATCATCATTAAAAAGAGTATGTGCTCCCAACCAACCATTTTCTTTGACCAAAGTAAAAAACTTGGCAGCTTCAGAAAAGTTCCAGAAATCGACACTATTGGAACGTCTTCCGGGCAGTCCATCAGACACCTGATATTCAATTGCTCCAATTGCTCCACGTCGTTTGTCTTCTGTGCTATCTGGCGACATGACGGATGGAATCAGATAAATCTTAGCGTCATCGTCACGCATTAGAATAAGAGATTCTTTTTTGTTTGTCAAATAAAGAGCATCAATAATCGCTCGTACAGCAAGATTGATCTGCTTGTCAGTTCTTGGTTGTGGTTCGTGTTTTGCCATTTTGAACTCCAAAATTGTAAAATGGTCTAAAGTCCTGCTTTACAAGCGGGTGTCTTCACACCCTACAAGCGGGTGTCAAGCAGGTGGTTCAGTAAGTTTTGTGACACAAGATCTGCAAACGTTTTCATAATTGCCTGCCATGTTCTTTCTTTCAGAAGATGATGTAAACACTTCTGTCTTTCCAAAGAATTCATTGCAACAATCACAACTATACATGTCCCAGCAATTTTGGCATATCAATTCTAATGGCGTACTTTGTATTCCGCCGACACCATGCCAATCATTTCCATGCCCAACAATCGCCTCAAACCGCTCTCCGCAACAATCGCATTTTGGTCGAATTTTTACATCAATGTTGTTTTCTGCAAAGAATTTTGCACAACGCAAAATTTCTTTCAGTCCTTCATTGTCAGTAAAATGAAGCAGTGCATCTTCAGAATTCAAATCAATTTCATCAATTTCACGACCCTCTTTGATTCGTTCGATAATTTCCTTTTCTGTCGAACAACCCATTAAGCCACTGCTGTAAACATTCCAGAATTCGCCTTTGTCGTCAAAATAGGCATAATTGCATTCATATATGCAACCATCATATCCTCCGCCCTCATAGGAGTACAAAAAGTTCCGAACCTTTTTCATTGGTTGATAGAAACTAAGCATGGCGTCTGCTTGCTCAGTTGAGATAGGATCAAAATCAACTTGATCAAAAGTGACACCAGAATCAATCAATTCCTTCCAACCGTATGGAAAGGATGATTCTACACCTTGATACTGATCAGTGTTGATTGCTCCAATCACTTCGCCTGTTTTAGATATTGCCAGAATCATAATCGTTCTTCAGTGCAAAATTTGTATTCGTCACACCTAACAAGCGGGTGTCTAATCTTCACTTTCGGCAAAAATCGGCTCCAATAGATCATAGGCGGCACGCAAACGATTCATTGGAGTTTTTGGGTCAAATTTATTGCCCTCTTTCCGCAACTCTTCTGTCTGCGGATTGATTTTTTCTTGAACTCTTTCCAATAACGTCCATAGTTCTGTTGAAGTCTTAGCATCACCTTCAAGTGGCGGAAGATCCAAACTGATCGGATCGCATTTACGAGGATCAAAACTATTGTTTGATCCTCCGGGTTTCACAAAAGACGGATTTTCGTAAATCGAAGTGCCATTCACTCGATCGGTGAGTTCCTGTTCCAAAATTTGTTTTACATGATATGGGTGATAAATTTCACCGTTTTGTTGTCGAGACGGCAGATCGTTTTTTGACCAATTACCGACCAAGGCGATTGATTTAAGTTTCTTTCGCCCTTCATGTAATACGATTTCTTTTCTTACATAGCTACCAAAAGAATTATGGTAGTGCAAAATTGTTCCGGGTTTCTGATTTTGCAGATAGTTTGCATCTTTGTCAAGAGCCTTAGTAAAGTATTCTGCAAAGCTGATGGATTGCAAAATTTCACTGGACAAGAATGATTTCTCAGTGCCAGCGTAATCTAACTCATCTTTTGTAATACGGCAAAGCCAGCTTCCGCCGAGTGATTTGATGACTTCCCATTTTGGGTTTGAGTCAGCGTAATGAGCACGAAATGTTAAGCCAGCTTTAATTCTTTTTACAGTCATGTGATCTCCGTGTTTGTGTTTGAACATTGATCAAGCGGGTGTCTTAACGAATACATTCCTCTTCCACAAACCGTTTCATTACAGGAAGCAATGCGCCTATCTGTTCTTCGCACAAGAACATATGAGTAGTGAATATAGTTCCTTCTGGGAACACTACAGGACGCCAGCCACGATCGCAAATCTGAGGATTGGCATCATCGCATCCCAACTCTATGCAACCATCTGTGAGTTGGATGGAGCATTTTGTCTCATAACGATCAATAAAACATCGTTTCTCGACAGACTTAGTTGACAAGAAAACGTCAAATTCTTTGATCAGAGTTTCAACATGTTCAATCGTTAAGTGCATCCGAGTGTTGTATAAAATATCATGGTTCAACCACGGAAAACCTGAAATCGGTATTGGATCAATTGGTGGCTTTACAGTCACCAACACTTCGCCTTCCATTTTGTGCGGATTAACTGATTGCACACCTAGCCAGATCGCTGCTTCACTGGCTAGAGAAGAGTCTTGAATCGAACATTCTGTGCCTTTCAAGTCAACAAATTCACTGATTCCAAATCCACGATCTGTTTTTCTGGTTTTCATAATCAACCTTACATTGATCAAGCGGGTGTCTTTTTTAACCTATCATCTTCAACAAGATCAACTAGATTTAATCGTTGAGATACCTGTCCCATTGGAAATTCATCTTTGTGTTTTGCCCAAAATCCAGCACAACAGGCATCATCAGAATTATGACAAATTCTATGTCCAGTAAATCCACCATATGGATCGGCGATTTGAGATTCCAGATTTTCGAGGTCTAAAGGAGAATCTGGACGATAAATACAAGTTGAGCATTGCTTGCTTTGAACTCTGAATCCAGTCATTTTCGTGATTGTCCATTGCAAAATTTGTAGTGACTAACTCTCCCTAGCAAGCGGGTGTCAAAAATGGGCGATAGGAAACTATCGCCCATTTAGTTCCAACTACGCAGCTTCCCTTTGAAGCTCTTCAGCAACGGTTGCTTCCAGCAATCTAGTCAAAGCATTTTCCATTGACTTGTCCGATGACTTTCCAGCGACCCACTTCAGCATATCGGTTGCGAATCGACGAACGGAAACATCTTTGCCTTCGTCGTTCTTCACATTCTCGAAGAATGTACGGATGTTTCGCATGTTGCGAGCAACCGACTTGACTGGTTCAAGTTGAGACTGCACAGAATCGCTGTTGATCTTTGATTCTGCATCAGCGAGAATATGTTCTCGCACCTGATCAGCAACGGAACTTCCGTTGATTTTTCCGTCTTCATTCTTCAAGGTTTCGATTACTTCAGTTCGTTTTTCAGAACTCAAAGCAAGCAAGTCGATTGCTCCGCTCGTTGGAAGCTTTCCTTCATGAACCAATCGTTGTTCCTGTTCAGAAAGAGAAAGCAACTGTCGAAGGCGACCAACCTTAACTGTGCTCTTGTACCGATACAGCGATGCAATCCGTGTTTCCGTGTATCCATACATTTCACGCAATCGATTCTGATTGTGTGCATCATCGATATCGCTCGTCTCATTACGATGAGCGTTTTCAATGATGTTGTTTGTCAACGCAACTTCTTCATTGCAATCAACAAACTTAACCTGAATCATGTATTCAGGATCATGCCGATTAACATCATCTGTTCCGACAAATCCTTCACGGATCAATCGAACTGCATTAGTTCTCGTGAACCCTGCGGTTACTTGAAGTCGCTTGTCTTCTACTTTGCGACATTCAATCGGTTGACGCTGTCCAGCATCAAAAATGGACATTGCCATTTCGATGATTTTTTCAGCGTCAGGAGCGAACTTTCGTCCTCGGAGTTCTTCTCTTACGATGATCTGAGTTGGATCAACAAAGAACAAATCGCCACGACGAACAGTGCCAGCATTGAACTTAACAGCCATAACAAATCTCCAGTTAAAATTGATTTTTCAAAACACATTTGACAAGCGGGTGTCAACCATGCCTGCCGATGATATAGACAAGAGCAAACAAAACGATCATTTCTAAAATTTACATAATCATGCCTCTTTGAATTTAGTATCGATTTTGCAATCATCTCCATCACTGGCAGATTGATCAGAATCGTATGAGATAACTTGCAGATGATCTCGACATTCTTCAATCTCAACAATTTTGTTGTTAGCATGAATTATGACGGCATCTGTTTCAAACGAACATCCATTGACTTCTACTCGCATTTATTTCTCCAAATTCAAACTATCTGAAAAGATGCCTCTTGGCGTGTCGTCTTTCGTTCCCATGAAGCAATCACCTTTCCCGGATTAAATCGGATATCAACTCCCAGAACTGGGTCATAACCAAGATGAGAATTGCAACCTCCGGATTTGCACGAATCTTCGTAAACAGTTACCCATTTGTCAATGTTTTCTGTCGATGGCTTGCCATACTCTTTTTTCCATTCCATTGGAGTATGACGTAATTTGCCAGCCCGACTGAGAACTGTGCTGATTTGGAAGACATGTTTTGGTGTTCTGCTGCGACCCATTGTTAATTTCTCCTAGCGGGGACAATTCCCCGCTCTCAACAAGCGGGTGTCATTCTGCGAAAAATGCTCTTGGATTGTGTTCCTCGACACGCAATCTTTTGAATTCTGTTTCAGCTTGCTTCCACAGTAAAACTTTTTTCTCAATTTCTTGATTTTTGCGTGACTTGAT
>Ga0163144_10001781_pt1 | contig 50399 bp, 32 predicted proteins | sample OliLak19BULKMAT1_FD_123175 | JGI IMG/M metagenome (GOLD analysis project Ga0163144, IMG submission 123175) | Freshwater microbial mat bacterial communities from Lake Vanda, McMurdo Dry Valleys, Antarctica - Oligotrophic Lake LV.19.BULKMAT1 | ecosystem: Environmental > Aquatic > Freshwater >... | reverse complement strand
TTGTTCGTGGCGTGTTCGGGGGCGAGCGTACGGTCGCGCGCTGGTGCTCGCGGCGACGGCTTGAGCAAGCGCGACGTCGCGAACTGGCGCAGGTGCGCAAGCAAATTGAGGCCGTACCGCCGGCAACGTTTGCGCATTTTCTGCAGCGCTGGCAGCACGTCGCGCATTCAAGGCGATTTGACGGGAGTGACGCCGCGAAACAAGCCGTCATCCAATTGCAGGGTGTGGCGCGCTCCGCCGGCGAATGGGCTCGCGAAATACTACCCGCGCGAATTGCATCGTTCGACGCCAAACAGTTCGCGGGGTTGAGCGCGAACAGTTCACCTGTGTGGGTGGCAGAACCGCGAAAGTCCTCCACGGCTGCGTTTAACGCCACGAAGATTGGTCGCGTTCGCTTCTTTCCGCGCGGCACTGGCGCCCTTTGGATATCGCCACCGATGGCCGACTCAGCGCTCAGTGACAAGGCGTTGCAGACGCTGGTCGCGCTGCGCACAGATGGCGCGTCATTCACGCTCGACTTGTCCATCGCGACGAAACTGGGTCCGCAGGCTACCCGTGATGCGCTCAAGGAATTGGTGAGCGCGGGCCTCGTCACCAACGACCATATCTCAACACTGCGCGACGTGGTGCGTTGGCAACCATCGCGGCCGCCCAAACGCGACGATGAGCCCGACCCGACACGCTGGCTGCCCGCCGACTTCAAGCCATCTCCCGGTCGACCGTTTGCGCAGCGTCGCGTGAACGCACGTCGCCTTCCGCGTTGGCGGCGCGCTGATTGGGAGGGTGATGCGCATTGGAGCGGCCGCTGGGCGCTGGTGCATGTTGCCGGTGTGCTTGGCGCGCACGATGGCCCGACGCAGCGCGCCGAGCAGATTGCGCGCGTTTGGCTGGGGCGGTATGGCATTGTGTCGCGTGATTGGTATGTGCTGGAGCGTCCGCCGGTGTCGTGGCGCGACATCTACCACGAACTGAAGCGCCTGGAGTTTCGCGGCGACGTGCAGCGGGGCTATTTCGTGGCGGGTTTGGCGGGCGCACAGTTCGGGTTACCCGAAGCGGTGGAGATGTTGCGCGCGCCCGTGAACGAAAGTGCCGAACCCCTGGTGGTGCTCAGCGCCAGCGACCCTGCCAATGTCTACGCGCTGAAAGCTCTCGGCGGTGTCAGCGTCCATCCGCTGGAGCGTCCACGTGGTGCGAGCGCGCTGTTGGTCACACGTGCGGGGCGTATTGTCATGAGCGCCGAGGGCAAAGGCGGGAGACTTCGGTTCAGTGCGGAGGCTACGGAGCACGATGCGCGCGAATGCGCACAGGCACTCATTGCGCATTACGCTCCGGCGCCTGGCACAATGCGGCGACAGGACAGGGTGATCGAAACCATTGACGGTAACAAGGCGACGAAGTGGAAATGGGCTTCGGTTATGCGCGAGGCGGGTATGACGGGTCGTGCGGGTGCGTTGCGGTTTTAGGCGGTGCTGCTGCCTGCCCAGATTGGGGTCCACAGATTGGGGTCACACACATTGGGGTCAGAGCCGCCATGTTGACCGATCGGTCAAATTGTCGGCTCTGACCCCAACAACCAACAACAGACCCCAACGGCATGACCCCAACAACACCAACAACATCACCCCAACAAAAGACCCCAGCAAAAATCCGCGCTACTCCATCGGCGGCGGGGAAACCCGCTTGCCCCACACCGGCGGAGCTGGCTCCTTCTTCGCGCGATTGCCCGGGTTCTCCCTGAGCAGCCGCATCCCCTCCTGCACCGCGCGCTCGAGCTGCATGTCGCGTCCCGCGATCGCGTCCTTCGGCCAATTTTCAACTTCGATATCAGGGCCAACGCCTTCATTCTCGACCGCCCACTTATCGTCTCGGCCGAAAAAGCCGAATCGCGGCGCAATCATCGAACCACCGTCGACAAATGGTGGCGTGTCAGTCGTCGCAACAAGTCCGCCCCACGTGCGGGTGCCAACCAGCGGGCCAATTTTCCGGCGCTTGAACATGTACGGCATAAGATCGCCACCCGATCCCGCCATCTCGTTGATGATCATGACTTTCGGCCCCCAGATGCCCGATGCAGGGCTCGTAAACGGAAGTCGATCACCGACCGGATTGTTGAAATAGCCGTCGTAGTCGCGGCCCAGAATATCAACGATATAATCAGCCGCGGATCCGCCACCGTTATAACGCTCATCAACAATCACTCCGGCCTTATCCTGCTGCGCGAAGTAGTACCGGTTGAAACTGGTGTACCCGGGCTGCCCCGTATTGGGGATGTACACGTACGCGAGTTTGCCTCCCGACAATGAATCAACCTTGCGACGGTTGGCCTCAACCCATGCACGGGTGCGCAATCCCTGCTCGTTTGCAACGGGCAGCACCGTAACCTGACGCGCCCCGTCCATCACCGGACGGTTGTTGACCGTCAGCACCGTTTGCCGGTTTGCAGTGCCGTCCAGCAGTCGATAAATGTTATCCGGCGCGGTGAGCGGCACGCCATTGATCGCCAGGATAAAGTCACCGTTTCGCACATTGACCCCGGGCATGGCCAGTGGCGCGCGCAACTCCGGATTCCAGCTTTCACTCTCGTAAATCCGATCAATACGATACCGATCGTTCACCACGGATACGTCTGCGCCGAGCAGTCCGGCAACGGAGGTCGGCGATTCGATATTCATGTCGCCGCCACGCACGTACGAATGGCCAACCGCAATCTCCGCGCCCATCAGGTCCATCAGGTAGTTCAGGTCGGCGCGATGCATGACATGCGGCAGCAGCGGAGCATACATCGCCTTGTCGGCCACCCAATCGGTGCCATGCATGTTGGGCACGTAGAGGTTGTTGCGCTCGTTGCGCCACCCTTCGTCAAAGATCTGCTTGAACTCGGCCCTGGGATCGATGTAGGCTCGAAGTGTGGCGGCCACCCGCCCACTGCCTGCGGCCGGCACGGTCTTGCCAGCATCAACGATATGCAACGCGGCCTGCGCACCGCCGGTGCGATACAACAACTTCTGCGCGTCTCCACTCACGACGTACTGCGCCACCCCTTGTACGAACGGCGCGGCCCGACGCGTGCGCAGTTCGTAGCGGTGCAACGTACTCGCACCGCCGCCGCCACCAGCAGCATTGGTGCCGCTCGCGGGAATCGGCTCAAGAAAGAACACCGTTCCCACAGGCCCCGCCTTGAGCTGCGTGTAATTCCGTAGCGCCACGTCCTGCACAGCAATGATGCGTTGTTGAATGCCCTCAAAGTCAATCACGGTCTCACGACGTGCGTTACGTGCGGCGTTCGCATCGGACGCCGTCGCCGAATCAGTACCGACCGGTCTCGCGGCGCGCGTGGCACCCGTGTCGGTACGCGGCGCCGCCGGCGCGCCGGGTTCACGCGGTGCGGCGCCGGCACGCGCCGCTTCCTCATCACTTTCCGGTAACAGCGGTGACGGCTCCGACTTTCCCAACACTGCGAGATACAGCGCCTTCGTTTGCGGCTTGTCGTACGCCGACATGTCCAGCAGCGACGAATTCAATCCGAAATCCGTCGAGGCAAAGAACCACAGATATTTCCCGCTGGCATCCCACACCGGCATGGTCGCATCGGCCAGCCCGTTGGTGATCTGTTCTTTCTTGCCCGTCTGCGTGTCGTACACGAACACTGCCCGAAACAGCGACGGCAGATGTTTCGAGTAGGTCAGGTAGCGTCCGTCTGGACTCCACACGGGCACAATGGAGCGATCGGCATTGAAGTGCATATCGGCATCCGCGACCGCCGCCGTTCCGGCCGTCACATCGACAATCCACACCTGAAAGCGTGAATCCTGAAACGCTATACGACGTCCATCCGGGCTCCACGATGACACATACGGACGACTGGGTGATGGCAGCGTGATTTCGCGCGGGGCAGTCAGCCCCGCTTGTGGTGCAATGTACAGTTTGTACTCACCGCTCTTGTCGCTGAAGTACGCCACCGAATTTCCGTCGGGCGACCACATGGGCAGAATTTCTGCCGACGCGCTCGACGCGGTCATGTTCCGCACGTCCCCCTTCTCGGCGGGGACTGTGAAAATTTCACCGCGGGCTTCCACTGCGGCGCGACGGCCGGTGGGAGAGAGTGCCATCGCCACCGTGCGCGACGTGACATCTTTCCACTGCGGCATCATCCACGCAAAGTCGCCGCTGGCCGAGATGTTTATTTTTTTCCCGGTGCCCGTTTTCGGATCGAGTTCGTGCACGTAACCCGCCTGCTCGAAGACAATGGTGTTGCTACCCGCGTCCAGCGTCTTCACATCGAAGTCCTTGAACTTCGTGAGTTGCGCGACGGCCTTCGATTTGCCGTCGAACGACCACACGTTGGCCACACCATCGCGGTCGGAGATGAAATACACCAGGTCGCCGAGCCACACGGGATCCATGTCTTTCGAGTCTTTCCATGGTGGCGTCACGACTTCGTGTGAGGCCAGGTCCATGATCCACACCGGACGATTCTGCCCGCCGCGATAGTTGCGGCGTTCCTCATCCCACGAATTGTTCATGCGGTACGCGACGCGCTTGCCATCCGGCGAAATTTTTCCCTGGTAGGCGCGCGGCATTGGCATGGCGGTCTCAAACCCACCTGATATGGGCACGGTCCAGAAGCGCGCGGCGGCCGTCGGAGCCCACGCCGCACGACTGCTCGCAAACACGATGCTTTTGCCATCGGGCGTCCAACCCTGCACGTTGTCGGCCGAGGCATGCCACGTGAGGCGCTTCGGAGTGCCGCCCATGCTGGGAATGACGTAGACATCCGTATTGCCGCCGTATTCACCGCTGAATGCAATGGCCCGTCCATCCGGCGAGAACTTGGGGCTGCTTTCGTTGCCTACGCTGGTCAGACGTCGGGCCACGCCACCCGCGCGTTCGACGACCCAGATATTCCCTGCGTATGAAAACGCGATGTGTGTTGCGCTGACCGACGGACTTCGCAGCATTCGCGTTGGCGCCACTGACGTTGCGGCCCAGTCGGCTTGTGCGTTCGCAGGCGGCGTGCACAACGCCAGGCTTGTGACAATTGACACGAATGTCGCTGCGAGTGGCCCTGTGCGGGGCTGTGAGCCGAGCTTCATATGCAGATGACCGGGATTGGGGGGCGGATTGTGGCTCAATCTTACGCCGTCGAGCCAACCTGCGCCATCCAAAAGGCCGGGGACCCTGCAGGCGACCCGGCAAACAACCGACCGATGCGCGGGTATGGGGTAGAGGTTCGCGCTGTTTCAGCACCGTTCTGTCTGTTCACTGAACGGCTATCACTTCCTCGGTTCCTCAATCGGAAACATTCCCATGGCTAAATCCAGTCCGAAACAATCCGCCCCTGCGTCAGCGTCCAACGCCCCCGAAGCGATGAAGTCCGCCGGTGCGATTACGCGTCAACAGCTCATCGACAACCTCAACGAAGATCTTGCGCGCGAATACCAGGCCATCATCGCGTACGTCGTGTATTCGCAGGCCATCAAGGGCGCGCAGTACATGAGCATCGCGAAGGAACTCGAAGTGCACGCCGGCGAAGAACTCGCGCACGCCATTATCATCGCCAAACAGATTGACTATCTGGGCGGAGACATTGGCACGACGCCGAAACCGGTGAAGACCTCAGACGACCCGAAAGAAATGCTGAAGTTCGATCTGGACAACGAAGCAGAAACCATTCGCGCGTATCGGCAACGCGTGAACGAGTGCGAAGCGCTCGGCGAATACGCCATGGGTGAACACATTCGCGAAATTCTCAAGGACGAGCAGGAACATTTGACGGATTTGGCGAGTGCGCTCGGCATCGATCCGCCGCATTTGTCGTAGGGGCTAGAACATCGGGGCGACTGGCGCAGTGCGCGGAGCTGGCGCGGAACTGCGCAGGGGTCAGGAACGGCGCAGGGGTCAGGAACGGCGCAGGGGTCAGAAACGGCGCAGGGGTCAGGAACTGCGCAGGGGTCAGGGGACAGGAACTGCAGCATTCAGGGTTCAGGGTTCAGGGTTCAGCAACGGCAGGATGCGTCGTCGCGTCGGAGAGTTGGACGAGGGGTCAGGAACTACAGGCCTCAGTGTTCAGGATTCAAAGTTGCGCGAGGGGCCCTCTGACCACTGAATTCTGACCGTCTCCAAATCATGCACTCGCCCCCCACTGACCCCTGGTCCACCTCCACCCCCGTTGTGGCGCACCCTTCAGTTCCTGAACACTGAACCCTGAACACTGAATGCCGCAGTTCCTGACCCCTGAATTCTGCAGTTCCTGACCCCTGTGTCCTGACCCCTGTGTCCTGACCCCTGTGTCCTGACCCCTGTGTCCTGACCCCTGTGTCCTGACCCCTGTGTCCTGCTGTTCGCCCCCTGCTCACCAAGCTGTGGCCGTCTCCTGCCCCCGTCCGTTCCTGCCCTCGCCATTCCCGGAAAGGAAGAACGCGGCGGCAACCAATGTTGCCTCCGCGTTTCGTCGTCATCGAGCATGGCGAAGTTCGATATCGCCGCCGCAGAAAGATTCGGCGATTCCGCCATCAGAAATGCTGCTGCAGCGAATGCGGACAGGATGCGCGTCAGGCGTTTCATTTGCGCGTCTCCACGAATACGATGGTGGGTTTCCACACACCGAACGCAGTTACGTTCGAATCTCGCGTGTCGCGCGAAACAAGCAGTGCTCTACACGGGCGATTCAGATGCAATGTTGGAAAGCGTTCCTTATTCGCAAGTTTTATCGACGGAGGCTACCTTTCATCTTCGCTAATGCGCGCATTTTTTTGAACCACTCTAATCGCACGACAACACGTTGCACGCGAAGCCCCGTCCATCTGTCCCAATTCTCAAGAACGTATTGCCCCGGTGCTGCTGCCCAGATCGCATTCTTTCCGGCGGGACCGATAACGCGCGTGTTCAGCAAGCGCGTTGACGGCCCTGGTTTTTAACTCCCCCACGGCGCCGGCGGAACCGCCACCGGTTTCGTCAAGTCAAACTCCACGCGAAATCGACGGTCAGTGCCTTCGCGCCGCAACTCGTACACGTATTGCGTTGGCGTGATCTGCACGGTCCATACGTTGGTGCGCGCGGCAGGAAGGAGGGCCGCGGTGAAACTGTCTGCCGCAAACACCATCGTTGAAGCCGTGCCACCCGCCCGCGCGTCGCCACCGTACTGCGTGACAGCGTCCTCGCTGCCATCTTCGTGACGATGATCGTGCTTGAGACGAGCGCTGCTGGCAGTGCGCGTAAACACCCATGTGCGCGACCGATTCGCTCCAACATGAAACGGAATGCGCACCGTGTCGCCACAACCGCGTACGTGCAGAACGAGGCGCTGGCCTCGCATGGCGCTGTCAGCGGGCTGCGGGTTGACGAGCTGACCTTCAAAGGCGCGGCCGCAATGCTTTCGGAGTGCGTTGAGAAACTCATCGGCCGGTCCAGAGACGGCGGTAGTTGCGGCAGACAGTAGCACGGCGCCGGCAACGAGCGCGAGCGAAAAGCGGGCGGAACGGCGCGAGTGAGAAGCCATGCTGGAAGTTACTGCTCGGAGGCCGACCGCGCATACTCGGCGATGGCTGCGCCGCTTGCTATCGCCGCGCCTCCCGCGCATTTGGCATATCGCGCCACGCCGTCAACAAACCCACCGCCAGCCCAACATGGAACGCGACACCGCCTGCGACCAAGTGTGTCAGTTGCCACATCACCACACTCGCCCCGGCCATGAGCCACGTGCCGACGAGATACGCCATGGCAAATCGGGGCAGCACGGGCAATGCAAACCGCCACCACACTACGCCCAATGATACGAGCGCCATGGCCCCCTTGAGCACCGCCATGGTGCGCAGCAAGCGCGCCAAATCGGCGGACATGACGGGCGCCGCCGCTGGGCCTGCCCACACCATCGGGATGGCCATGCTCGCTACACAGCCAACTGCCACGAGCGGTCGCCACGTAGCGCCTCGAGGAGTGGTCGCTATTGCCTGCAGGCCCGGCTCGACCACCCGGTTGCGCGGTACGGGCGCCGCTGAGCATGGGGTTTGCATATGGGTCTGGAAGTGGTTACTTCGATAAGTAACCGCAAAGTGGCGCGCCGGGCAATCGGGCGGCATGCTGTCGCAGCAACTACGGCGCTGCCCTGACGGTGGCTCCCTGGCGCGCGTACTGTTTCTGCTTTGGCTCTCGTTGCCGGTCGTTGCCACATCTGACAACGTTGCCGCCCACGCTGCAACGGGGACTGACGCGCAAGCAGCGGGACGTGAACCAATCGGCGTGTACACCCAACGGAGCGCCATGAACAACTACGCGCGATTTCTCATCGTCGCACCAACAGTGGCGAGCCTGCTTGCCCTGATGGTGCCGCGGGCCCCCGCAGCCGAGCGCATTGCCTCGAACGACAACCGCGTCTCGGCTGGCGTGCTTCGCAACGGCGTCTTGACCGTTCGCCTCGACGCGCGTGCTGGCGACTGGCATCCCGACCGCGAGACCGACCCCGGTCTCACCGTGCATGCATTCGGTGAAACCGGCAAACCGCTGCAAGTTCCCGGGCCGCTCATTCGCGTACGTGCCGGCACCGTCGTTCACACCGTTGTTCGCAATTCACTCGGCGCGCACTCGCTGATCGTACACGGTTTGCGGGCGACGGGCACGGCAACGGGCGGCCTCGACACCTTGCATATTCGCGCGGGCGAAACCCGTGCAGTGCGTTTCACAGCCAACGTGCCCGGAACGTACTACTATTGGGGCACGACAACCGGCGCAACCGATCACAATCGGCCCGGTCTCGACTCACAACTCAGTGGCGTCATTGTCGTCGATGACGCCCATGCCCCGCGCGTGCCGCGTGATCGCATTTTCGTGATTGGTTTGTGGACGACACAAGTGCGCGGTGGCGTCGTCGCCCGTGACGACCTCTTGCGGTTTGTGATGAACGGACGCGCGTGGCCGAACACCGAACGCCTCACGTACACCACTGGAGATTCCGTTCGGTTTCGTATTGTGAACACCAGCAGCGCGCCACATCCGATGCACCTGCATGGTTTTTACTTCAACATCGATGCGCGGGGCAATGGTCGGGTCGATGAGGCCTTCAATCGCGCCCGAACACCACGGCTTGTCGTGACAGACCGCGTGCCGCCTGGCGGCACGCTTGCGCTCACCTGGGTCCCGGAACGCAGCGGCAATTGGTTGTTTCACTGTCATGACAATTTCCACATTCTGGCCAACCGCCCGTTGGACGGCTCACCGCCGCAGCCGCCGGTAACACAACACGTCACAAACCACGCGATGGATATGATGGGCGGCCTGGTACTCGGTATCGAGATTCAGGCGCGACGTGGCACGCCGGTTGCAACAGAACCCCGCACGCGGCGCGCGCTGCGACTGGTTGTGCGCAATGATACCGGTGGCACAGCCGACGAACCTTCGTTCGGCTACGAGTTGCAGGATCCAACGGCTCCGAACGGCAGCACACAACCGCTGCTGCCGGGCCCCACGCTGGTGCTCACGCGAAACGAAGCCGTTGCCATCACCGTCGTGAACGAAATTCCCGAACCAACGGCGGTACACTGGCACGGCATTGAACTCGACAGCTACTACGACGGTGTGGCAGGCTTTGCGGGCCGCCGTGGACGCATCGCACCTGCCATCGCGCCAAATGACTCCTTCGTTGCGCGTTTTACTCCCCCCAGAGCGGGCACATTCATCTACCATCCGCACGCGGACGAACTTCGTCAGCAACAAGGGGGGTTGTCCGGGGCCATCGTTGTGCTCGAACCCGGGCAAATTTTCAATCCAGACAATGACATTGTGTTGCTGATCAGTACCCCGCGGCGCGGGGTCGACGGCACCACGGTGTTGCTGAATGGCACCAACGCGCCCGTTACGCGAGAATGGCGCGTTGGCCAGCGTTACCGATTACGGTTCGTGGACATTCACACGGCACGACCAAGCATGACGGCCCGCATGTTGCGCGATTCCACCGTGCTCTCGTGGAGGGCCATTGCGAAAGACGGCATGGATTTGCCTGCAGATCAGGCCACGACGCAACCCGCGCAACAATTGATGGGGAACGGTGAAACCTACGATTTTGTGTTTACACCAGCCGCGCCCGGAAATATTCGATTGATTGTGTCAGCGCAGACGGGACAGGTGCTGGTCTCTATGCCAGTTGTCGTGCGGTGACGGACGTTATTTCGCCTACCCTCAGCGCCCCTCCGCCATCACTCGTCGCAACTGCAGTGCATCGAGTCCGGCCAGGTCCGCCGCGCGGTTCACGTCCTCACTCGCCGTACCGTCACCCTCACCAATCTTCAGGCCCTTCGTCGACCTACGCGCGGGGCTGACACCCGCCACAATCAGCATTCTCGAGTTGAACATCAACGCGCAACAGGCCGGGCCTGGCCGCGCACGATCTTCCAGCACCACTCGGCAAAACAACTCCCGGTCTTCGGGGTTGTCCGGCGGCGAACACCGCGGCGGCACCTTGACGGAATACCCCGATTCCAACAATGAGAGTTCGCTACGCAGAATTTGATCGGCCACTTTTCGCGGCATCAAATTTGGCGCCCTCGGGGTCTCGGCCTTGGCTGCCGCAGGCAGGGCACGCGCGCCTGCATCGCTGGCTGTATTTTCGCGCGCGTTTGCCTGCGGTGCAGCACGACACCCCACAGACAGCCCGTCCGCGATCAGCCACAACGCAATCCTGCGCCGTTTACAGATCACTGCCGCATGGGTTCTGAGGGGGCTGACGTTTAACCTGAGCCCTTACGTTCTCAGCTCGCGTGTCATCTCCGGCTAATTGCCCGGCAGGTTGTATTCGCACGTGGCTACTCCCCAAACACGTCGCGAAAGTATTGCGCGATATCGATGACCAGTGGCGCGTGCTGCTTCACCGGCAGCCATTCGATGGTGTGCGTCTGAATTCGTGGTTCGGTTGCAAACGCCATCCAGTGTTCAACTGTGCGCGAATCCGTGTCGACAATCCAGTAGTCAGGCACGTTTTCGTCTTGATAGAGCGCACGCTTGTTGTACCGATCGGTGTGCCGGGTTGACGGCGACCGCACCTCCACCGCCAGCAGCAGCACGCCAGTATCAGAAAAACGTGCAGGCCGCCGCCCATCGGGCATGCGCGGCGTAGCGTACAAGTCCGGCTGTACTTCCCGGCGACCGGAAAACCGTACGGCCGACGGTGCAAGCAGCAGATTCACGCCAATTTTCTTCGCAAAAGGGAGGAGCAATGCATGCATTTCGCCCACCGCATGCTGGTGCAGGTCCGCCGGCGTCGGCGTCACCAACAACTCCCCGTCAATAACCTCGTAACGCTGCCCGTCTTCCGGGAGGTCGTTGAGCATATCGGCGGTCCACTCGGTGTGCGGTAGCGGCATACCCATAGCGTACGCTCGGCGAGGAAGGGTTGGCAAGCGAACATACGCCGAGTATGCGCGGCAGCGCGGCGCGCGCCGTCAACAATTCATTGTTGAGGCAGTCATTTGGGTGCGCGTGTATGCACACTTCGGTGGGTTTGCGGCTTAGCGCGCGAGCAGCCGGACGCAAAACGTCCCACGTCATGAGCAAAATCAGGCTGCGGCGTGGGACGTTTTACACGGAATATTTCCCTCTGCTACTTACCCAGCTTCGCCCGGAAAAACGCGATGGTCTTTGGCCACGCTTCCTCAGCTGCTTTCAGATTCGCCGGATTCTGATCCTGCCCGCGCAGGAAGCCGTGCCCGGCCCCTTCAAAGATGTGGTACTCGTAGGCCTTGCCGAGTCGCTTCATGGAGGAATCGGCAGCGGGAATGGTGGCGTTGATGCGCGCGTCATTGCCGCCGTACAAACCAAGCACTGGTGCCTTGATGGCCGCCATCTGTTCGGCCGTTGGCGGTGAACCGTAGTACACAACGGACGCACCAAGTCCTGGTGCGTGGACGGCGTGCAGGAACGAACGACCGCCACCCCAGCAGAACCCGACAATGCCATACTTTGGCTGTGCAGCCGGCAGGGCCATGCCGTATTTCGCCACCGCGTCGATTGTCAAATTGCCCATCTCCGGCGTGATCAAACCAATCGCCGCACGTCCGGCGTCCGCGGCAGGATCGGCTTTGAGGTCGCCCGTGCGTTTCATGGTGGTCAGGTCGGGCGCGATGCCAATAAATCCATCGGCGGCCAGTTGATCGGCGACCGAACGCGTCCACGTGTTGATGCCGGTGTTTTCGTGAATGGCAATAACAACCGGCGCTTTGTCCTTGCGTTCCGGGTACACCACCCAGGCCATGACACTGTCCGTTGCATTCACCTTGATGGCGACCCACTCGGCATGGCGCGGTGATTTCGCAATACGTTCAGGCGCTGTGGTGGCCGACGCTGGAATGCCTGTGGGTTGCTGGAACCCGGGCATGGACGTCGTCGCGCCAATGGTGTGATTGATGTGTTCATCGGCCGCCGCGGCGGGCGTCACGCGCCCCAGCGAATAGCCAACTCCGACGGCGCCGATAACGGCGGCGGCTGTGACAAGCATGCGCATGAAAAAATCTCCAGAAGGGCGGAACACGAATATACCGGATTTGCTGGAATTTCGTACTCCGTGGTTGCCGTGGTGCCTGCGACCGGAGTGCCCGCCCGCGCTACTTCTCCAGCGCCGCTCTCACCATGCGGAGTAAGTTGTCCGGGTCATACGGCTTCGCCAGCAAATCACACTTCGACGTGCGCACCAACTCGGCAACGTTGGTATCGGCAGTGTAGCCGCTTGACAACAGGACGCGCATGTCCGGGTGTAACTCCCACAGTTGGTGCAGCGCGTTCTGACAGGTCATGCCTGGCATGATAACATCCAGCACCACCAAATCGAATCGTTCCATGCGAGCCGCATTCACCGCCTCTTGCCCATTTCTTGCAACCGCGAGTGAGTATCCCGCTTTGCTGAGAATGCGTTCGATCACCGCGCGTACGGCCGGATCATCTTCGGCAATCAAGAGCCGTTCCGAGCCACCACGTACCGCCCCCTCGAGTTTGGTGCCGACATCGGTCGCCGCACGCGACATCAGTGGCAAATACACTTTGAATGTGGTCCCGACGCCGGGCTCACTGTAGCAGTGCATCATGCCATCGTGCTGTCGCACGCTGCCGTAGGCCACCGCCAATCCAAGGCCTGTTCCCGATTGCGTTTCTTTGGTGCTGAAGAACGGTTCGAATGCGCGTTCCACAACATGCGGCGTCATGCCAACACCGGTATCGGTTACGGTCGTGAGGATGTAGCGACCAGGTTTGGCCCACGGATGTGTCTTGACGAAGGCCCCGTTCACCAGCACCTGCTCAATTTCAATGGTGAGGCGCCCACCATTTGGCATCGCCTCACGGGCGTTGATGCACAAGTTCATAAACGCCTGGTCCAGTTGCGAGGCGTCTCCCTCGACCACAACGCCACTGGCGTGTTCAATCATGTCTATCTCGATGTTTTCCGGCAGCACACGCCGAACCAGATTGACGAGATCACGAATCCGCGCGTTAAAGTCGATGGACTGCAGTTCCAATGGGCGTGAGCGACTCATCGCCAGCAATTGTTTCGTCAGGGCTGCACCACGGGTAGCCGCCTCAATAATGGCTGCCAATTCTTCCTGAACAGTGGTCGTATCGTCGGGGCTCAACTGTGCCATTTGCGCACAGGCGAGAATGACCGTGAGCAAATTGTTGAAATCGTGCGCAACCCCACCGGCCATCAATCCCAGACTCTCCAGTCGCTGCCCCTGCGCCATACGCGTTTGAAATTTCTCGCGCTCCTCGGCCGCAACAAGCTGCTGTTCGCGATAGCGAAGGCGGCTGGCGGACACGGAAATCTGCGCGGCCATCGCTACGAGATAGTTCAATTGCTGTGGCGTGGGCGCACGTACCCCTTCGTCGCCGAACGTGCCGGTGCCCAGCGCACCGAACGGTGAATCCAGCAACCGCAGCGGCACGTTGATGATCGTGCGGCTACCCAACGCATCTACAATCGCCTTGTCGGTGCGCGGATCGGTTCGCGCGTCCACAACGACCGTGGGCGCGTCGCTATTGAAGATTTCCTCCAACATGGCATCGCCCCGAATTTTCAACGTGGGCGCCACTTTCCAAATTTGCTCTGCCTGCGCGCCACTCGCATCGATCAGGCGAACCTCCGTGACCTTTTCGTCCTCGTCCGAGATCATCAGCCACGTGTGTTGGTAACCGGTTGTACGCTCCAGTTCCTGTCTCGTGGCGTCCAGCAACTCGGGGAATGTCTCCACCCGCAGCAAGGTGCGCGAGAACGTCAGCAGTCGATTGGCCCATTCAGTTGGCATAAGAGCGCAATCTACCGGCTTCACGGCTCTGGCCAAGTAGGGGACGGAATGGCGGCGGCAAAAGCCCGGCGGTCGCGATTGCGTTCACGCGCCGGTTCGCCCAACATAGAGGCCTGCACATTCCCCTCGCACCGATCATTTATGCCTGTTCTCCGGACCCGCGCGTTGCCAGCCCCCACCCCCCCGACAGCGGCCAGCGGCCGCATCGCACCCCCCCGCAGACTTGGCTTGGGGGTGGCCGCCACCGTGCTTGGCGTGTTGCCGGCCTGGTCAGCCTCGGCCTTTGCCCAGACGCAATGCGCGCCCGCACCGTCGGTGCCGGTGGTGGCACCTGCCACCAAGGCCGACTCCGCCTTCGAAGCCAAGGTGGCCGGCATTCACAAGCGCGTCATGACGATGGACACCCATGTCGACATCGCGCCAGGCAACTTCCGCACCGACACCGTCAATTACTCAACGTGCCTGCGGACACAGGTCGATCTGGTGAAGATGGCAGAGGGCGGACTGGACGCCATTTTCATGGCCGTCTATGTCGGACAACCCGCCAACAACGCGTCGCAAGACTCGGCCGGTTTCGCACGCGCGTATACACAGGCCATTGAGAAGTTTCAGGCCATTCAACGCCTGGCCGATACCATCGCGCCAACGAAAGTAGGCTTCGCGAAAAGTGCGGCCGAGGCGCGCCGCATTTATGCGAGCGGACGGATGGTGGTATTTGCCGGCATCGAAAACGGGTATCCGGTGGGCGCCGACATTACGAACGTCAGGAAATTTCACGATCTTGGCGGGCGGTACATGTCACTCGCGCACAATAATCACAGCCAACTGTCCGATTCCAACACCGGCGAACGCGACAACGTGTGGCGCTGGAACGGATTGAGCCCGCTCGGACGCCAGGTCATTGCCGAGATGAATCGCGTCGGCATGATGATCGATGTGTCGCATCCGTCCAAAGCCAGCATGATGGAAACGCTGAAGTTGACGAAAGCGCCGATCATGGCTTCGCACTCGGGTGTGCGCGCGTTGTGCAATCACAGCCGCAACATGGATGACGAACAACTGAAGGCGCTCAAGGTCAACGGCGGCGTCATTCAGCTCGTCGCGTTTAACGCATACGTGAAGTGTGATCCGGTAAAGGATTCCGTGCGCACGGCCAATCGCGAATCAGCCATGACGGCGTTGCGCGCGAAATTCGGTATCACCGCGTCCGCTGGTCGCGGCGGTGGTGGTGGTGGTGGTGGTGGTGGTGGTGGCGGCGGTGGTGGTGCAGGCGGACGGGGCGGACGGGGCGGACCGCCCAATCCGATGCAGTTACAAATCGATTCGCTGCCCCTCGATAAAAAGAACGCGTACATCGCCGAGCAGGAAGACATCATGAATCGACGGTACCCGTCCGACCCGGCGGCCGACATTCAGGATTTCGCCAATCACGTCGATTACGCCGTCAAACTGATTGGCATTGATCACGTGGGCATTTCGTCCGACTTCGATGGCGGTGGCGGTGTGGACGGTTGGCGCAATGCGTCGGAAACCATCAACGTGACGCGCGAGCTGGTGAAACGCGGTTATACCGAGGCGCAGATTGCAAAAATCTGGAGCGGCAATTTGCTGCGCGTGTTAGAACAGGTTGAGGCGGCCGCGAAGAAAATTCAGGCCGGCACCAAGTGATGATTGGCCAGTATGCCCGCACTCGTTTGCTGGCGGCGTGTGCGCTGTGCGCGTGGGGGGCTGACGCCGGCGCACAAACGGGCACCACGCCGCCTGCCACTCCACCGCGCACTGGTCGAGGTGGTGCGCCACCGCCCGAAGTGGTACGCCCTCGAGCTCAGCGGGTGCCGGCGCCCTACAGCCTCAGCATGGATCGTCCAATTGCCATGCCGGACAACTTGTGGATGTCCGAGCTGACCATTCTCGAAATGCGCGATCTTGTGCGAGTGTACGGCTACAAGACCGCCCTCATCATGAATGGCACGATGGAGGCGAACGGGCCGTACCTGACCACAGGTAAACACAACCATGTGCTCAAGGTGACCGGCGAAGCCATTGCCCGCACGCTGGGAAAAACGTTACTGGCCCCGCTGGTGATGCTCGATGCCGGCAATCCCGCGAACACGACGCAACCCGGACGGTTGGTGTTGTCGGCCGCGACACTGACGGCCGTGTTGAAAGACATGGCCACCAGCCTGAAATCGCAGGGCTTCACCGAACTGCTGCTCATCGGTGACAGTGGCAGCAATCAGACCATGTTGCGCACGGTGGCGGCTGATTTAAGCAAGGAATGGGCCGGGCAAGGGGTGATGATTGCGCACATTCCCGAGTACTACAATTACGGCGACGTGCTCAAGTACCAGAACGAGGTGTTGGGTATCAAGGAGCTCAACAAGGATCTCGACGGCTATCACGATGACTACTACATCTCGTCCTTGATCATGAATGATAACCCGCGCCACGTGCGGTACGACGAACGCGTCAAGGTGGGGCTCGACCACATTAACAGTGTGCCGCTGGTGCTGAATCAGGCGTTGGATGCAGGCAAAAAGATTGCGCAATTTCGGGCCGATGTGACGGTGGCTGCAGTCAAGAACATTCGCGCCGCGCAGCCGAAGTAGCGTTGCATCCGAACGCGGCGCAGACCGCATGTTCTGAGAGGATAAAACGGTTTACGCGACCGGCGGCACAGCGGCGAGCGCGATCACTCGTTTATCACCACCGATGACAGCATAGCGCCCGCAGCAACATCGCCAAGGTTGCGCGCGGTGATCCTATCTCAGGGTGCGGGAGCGATTGACGTTTTCGTCACGTGCGTCGGTGCTGCTCTCGCCAGCGTGACGCCGGTTGCTTCGTCGCTCACGGTTGGAAGCGCCTCGCCATACTTCACCATGGCTACCGGCGGATTTCAGGGGCGCGCAATTCCAGCTGGCACAGCACCGACGGCTCGTGCGGCCGTGTCCCTTGATCTCGCGAACATGGCATTCACAAGTGGAATGGTGCGAAGGCTGGTGGTGGCGGACAACGATGTTGGGACAGCTCCGCTCGAGCTGTTTGTGTTGACGGACCGGTGAATCCGACACGAGCGTCCGAGAACTGCAACAACCTGCTCTAACGGTTCTCGGCGTCTTTAACCGGAGCCTCGCAAAGCCTGGCGGTCTTTCAGCGGGAAGTGCGACCGCCAGGCATCCGTACAGTAGTGCAACACTGAAGTCGTTACGCCAATCAGCGAAGCAGATGCTGCCGAAATAGGGAAGTCAGCAGCCTGGCAGGCTGCACGTTGCCAAGCAGTTCAGTGCGCCGGGACAGACCCAGATCAAATACGTGCAACGTGTCGCCCGCTCCAAACGCAACTGCGGCAGGCCACCTATACTCATTCGGTCCGCTCCCAACACGACCGATGCGGCTCGGAGCTCGCCCCAACGAATCATAGAGTACCGCCAGTCCTTTGCCGCCGGCAATGGCAAGCGCAATCCGCCCATGCGAGTCCATGGCGATCGACGACGGCCAATCCTCAAGTAGGTCGTTGTCAGATCCATTGTCGAGGGTGAAAAGCCGCGCAACCTCAATTCGGCAGGCTGCGCACGTTGTCGCGCGAAGCACGGACTGCGAAGATTGCCCCGTGACGGGCGCGAGCGGGAAACCAGTCAGGACGCATCCGGGAACGGCACCACTCAACCTCCACCAGTTCGTTGGCGTACAGCTTGGCAACATGATCAAATTCACTGGTAACCTCCGGCACGACACCTTAAGATGGTCGCCAAGAACGTACTCCCGCCCCCCCGCGTCTTTGTCAACCCAAACCACCGCCAGCAACATCCATAGCGCCAATCATCCAACTTTCGCGCGGTGCAAGCGGACTTCCCTTGCAATACCCGACGACGCCCGTAAGCAGGCAATCGACGCACACCGCGAATACGTTGCCGAAACCTTGGACGAAGAAATTAGCGATTTGAAAGCGACGCACTCGGCAACCGGCCTTTGCCCGGAAACTCATCCGCCGGGCGCGCAGCGCAGTCAAAGTAGCCTTTCTGAGAGCGCGCGGCGCAGACCCCATGGTCTGCGCCGCGTTTGTTTTATTGGTCCAGCAGGTGGGGGTTAGCGCGACAGAGAGAACGTGAACGGTTGCTGCACTAATTGCTTCACACGGCGTCCACCAATTTTCGCCGGCACGAAGGTCATGGTGGGAAGTGCTTCGCGAACGGCCGCCTCCATGAGCGGGTCGTCGGACTTCAGCACGCGAAACGATGCGATGTCAGCCTTGCCGTCTTCATGCACCACAAATTGCACCAGCACTTTTCCGGATTTCCCGCCGTTCTTGAGCGATTCCGGATACTTCGGGCCCACGGTACCGGGCGCGGCTTTCACGGGCTCCTCAACCTGCGATTCGAAGTAGATGCCGTTTTGCGCCACCTGTGGCGGCTGTACCGAAGCGGTCGCAGGCCGCGCGGGTTGCCGCTCGGCTGTCGGTGGACTGAGCGGCACCGGCCGGCTGGCATTGTCTTTCGGCCCCAAAACCACCGTGCGCCAAGGCTCCAATACGTTGACACCTGGTGGCTCACCCGTGGGCAGTGGTTCGGCTATGCTTGCGTCTCCGGGAATGCCGTCATTCGCCAGATCAAAAATCATTGGTGCCTGAACGAGCTGTTTCACTTTCCGCGTACCAATTTGCGCAGCCAGAAAGCGCATGTTCGGCAGGGCTTCCTGTACGGCCGCTGTAAACGAGGGATGACTGGAACGAAGCACTCGCAGCGTTCCCATTTCCGCTCGGCCGGTCGTATCCACCACGAACATCGCAATCACGCGCCCTTCGACGCCCTGCGCTTTGAGGTCGGATGGATATTTCGGCCCCGACGAACCAGGCGCCGATACGGCCGGTCGGTTCACTTGTGATTCGAAATACACGTTGCTGCCCGACGCCTTTTCTGCGTCGGACTTCAACGCGAGTGGACTCTGTGGTCGGCCATTGGGTCCCGTCAAATCAGATGCCACGCGCGGACTACACGCGGCCGCAACAGCCGAAGCCGCCACTCCAACAAACAACGCAACACGCACCGCGCGAGGGCGCAACGGTTTCACTTGCATGGCGGTAATCCTCTGACGCAGGTGGGAATTCGATTCCGCCAGCATGGACACCAGCGGATAACTCGATTGACGTTGAGCAACGAGCAACAACACTTTTCCATATCGTTCGATACTTGTTTCGCGCCGCAGCGTTCGTGCATCGCAATCAATCTCCAACGCGAGGCGCAAGCGCCGAGCCAGCACCCAGACGCCCACGTTCCATGGCATCAGCGCCAGCGCGAGTGAGGCAAGCCACACCAGTTGCGGATCACGCGAGCGGCAGTGCTCCAGTTCGTGGTGCAACACAAGCTTGCGCAATGGCTCGTCGAGATCGAGAAACCAGTGCGGCACAGCGACTTGCGGTCGCCACAATCCCACGACGGCCGGACCGAGTGATTCGGTGACCAGTACGTTGGCCCCGTCCAATTGCATGGCGCGCGATTCCCGTGTAATTCGGCGCAACGCCAACACCGCTGCGCCCAGACGCAGCAGCAGCGCCACGCTGAGCACCACCCACCCACACACCAACACGAATTCCAGACGTTCGCCCCACGAGGCGGTGACGGGTGGTAACTGGCCGGCAACAAGCGAGGCCGGCGAAATGGGTTCCGATTCGATCACCGCTGGGGCGAACGCCCCCGTGTTGCCTGACTGCAAGACAAACGGCGCCGCTGCCGGCCAGACGATGGCGAGCACGAGGGCTATCGCCCACGGCGTGCGTGTCGCTCGCCGGGAAAGGCGCAAAGCGTGTTCTGAGGCAAACGCCGCAATGCCAAGCAACAGTGCGAAGAGCGTCGCACCAAACATCCACGTTGCGATCATTTGACGTCTCCACGCGGGCGCAGCTTCTCGTCGGCCTTCGCCGTTTTGCCCTGTGTGATTTGTTTCGCCAACTGCTGCAGCTCTTCCGGCGACACACCGTGGTGGTCGACAAGGTGCGCCAGCAAGGCGTGCGGTGAGCCATTGAACAACTCACTGACCAAACGCGACAGCGCGTTGCGCTGCGCCGTCTTTTGTTGAACGCGTGGGTAGTACCGATGCGCCCGCCCTTCTTCCTCTCGCGTCACGAAGCGCTTGACCTCGAGATTGCGCAGAATGGTGAGGACGGTGGTGTACGCGATTGCATCACTCAGGCGCTCGCGCACTTCGGTGACGGTGCCAGAGCCGATTTCCCATAACACGGCCATGACATCAAGTTCGCGGTCGCCAAGTGACGTATTTGCGGTGGGCATGGTATGGGGGGCCAGAACAGGAGGGGGACTACTACGTGCATGGTAAATACTAAGCGCCTAGTAGATGCTGTCAACTACTGACATAGTAGTTAATCATTTCCTAATCTTCAGGCGGGTGCTCCCGCGTACCGACACCGCCGACAGGTGCCCTTCAGGTTGTTCCGCTTACATTTCCAGCAATGGCTATCACTCGCACATGACCGTCCCAAAGCCGACGCTGGCGCTGCTGCGGACGGGGCTGCTGCTCATGCTGCTCATGGGCGTGATTGGCACGCAGGTTGAATTGCTGCTGCTCAAACACACCGACGGAATATGGCAGCTCACGCCATTGCTGCTGAACGGCGCGACGTTAGCGGTCCTGGCCTGGTACGGACTGGCTCGCAACGCCATTTCGCTTCGCGCGCTTCAGCTGGTCATGCTCCTGTGTCTGGTTAGCGGCGGGGTGGGAGTCATCCAACATTTCCGTGCCAATATCGGGTTCGCGCAGGAATCGGACCCCTCATTGGGAGGGTCCGCGTTATACAAGGAAGCCGTGATGGGATCCACCCCAACCCTGGCACCGGGCACCATGGTGCAGCTGGGCCTCATTGGCCTGGCTTTTGCTTTTCGCCACCCACGACTTCGCAGCGGTTCAGGCGAAGCCGACCATACCAACACCGAGGCCTGACCATGCTTTTCACTCGTCGCTTTACCTACCGGGCACTGACTGCCGTCACCGCTTCGCTGCTGGTGTCACACAGTGCCTCCGCACAGCTCGGCAAACAGGCCGGGCTGGTTGAACCGAACGTCGCCGCCGATAGCACGATCGCGGCCATGCCCCCGTTAAATGCCGACATCGCCGCGGCGCTCAAGGCCGCGCGACCAATTCTCAGTGTGGTCGACCTCGACGGCCTGCTGGGCACCAAGGGCATTGCGAAGCCGCAGCGCACGGAGTTGTACAAGAAGCTATTCGTGCACGTCGATCTCAACCGCGGCACGGATGCCGAATTTCTGTTGATTCCCGGGGTGGATGCAAAAATGTTGACCGCCATCAAGTCGGGGCGCCCGTACAAGACGTTTCAACCGTTCACCGCAGCGGTGACCAAGGCCAGCAACGCGAACGAAGCCACGCGCATCGAGCAGTACGTGTTTATTCCGGTTGAACTGAACACGTGGACGCCCGACATCATGGACTCGTTTGCCAGCATTGGCGTCGGCACGCGCCAGTGGAAACGTGAGTTCGAGGAGTATCGCCCGTGGACGAGCATGGAGCAGTTTGATCGCGAAATCAGCAAGTACGTGCGCAATCGCCCGACGGAGGTCAAGCGGTTGGCGCGGTACGTGTACATCGCCAAGTAGGCGGCACCCACGCCGTTGGCGCGCTACGTATAAATCGCCAGGTAGACAGCAACCCAGCGCGTGATGTGTGAAACGCGGACCGCCAGAGTAAGTTCTGGAGGTCCGCGTTTCTATTTCTCCGCCCCGTTCGCCCGCCATGCCCGCACTCGCCCGCCCCGTCAAAGCCCCCACCGGAACCACGCTCAGCTGTCGCAACTGGCTGATAGAAGCGGCGTATCGCATGATCCAGAACAATCTCGATCCAGCGGTGGCCGAGCGTCCGGATGACCTGGTGGTGTACGGTGGCATTGGCAAGGCGGCGCGCGACTGGGATTGTTTTGACGCGATTCTCAAGTCGCTGCGGGAATTGGCCGAAGACGAAACGCTGCTGGTGCAGTCGGGCAAACCGGTGGGCGTATTTCGCACGCATGCCGATGCGCCGCGCGTGTTGATTGCGAATTCCAATCTCGTGCCCAAGTGGGCCACGTGGGAACACTTTCACGAGCTCGATCGCAAAGGACTGATGATGTACGGCCAGATGACGGCCGGTTCGTGGATTTACATTGGCAGCCAGGGCATTGTGCAGGGCACGTACGAAACGTTCGTCGAAGCGGGTCGCCAACACTTTGGCGGCAGTCTGGCTGGCAAATGGATATTGACTGCGGGACTTGGTGGCATGGGTGGTGCGCAACCGCTCGCAGCATCGTTTGCCGGGGCCAGTTCGCTCTGCATCGAGTGTCAGCAAAGCCGCATCGATTTCCGGTTGAAGTCGCGGTATCTCGACGAGCAGGCGACGGACATTGATGACGCATTGGCGCGCATGGCGCGATACGCGGCGGAAAAACGCGCGGTGTCTGTAGGTTTGTTAGGCAACGCCGCAGAGATTGGTCCCGAGTTGGTGCGACGTGCGCGCGCCGGTGGTCTCAAGCCGGACCTCGTCACCGATCAAACGTCCGCGCACGATCTCGTGAATGGCTACCTGCCCATTGGTTGGAGTGTCGAGCAGTGGCGGGCCGCGCAGGCCGACAACTCGCAACACGCGATGCTTCGTGATGCAGCGGCAAAAAGCTGTGCGGTCCATGTGCAGGCCATGCTCGATCTTCAGGCGATCGGCATCCCGACGGTCGACTACGGCAATAACATCCGGCAGGTGGCCTTCGATGCGGGGGTGACCAACGCATTTGATATTCCGGGTTTCGTGCCAGCGTACATTCGTCCGCTGTTCTGTCGCGGCAAAGGGCCGTTTCGTTGGGTGGCACTCAGTGGCGACCCGGAAGACATCGCGAAGACCGATGCGAAGATGAAGGAACTGTTTCCAAATGATGCCGGACTGCATCGCTGGCTCGATCTGGCAGGTGAACGTATCAGTTTTCAGGGATTGCCCGCGCGCATCTGCTGGATTGGGTTGGGTGATCGCGACCGCGCGGGACTCGCGTTTAACGCGATGGTACGCAGCGGCGAACTCAAAGCGCCCGTTGTGATTGGTCGCGATCATCTCGATTCGGGATCGGTGGCTTCACCCAATCGCGAAACAGAAGGAATGCGTGACGGTTCGGATGCGGTGTCGGACTGGCCGTTGCTCAACGCCTTGCTGAACACGGCAGGTGGCGCGACCTGGGTGTCGCTGCATCATGGCGGTGGCGTTGGTATGGGGTACTCGCAGCATGCCGGCGTGGTCATTGTGTGCGATGGTACGAGCGCGGCCGACGAGCGCCTGAAACGCGTGTTGTGGAATGATCCCGCAACGGGGGTCATGCGTCACGCCGACGCCGGGTACGAAGATGCGGTGCGGTGCGCTCGCGAGATGCGGCTGCATTTGCCGATGCTGGCCGCCCGTGCAAGCTGATCCTGCCACGCGGGTCTTTCCGTGCAGCAACTGCGGAGCGTCGCTCAAGTTTGCGCCGGGCGTTGGCAAACTGATTTGCCCAACGTGCGGCACACACAACGATTTGCCTTCGTTTGACGCGGCCGCAATGGCCGCGGCGCACGAAGAGCTGGATTATCGCACAGCGCTGCAGTTGCAGAAAGGCAACGAACAGGCCATTGAAGCGCAGGTGGTGGAGTGCCCGCTGTGTGGCGCGCAAACACGGTTCGACCCGCATGTTGTCGCGTCGGTCTGCGCGTTCTGCGCCGCGCCCATGGTGTCGGCGCAGGCGCGCACGGGACGACAGATTCAGCCGCGCGGCATAGTGCCCTTCACACTCGAACCGGCGTCGGCGCAGGACCTGTTCCGCAAATGGATTCACGGGCGATGGTTTGCGCCCAATGCGCTCAGGAAAACCGTCAGCACAGCGCAAGGGGTACGCGGGGTGTATTTGCCGTGCTGGACATTTGATGCCGAAACATCCTGCGACTACGAAGGGCAACGCGGCATTCATCGGCAAGTGCAGGAAGTCACGCGCGACGCCAATGGCCGCCAGGTCGTCCAGACGCGCACGGTGACCGATTGGTACCAGGCTTCAGGGCACGTCAATGTGGACTTTGACGACACGCTCGTGCTGGCGTCGTCCAGTATTCCCGATCATCTCGCCAGTGTGCTCCAGGGGTGGGACATTCAAAAACTGGCGCCGTTCACGGACGATTTCGTGGCGGGGTTTACCGTCGAGGCGTATCAGCTCGCCCTTGAACCCGCGTTCGGACAGGCGCAGCAGATTTTCAATCAGGGAATTGAACGCGCGGTGCGATCAGATATTGGCGGCGACGAGCAACGTGTGGGTCGCGTGAACACACAATACGGACAGATCGCCTTCAAGCACATTCTGCTGCCGGTGTGGATTTGTTCGTACAAGTTTGCGAACAAGTCGTGGCGGGTTGTCGTGAATGGGCAGACAGGCGCGGTGAAGGGTGATCGTCCCTACTCCGCCTGGAAGATTGCGTTTGCTGTGCTGACTGCCGTGACGGTCGGACTGGTCATCTGGAGTCTGAGCGCACAGTAATAGTCAGAGCGTCGCAAGACAGTTCGTCGCAACGCCAATGCGGCATCGCGTAGCGAACCGGGTGATGTGACGTCGCCACGCAAAGCAGGCAAGCGAATCAGGCACGCGATGCAGCCGCGCTAAGCCGCCACGCAACGCAGGCAAGCCAATCAGCCTATCGCGATTGCGGCCAGAATGCCCACCACTCCAATGCTCATCAACACCGCCCATCCGGCCAGCGCAAATCGAAACCACTTCTGAAAGCTGACACCGGCGGCAAGCAGAACGGCCATGAGTGCGCCGTTTGTCGGCGTAAGAAAGTCCGTCAGTCCGGCACCCATCTGATACGCGAGGACGGTGACCTGCCGTGAGAGGCCTAACAGGTCTGACAACGGCACCAACACCGGCATGGTCAACACGGCTTGACCGCTCACGCTGGGAACAGGAATGTGCACCAGCATGTGAAACGGAATCATCAGCAACGCCGCAACGCTGGCGGGCGCTTCGCCCAGTGGTGCGGCGAGCGAATGCAGAACCGTGTCGATTACCCGGCCATCAGCCAACACCACCGAAATTGAACGCGCGACACCAATAAGCAGCGCGGCCGGCAGCAACGCTTCCATTCCGCCCAGAAACAACTTCGTGGTGCGTTCAACGCCAAGCCCGCCAATGGCGCCTGCCAGAATACCGCCAATCAGAAATCCCGCCGAGAGTTCATTAAATCCCCAGTTGAATGCGAGGGCACCATACACATAAATCAGCACGGGCGAAAGCACGGCGAACAGCATGATCGCATCGCGTGCGCCAAACTTCGCTGTGTCGTCGCTGGCAACAGATGCTGTCTCCACGCGATTGCGTGATGCGTAGCGAAGCGTGAACGCCACCCACGCAACGAATGCCACGACGAACATCGCGGTTCTCAAGGCGGCGCCCTCGGTTGGCGGGAGTTCCGCCAGCTTGAGCGCGATGCCCGCCTGAAACGGATTCACCGGACTGAACGCCGATCCCGCCATAGCGGATCCTGCGCTTATGGCGACCGCGGTCAGCGCGTCGACGCCAATGCTGCGCGCCAGAATCAGCATGACCGGAATGAGCGGAATGATTTCCTCTTGCATGTTTTCAAGTCCACCCATGCAGTAGAAAAACAGTGAGACAATGGGTATCGCCCACATGCCCTTCAATTTGAGGCGGCCAGTCAGCGCCCCCACCGCTCGGCGCAACACCCCTACCTGATCGAGCAGCACAAACGCGCCGCCGGCCAGGAGAATCGTCATGATAACGTCTCCGGCTTCGATGAACCCGCGCGGAATGGCGACCGCTGCGGCAAAAAATCCAACGGGTGCGCGCTCAACCGTGTGGTACGTGCCCGGTACCACGACCTGGCGACCGGTGGCGGCGTCTGCCTGCCGCGTGTATTCGCCGGCGGGGAGTCCCCACGTAAAAAGCGCCGCGGTGATTACGGCGCCAAGAAGGAGGACGATGGGGTGTGGCAGACGGAGGGATTTCAGCATGCCTCATGCTGTGGTCGCGACCGCGACTTCGCAATTGCGACCATGGCGCCAGACTGCTGGCACGACCTATGCCGAGATCGCTGGCACGACCTATGCAGAGATCGCTGGCGCGACCTATGCCGAGATCGCCGGTGCACCCCCGCGACGAGCGCTACCGGTCTATTTGGGCCTGATCGTCCGAGCGCTCAGCGTCGGTGTCTGGATCGTCTCCGTTGCCCGCGCGGAAACCGTCGGCGAGGTGTTCGTCACTGCCATTCGCAAACAGCGAGAGCAGGTCTTCACCCGTTCCGGCCGCTCGGCCCGTCAACTCTTCTGGCAAAGGGCCATCGCCCTTGTTCACGGGATCTGTCGGGTCGCCGCGCGAGGCTTGGTGACTGGGCATGTGGTCGGGGATTGCAGGGTTGTCGTGGAGTGACGAATCGCGGGGATCGACCGGCGGGTTGTCATTCGGAAATTTCGACATCGGGCGGCCTCGGAAATCGTTGAATCGGCAGCGAACGTTTGCGCCTCATTTCATACGCGCCGCACGCGCGATTGATCCCAACCCATCGCGTGATGTGAGGCACCAATCGCAACGCATTACTTCAGGCTGTGCACAAACGCCAGAAATGCCGTACGTTGTGCCGCGACGGCTGCTGTCGGTCCAAACAACTGGAAGAACAACGTGCCCTTTGGAGTTTCGGCGACAATTGCCAGCAATACGTGATCGGGACGCGCCTCATCTGGCGCGCTTCCGGCACCGGTCCCCCGCGCATAAGTCCCGTGATACTCCGCGATGGTAAGCGGAAACGCACCGCTCTTTTCGTGCGAGATTTTTTCGTCAACTGGCGCGCCACTCGGATTGCTGAACTGACTTTTCCAGCGCGCGAGATTGGCGTCGACAGTGCCGCCTTGCGACGGACCGAAGAAATACACCACCACTTCCGCGCCACCGGCGGAACCGGCGACATACTCGGCCAAGCGCATGGTGGATGATGGTTTTCTGAACGTCCACGCGGCCGGAACCGTGGCGTGATAGTCAAGCAACGCGACCGTTTGCGGTTGTTGTGTGACACGATGCGGTGCCATGGTCAGGACGGCAACCGTTACCAGCAAATGGATGTTCAGCATCTCGACTCCTCTAAAGATTGGCGCTCGGCGTTCTCGAATGGCGCGAGCCACGTTCGGACCCGGCCTTCAACCTCGACGACATTTTGTTCGATACGGGCGCGCGCCAGCACATGATCGTTGTGCAGCGTTTGAATATCCAGTGAGTATTCTGCCGGCAGCTTGAGAAAACTGCGCGCTTGCCTCAGCACCGTGATCGTGTCAAAAACCGAACGTTGGCCGCTCAGTTCATCGCGTCGCGCCATGTCGAACAGGGCGCGCGGCAGATCTGAGTAGTCTATTTCTGGCGCGAAAAACGGTTGAGTCTCGTAATGTACTAACCTGTCACGAAGACACCCTGTTCTGCGAACGAATCTGGCCGGGCGGGCACTGCTGGGCCTTGGAGTCACGGTCGGTGTTGCCGCCACGCTCGCGTGGTTTGCGGGTTTCGATCCCAGCACGCTGCCGCCGGCACGACCATTTCCCGGACGATATCGTTTATCCGCTGGCGATAACGCAGGCGGATGGGATCGGGCTGCACGACTGAGCGTTGCACAACGTGGTACGGTTCACACGAACGTTCGTATGCCCATGCGTACACGTCCCGCAGCAGTTCGACACGATTGAATTCGTAAATGGCGATGGTACCTTTGACGTAATCGCGTTCCGGCACGCCCATAAACGACAGTGGACAGAGATTCTGCTTGACCAGCGAAATGTTCGCTACGAGTCGTGAGATGCGTTTGTTGACGTCGGCGAACGGCTGCAGGTAGGGAATGTGTACCATCATGAAGCAGGATTGCTCGAACGGATCGGCTCGACCGCGTCGACCGATCGTTTAACCGGATGAACGTCAAGGACTTCCAATTTTGCGTTCTATTGCCTGCAGGTGTAGTGTCGCGGAAGTCCCGTGGCTCATGCAGCGGATGAACGTTGCCGCGGGGCGAGGCGTGCGACCGAGTCATCGCAGCGCAATGGCGAGGGAGTGTCACGACGCCCTGGGGCAAAAGACGCCGCTGAATGCCACGAGACTTCTGCGACACTGCACCACGTGCGGTATTGCCCACGACGATTGCGTGAGCAGCGGATGCGAATTTCTAATGGGCATGCGTGATGTCGGCACTGAACGCCAACTGCGTACATGCTTTGGCGAACCGAAGAATGCACGAGTGCCTGTGATCCGATGTGTTGGTCGCGGACAAATCTGGATTGCTCCGATCATCGGGTCTCTCCCGCTTGTCCGGAATTCGTCATTTACCCGCTGTTTGCCGACGATACATTTGGCGACCCAGCGCTCGTATGCTCGCAACACCGGTTGCAAACGAGGTTCCGAGATGTCGCGGCCCGTGAGTGGTGGCCACCAACGGCACACCGGTCAACGGTGCGAACGATCCATTCCCCGTCGCGTACCGGACCGCGCGCGCCGGGGGCCCTGTCGAACATCAACATTCGCCCACACCTACCGCCGGAATTCCGCCACGCGGCGTGCCGCCGTGTCGACGATGCGCTTGAACGCCGGAGATCCGCGCAGCGGCTGCAAAAAGGGACAGTAGTACGCGAAGAAGTCATGCGGATAGAAATTCCCGTTCACCGCCTGCTCGAACAGCTCCGTCCCCCGCGCGAGATCGCCCGACATGATCATCGACTCGGCAAGGTGGAACATGTGATGCGAATCGAGCGCACTCATGTCGATGCGGGCAATGTGCGCTCGCGCCTCGTCGGTGCGCCCGTCGAGCGCGGCGATGAGGGCCAGCATCTGCTGCGTGTAGGGAAGCTGCGGGGCGCGATCCTCGAGCCACGCCGCTTGACGCTTCGCATCGGCAAGGCGATTTACGAGCAGATAGTGATACGCCATCGCCCAGCGATGAATCACGCTCTCCGGCTCGAGCGCGAGCGCGCGCTCTATTGATGAAATGCCGTCTTCCGGACGTCCGACGAACCAGGTCGCGACACCGTCAAGCATCCCCGCCAGCGAGGAGGACGGGTCGATCTTGAGCACATGCTGGCTCAGTCGATACGCTTCCTCGTGCTGCCCGGCGGCGATCAGCGAGATGCCGAGAAAGAAGTGCACGTCGGCATCGACGGGATCGAGCTCCATGGCTCGCCGCAGCGATTGTACTCCGGCCTTGAGGTCGCCGGTCTCGTAGCACAAATAGCCGAGCAGCGCATGGCCGTAGGCGCGATCGGGCGCGTCGGCGATGAGCGCCCGCGCGGCCGCGTCGACGGCGCTCATGATGGCTTCACTGCGATCGATGCCGCTGCGAACGCGCATTAAAAGCGCCTGCGCCCGCAGCGCGCGCAGCGCAGGCACCTCGCCCTCGATGGCGATGGCGCGCTCGAGGTGCGGCATGGCGCGTTCCACGTTGTACTGCCGCAACTCCTGTCGTGCCAACAGGAAGAGCTCGAAGGCGCGCGCGTCGGCGATGGGGCGGTCGCTGAGGCGATCGCTTTCCTCGGGTGACAGCGTCACGTTGAGCGCATCGACGATGGCACGCGACACACGCTCCTGCAGGTCGAAGACGTCGTCCATCGTGCCGCTGTATTTCTCCGCCCAGAGCTGGGCATCATTGCGCACTTCGACGAGTTGCGCGGTAATCCGGAGCGCGTTGCCTGCGCGACGCACGCTCCCCGTGAGCACGTGACGCACACCGAGCTCGCGGCCGATCTCCCGCACGCTCTTCGTGGTCCCCTTGTACGACATCGAGGAGTTGCGCGACGTGACCCGAAGCGATTGCACACGCGACAGATCGGTCAGGAGTTCCTCGGTAAGGCCGTCGCTGAAGAACTCGTTTTCCGCATCGGCGCTCATGTTGACGAAGGGCAGCACGGCGATCGAGTTGGGCGCAATCACCGTTTCGACAGTCGCGTTGGATGTGAGCGGGCGCGCGTGCAGCGGCGGCGCGCCCGACGGAGTTCTGAGCTGCTCGATTAAGTGTGCGCCGCTCGTGTAGCGATCATCCGGTGCCTTGGCGAGCAATCGCGCGACCGCATCGCACAGTGAGGTCGAAACCTCACTTCGCGTCTCGCTGACAGCCGGCGGCGTGTGAAAGAAGCGCTTGGCGATGGTCGCCTGCGCCGTGGCGCCCGAGAATGCGACGTCACCCGTCAGCATCTCATACAGGACACAGCCCAGCGCGAAGAGATCACTGCGACCATCAACCTCCTCGCCCGCCGCCTGCTCGGGACTCATGTACGCGGGGGTGCCAACGGTGACGCCGACCTGCGTGAACATCGCGGGCTCGATGGCGGCGACCGCGAGGGCCTTGCCAATGCCGAAGTCGGCGACGATCGCGTGCCCTTCATGCAGCAGGATGTTCTCCGGCTTGATGTCGCGGTGTACGACGTCGTGGCGGTGCGCGTAGTCGAGCGCGTCGGCCACCTCGCTGGCAATGCGCACCGCGATTTCTACGGGGAGGCGTCCTTCCTCGGCGAGCCTGCTGCGCAGCGTCTGTCCCTGCATGACGGGCATGACGAAAAAGAGAAAGCCCTCGGCCTCGCCCGAGTCGTACAGGGGCAGGATGTGGGGGTGATTGAGCCCGGCCGCAAGTCGGATCTCGCGCACGAATCGCTTTCGGCCCAGCGACTCGGCAAGATCGTCGCGAAGCACTTTGATAGCCACCGCACGCTCGTGCCGCAGGTCGCGGGCGAGCCACACGGTCGCCATGCCACCGGCCCCCAATTGGCGCTCGATGGCATAGCTGCCGGCCAGCGCCTGACTGAGGGCTTCGGGGATGTTGGTCACGATTATTTGGGGGACGAGGAGGGTTGAACGAATCGTAAGCCATGCGCCAGCCGCCAGCGACAGTATGTCGTTCGGACGCGCAGGAGCGGCGTCGACGATCGGCCCCGGCTTCTGCGATAAATCTGCGTTGCTGCAATGATACGCCGTGCGGTGCGCTGGGTAACTCAGCGGCTATCGCCACTCCTTGATGCGCGTGCACATGTCACAGCAAAACTCGGCACACTGACGCAAACGCAGTCGTGAAGTGCCAGCTGGCGTGGCGCAAGGATAGCTGTCCTCGAGAAAAAGCTGGGGCCTAAACGTCACCCGCCGCCAAAGCCAAACCGCCGACCGGTCTCCCCCAACGTGCCAAATCGTTGATTGACAATCGTGTTGTAAATGGAGCCGAAGGTATAACCCATTCCGGCAAAAATGTTGTACCGGAAATTGGTTTGCAACTGTTGGCGCTGCGTCAGAATGTCGCGTTCGGTTCGCCCGGCGGCCGAGATGTAAATTTGATCGCGCACCCGCGACGCCGATCCGCGGAAGTTGAGCGAAAAGCCGCGCCCGAGTCGGAGATCAACGAAGCCGGACAACGTCAACAGGTTGCGACTGACGTCGTCGAAGTAGTGCGACCCTTCCAGCGACACGTTCGTGTTGCCCCACTTCTGGCGGCTTGCGACCGACAGCAGCAATGTCTGATTAAGGCGCGTTTCGTTGTCTTCGCCGAAGATCGTCGTGCTGTAGTAGCCGTAGTGATTGACACCCAACGAATAGAGGGCCGTAAGCTGGCGCCGTGTGGCCTCGGTCCAATCGAACACGTTGTACTCAATTGCCGGTGCCACGCGCATCGAGAGCGACTGATTCAGGATTTCGGAGAAGCCACCTGACGCTTTCAGCCCCAGCGTGAGGTGATTGGTCATGGTGCGACCGATAAGGGCATTCGCTGCGGCGCTGCGTTGGAGCACGACGACGGGCACGGTATCGCGCCCGCCTGGCACCGTCGTGCTGCTGACGAATACCTTGAAGTCGCGCTCGTTGTACCCGGTAGTCCCTGCCAGGTTGATCTTCCACTTTTCGGTGGTTCGTGCAGCGGACACCGATCCGGAAAGATTGAGCGACTTGACCAACTGCTCACCGCTGGCCGCGATGTTGCCGTCGATACGGTACAGCCAAAAATTCCACGGATCCTTCACGTTTCGCGGACTGGCGCGCTGCGGCACCACGCCGGCAAGCAGTCCGATGCGAAGGCGCGAGGAGATCGGCGTGCGCGCCACAAACGGGGCGAGACCCAGCTGGAACGTGCGCAACAATTCGCGACGCACTTGATCATCAGCGTCGTTTGGAAGTGTGCTGACTACCAGGGTATCCAACTTACCCAGGTACTTCTTTTGACCGATAAAATTGATGGTGAGTTCGCGGCCACCATTCCCGGCATTCAGCGTGGTCACGAGGAGGTGCACATCGCCGTCAAAACGGTCGCGGACCCAGTTGACGTAGTTCAGCTCTTGCACAAAAAAGTCACGATCACAACCTCGAACCCCGCCCTGACAATCGAGGAAGACGCGCAGGGACGTTTGCAGGAGACTGTCCGGGAGAGGCGCAGGCGCGACGCCCTCCGGGCGGCCCCGGCCTGGTGGACCGCCTGTGACCGGCGGCTGAGCGTGCAGGCAGAGCGGGAGTAGCAATATCGGAACAGCGAAGCGCAAGCGCATAAGCGGTGTCGGGAGAGTGCGGGATAAGAAACTCAATCGCGGTGCCGGAAGAATGTAGCGGGCTCGCGGGCGAGGCGAGTGAGGTTACCCCGATTTAATGGACCCCTGACCTCATCCAATCCCTTGATGCGTCTCGTGCTTGCCCGCTGCACATCGGCCACCACAAGTACGCGGCGCCGCCACAATTTCGGCCGAGCAGTTCGATGCGAAGGGGCGCACCATGTGCATGACCAACGTGGGAGCACCTGCAAATAGTTGATGACGGCGCCTCGGGGCATTGGACTGGCGTTTTGTAGTACTCAACGCAAACGTATCGGCGGATAGATTGCGCGTTCACGAGGCCCCCGCGGCTCCGACATCGGTCCATCGCACCGCCAGCTCACGCAGTTTACGAACCGTGTCCGGCGCAAGCGCCGTGGGTTCAACTGCGAACGTAATATCAGGACTTCTTCGCCATTTTCCTGACCACCTTCTTTCCCACTTTGGTGGCGCCCGGCTTTGCCAAGTTTTTCACCGTCTTCTTCGCGCTTTTTTTCACCGTTTTCTCCGCGGCCTTCTTTCCCACCGGCGCTGTTTTCGCAGACGAACGTACCGCCGCGTTCTTCTCAGGCACCGGCTGGGCCTTGGTCTTGCCCTCTGCGCGCACACTCGAAGTTTTCCCATTCGGATACAATGTTTCTCCACGCGACAACATCGCCACAAACTCCGCGATACGCCGAGCTCGCGCCGCTTCGGTTTTGATGTTGTTCAGCCGAAAGGCCAGCGCGTACCGATTCTGACTGGACAAGGTGTCGTACGTCGCGCGCGCTGTGGCGATCGCGTCAATTGCCCGCATGAGAGCGTCGGGCGTGGTCATGATTTTGGCACCGCCGTAGGCCTTGTCCCAGCGCCCGTCGGCCTTCGCGGCTTCCACCTGCGCCATTCCGGCCGGTTGCATTCGCCCGTCTTTGGTCAAGCGTGCGATATGTGCGGTGTTGATGATTGACCAGATGCTGCGGGCGCGTCGAGGGGTAAAGCGTTGCAGGAAGGAGGTGTCGTCGAACGATTTGGAAATGCCGTCAATCCAGCCAAAGCACAACGCGACATCCAGCGCTTCGGCGTACGTAACGGTGGGCAGTCCCGATGCCTTCTTGTGAATTTTGAGCCAGAGTTCGGGGACGGAGTCGTAGTTCGCGTGCATCCAGCCTGTCGAGGGCGCCGGACGTGGCGAAGGCGCGCACGTATTCCTGATTGATGATGACGGGCATGGGGACACAATAACGGAGCGGCACAGCGCTGGGGGAAGTATGCCTTCGTTCAGGTATTTCCGGGGCCTGGTCGGGCATTCGGCAGGTTTCGCCTGGATGAAGGCGCCGGATTATCACGCGGAGATCGCGGAGGAAACAGCGAGCCGCGGAGGAACTGCAACTGCTTCTTTAAGGGAACTGCCCCCAACTCCGATACGGTTGTTCAATCAAAAAAAATCCGCACCAATGCCGCAGGAGCAGCGCCAGACCTGCTCGGATTCGAACTCGCCCCCACCACTGCCCCGTCCGTGGTATCCGCGCGCCGACAATGTCCCGGTACCGAACAGACTCTTGCCGTTTGCAGTTTGCCGTTTGCCGTTTGCCGTTCGCCGTTCGCCGTTCACCGTTTGCCGTTCGCCGTTTGCCGTTCGCCGTGTGCAGTTTCCCGTTTGCCATTGGCGAAGTTCGTCGTTGACAGTTCGCAGTGCTCCGCGCCTCGCCGTTCTCTCCGCTGGCTCCGCGTGAAACAACCCGCTTGCCCCCGCTCGGCACCACCGGCATGCCCGCGCCCATTCGCACTCGCATCTCCTTCGGCCATCCAAAAGAAAAGCGGGAGCAACAAGACGTTGCCCCCGCTCCCCCCATCAGAAATCTCTGACAGTCGCCGCTATTTCATCACCGCGCGCCCCGCGCTCAAATCATTCCAGTTCATGATGGCATTGAGCCCCATGATGAACGTGCCCTGCGTCTGCCAGCGCCACATGGGACGCATGGTGAACATCACGATGTGCCCCTGACCAATTGGTGAATCGACCACCAGCGGACGGTTGGACAGCTGCTCACCGCCACCGAGCACACCGGACAACAGCAGGTCGCGCTTGCTGGCCGGGAACTGCACCACCACACGTGGGCCCATGCCTTCCAGCGCGGTCGTGGCGCCCGTGCGCCCGCCGCCACCAAAGCCACCGCCGCCAAAACCACCAGCAGCACCCGCCGCGGGTGCCGCATCAACTTTCCACTGTTGGTTTGGATCCCACTGCGAGTGTTCGACCCACGTCGCCATGGGCGTCGTGTTTTGATAGATACTGGCGCCCTGTCCACCGCCGCGCCCGAAACCACCACCACCCATTGCCGCACCCGACAACGCCGCTCGGCTTCCGGGACGCAACACATCAATTTTACTTTGCGGAGCCGACTCGGGATCCTGGCCAACACCCGCATCCAGAATCACGCCGCCGCTGAAATAGACCGGCATCTGATTGACCTGGAAGCCATAGGTGATCGGGCTACCCATGTCGGTCAACACGCCGCGCAGCAACGTGCCGCGATCGACCAGTCCTGGAGCGGGCACGGGACGCAGCCCCGGCGTCAAACTGTATTGCGGGAAGATGGATGACGTCGTGCCTTCGGTGATGATTGTGCCACCGGCCTGTGCGAATTCGTACAACATCTTCAAGCCGTCGGGACCCAATCCCCCGCGCGTGTCAGCCGTTGAGTCGGGATACCCAATGGCCTTGAACTCCGCAGTGCGCATGTACGGGACGGGCGTGCCGCCAACCGGTGCGCCCTGACCCACCGCGCCACCGCTGGGCCACAAAATCACGTCGTACTTTGCGCGCAAGCTGCCCATCTTCCGCACTTCGTTTTCGCCGAAGTAGTGAAACGGAATTTTGTAGTAGTCGAGCGTGGCCCGCACCCAGCCCTCGTTCTGCGTGTTGCCCCAACTATGGATGTACCCAATACGCGGAATGTCGAGATCGTGTGACTTGACCGTCGGCATTGCCCCCGTTGCCCACGCGGACAGTCCGAGTTCTGCCAGCAACGGTTCGAACTGTGCACGGTTCGCGTTCGCAATGATGACGGCGCCCGGTGCGAACGACTTGCCACCCGCCTCAAATTTTTCTTCGGCGGCCGACATTTTCACAGCCGGCATGCGATACCGCAGCGCGACCATGTTGTTGTCGCCCGTGTGCTCAACAATCAGGTTGGCGCCCGTTCCCACAATGACACTTGGCGCACGCGCTTTTCCGGAAACCATCGTCATGGGCGCCGTGAACAACGCGTTGTCGTTCACTTCGTTGATGATCATGTTGCGCATCATCGAATACGTCCAACCCGTGTCATCGTACGGCGACGGGTTGGTGGTCGGGTAGTTCTGGATGGAGAAATAGATGTCCGCCACCGTGCGGAACGGCTGGTCACCACGAATGATCCAGTCACCTTTTTTCACCTGCACGTTGCCAACCCTGAAATCACTGTTGGCCGTGTGGAACTCGAGGCCCTGTTCGATCAGTTCATTGACGGCGTCGGCCGCGTTCGCCTTGGCGCGTTGGTTGGCGGGAATTATCCAACCCTTGATGTTGCCGTTTTTGCCTTTGTTAATTGCGTTCTTGTTCTTGATCCAGTAGTTCTCCAGGAAACGCTCGCGTTCGCGACCGGTATTCCACAGCGAGAACAACACGGCCGACTGCTGAATGTTCGTGTTGGCGCGTGAACCCCAGCGAATGTCATCGGGCGTCGGGTTTGGGCGGAACCACTCGCGGCTCTGCGCGTAATTGCTGCCACCCAATACCCGCGTGAGGTTCGTGGTGTCCGCTGCGGCAGCCGCCGGAGCGGCGCCACGTCCACCACCTTCGCCGCCACGACCCCCACCGGCAGCGCCACCGCCACCCGCACCACCGCGTCCACCGCCGCCCGCCTGATTGCTCAGCGGAGCTGCCGCGCCCGTGCAGTTCGTGCCAAAGCTCTGCACTTCGTAGAAACGTCCCGTCGCATTGTGCGCGTGCACAACGTAAAACATGTAATTCGGCACCCAGCCATCATAAAACCCATACGTCCACACACCGGGCACGCCGCGCTTCGTCATTTCCATGACGTCGTTTTGCGCCATCATCCACCATTCACCAATGGTGATGGGGTCAATTTGTTCGTTGTACGGACCCGTGCCGGTGGACGCATACAACAACGTTTGCGCTTCGTGCAAGTCGTGTAGAATGGTGGGATGCCACTCAAGGCCCAACTTCTCGACGTTCTTGGTGAGCATGAGCATCTGGCCCATGCCATCGCGATTGTTATCGTGCGCAACGTATTTGCCCCAGTACGGCGTGGGGATATTCACGCCCGGGTTCTTCGCGCGGAAATAACAGCCGTCCACAATTTTTTCGCGTCCGTCCACTTCAATGACGGGCGTGATCAGCGTGATGACGTTGTCGCGAATGCTCTTGATGAGCGGCGTCTCTGATACCACCATGCGGTACGCCATTTCCATCAGCATTTCCGGCCCACCGGTTTCGGTAGAGTGCATGCCGCTGGTGATGTAGTAGACAGGCTTGGCCAACTTGATGATTTCGCGCGCGCGCACTTCGCTGGTCTTCCGCGGGTCGGTCAGGTCGGCGAGGTAGCCTTTGTATTTGTCGAGGTTGCGCATGGTCTCTTCATTGGCAATGGCCAACACCACCATGTCGCGCCCCTCTTCGGTTTTGCCAATGCTCCAGTATTTCGCGCGCGTTGGCGCGGCGTCAGCCACCGCTTTGAGATAGCGATGAATGTCGGCCGCATACGTGAGATGGCCGGGCTGGCCAACCACGTGTTCAATTCCTTTGAATTTGAGCGTCGTGGGCACCTTGTCTGAATACGGCAGGTGGTCGACCAGCTCGGTAGAGATGCGGGGATCGGTGAGGATGGCCCGCATCTGACGTGTGTATTCCTCATCTTGTCTCTGCGTAGCCTGGGCGGTGACCGTCGAGGCTGCAGACGCGGTTAACGCGGCTGCAGTGATCCACTGGGCCCAGCCAAAGCGACGTCCTGGTGCTGACGAACGCGACATGCTGTCTCCTTCTTGGAAAAAGATGCGACCGGCAAGGGGGCCGATCGACGCGGTACTGGGACCTTCTCTACTGCAGGCTAACGCACAAGCCACGCATTTCGCGGTAAACGCGCCGAGCGATGGAGGGGCAATAATTCGAGACCTGGCCGCAGATCTACCTATTCGGGAGTTATTCTGACCCAACGTTGGTTGTTGGTTCGAACGTATCGTAAAATGAAGGTCTGCGCCAACTTCGTTGCTGGCACTGTCCGGAACCTGCCGTCCCCCGCCCGCCCGCCCCGACACGAGATACACATGCTTTCGCTTCGATCGTTCCTGCTGGTCGCCGCCCCCACCCTGCTCAGCGCGCTGCTGGCCGCCGGTGTTTCCGATAGCGTAGTCGAGGCCGCCGCCGGTCGGCGGCTCCGGGCCGCGCCTCCTGCACTCGACTCGACCCTTCGCAGCTACTACCGCTGGCGAAACATTGGCCCGGGCCGCGGCGGCCGCTCCATTGCCGTCAGTGGCGTGAAAGGCCGGCCACGCGAGGCGTATTTTGGCGCGGTTGGGGGCGGCCTTTGGAAAACCACTGATGGTGGTGAGAACTGGCTGCCGGTCACCGACGGCCAGATTACCAGCGCGTCGGTCGGCGCCGTGGCAGTGAGCGAGACCAATCCCGACCTCGTCTTCATTGGCACGGGCGAAACCGCGCTGCGCGGCAATATCATGCCTGGTGATGGCGTCTATCGCAGCCCCGACGCCGGCCGGACCTGGACGCACGTCGGCTTTCGCGATGTCGACGCCATTTCGAAAATTCGCATTCATCCGACGAATCCGGACATCGTGTTTGTCGGTGTGTTCGGTAAATACAGCGTGCCCAGTGCCGAACGTGGTGTGTACAAAAGCAGCGACGGCGGCAAAACGTGGCGCAAGGTGCTGTACAAGGATGACAAGTCGGGCGCGATTGACATCAGCATTGACCGCACCAATCCAAACGTGATGTACGCGTCGCTGTGGGAGGCATACCGCAAGGAGTATCAGATGTCCAGTGGTGGCCCCGGCAGCGGCTTGTACAAGAGCACGGACGGCGGTGAAACGTGGACGGAAATCACGCGCAATCCGGGCCTGCCAACGGGATTGGTGGGCAAAATCACAGTCTCGGTATCGGGCGCAAATGCTCGACGCGTGTTCGCGATGGTTGAGAATGAAAACGGCGGCCTGTTCCGCAGTGATGATGCAGGCGCCACGTGGACCCTGGCCAATGGCGATCGCAACATTCGTCAGCGGGCGTTCTATTTCTCGCGCGTGTATGCCGATCCGAAAAATCAGGATGTGGTCTACATTCAGAACGTGTCGCAGTACCGGTCAAGTGATGCGGGCAAGACGCTCGTGAACAACAGCAACGGCACGCACAGCGATTTTCATGACTTGTGGATTGACCCCGACGATGCCACGCACATCGTGGTTGGCAATGATGGTGGAGGCGCGGTGTCCACGAACACGGGTGGCGCGTGGACCCCGCAGGATTTCCCGACGGAGCAGTTTTATCACGTGGCAACCACCGCACACATTCCGTTCCACGTGTGTGGTTCACAGCAGGACAACTCGACGTTGTGCATCCCGTTCAACTGGAATTTGAACACCGGTGGTGGTGGTCGTGGTGGGGCTCCCGCTGCCGCACCTGCGGGCGGTGGTCGCGGTGGCATGACGCTGCCCCCAAGCGCTGATATTGCGTTTGGCGGAATGGCGGTGGCGTATCAGGCTGGCGGTGGTGAACCCGGGTACATCGCGCCCGATCCGCGCGAACCCGACCTGTTCTACTCCGGCACCAACAACGGCGGATATCTCGACAAGTTCAACCGTCGCACCGGATTCTCGCGGGAAGTAAATCCATATCCCTGGTTCTACTCGGGCGAACCGTCCAGGGAAATTCGCGAGCGCTGGCAGTGGACCTACCCGATCATCTTCTCGCAGGTCGATCCGAAGATGTTGTTCACGTCGTCGCAGCGCTTGTGGCGCACGATGGATGGGGGGCGCACGTGGAAAGCGCTGAGCGGCGACCTCACACGTCACGCGCCCGAAACGCAGGAACGTTCTGGCGGACCGATTACCGGCGACATGAACGGCCCCGAAGTGTACGGCGTCATTTTTTCGATTGGGCCGAGCAAGGTCGATGCGAACGTGATCTGGACCGGATCGGACGACGGGTTGGTGCACGTCACCCGCAACAGCGGATTGACGTGGGCGAAAGTGACCCCGCCCGAGATGCCCGATTTTGGCCGAGTCAGCCAGATTGATGCGTCGAAGTTCAATGCGGGTGCCGCGTACATTTCGGTGCGCAAACCCCTGCTGAACGATCAGAAGCCGTACATTTTCAAGACCACGGATTACGGCCGGACCTGGACGAAGATTGTCAACGGCATTCGTGGGGACGCGTACGTGCATGCGGTGCGTGAAGATCCGACGCGCAAAGGACTGTTGTACGCCGCCACGCAACATGGTGTGTACATCACGTATGATGACGGCGCGAACTGGGAAAGTCTGTCGCTCAACATGCCGGACGTGCCAGTGGTCGATCTCATCGTCGAGTCGAACGAACTGGCCATTGCCACGCACGGTCGCGGCTTCTGGATTCTCGATAATATCACACCACTGCGTCAGAACACGCCTTCGGTGGTTTCGGCAGACATTCACTTGTACACGCCTCCTGCCGCCATTCGCAGTGGCATGCCCGTGGCCTTCACGTACAAACTCACCACCGTTCCCAAGCGGCTTGAGCTCAGTATTCTCGATTCAGCGGGCGGAGTGATGCGGAGCTTCATGCCGGACACTACCCCTCCTGGTGCGGCATCTGCTGCAGCACCGGCCGGCGGTGGTCGTCGGGGCGGCGCGGCGGCACCGTTGCCCAAGGCTATTGGTTTCAATCGGTACACGTGGGACCTGCGCACGCCACCTATTTCCAGTTTCCCCGGAATGATCCTGTGGGGCGCGGGTACCAACGGACCGGTGGCGCCACCAGGCAAGTACACCGTGCGCATCGTGGCCGACGGCAAGACGCTGGAAGCGCCATTGGTGATCAGGCGCAATCCCATGATGCCCGATGTGACCGATGCCGATTTGCGCGCGCAGTATGCGTTTGGCAAAAAGGTGCGCGACAAGGCGACCGAAGCGAACGATGCCGTGATCGCCATTCGTCGCGTGAAAGCGCAGCTGGATGACCGGCTCAAGAAGGCGCCGACAGACGACGCGCTCAAGAGCACGGGCGCGACGCTGACCACCAACGCGACGGGTGTTGAGACCAGTGTGTATCAGACCAAGAATCAAAGCGGGCAGGATCCGCTCAACTTTCCCATCAAGGTGAACAATCGCCTCGCCAATTTGTTGTCGATGTCGGAGCGTGGTGATGGTCCGCCAAACCAGAGCATGCCGGAGATCTACAGCATTCTGACGGCCGAGCTCAAAGGGTACACGGAGAAGTTGGCGGTGGTTTGGAAGACCGATCTGGCGGCAGTGAACAAGGAGCTGGCGCGGTTGAAGCTTCCGCCTATCGATCCGACGTGTGCGAAGGCCGAGGGGTGTACGGCGGTGCCGTGAGTGGGGGGTCAGAGCCGACATTCTGACCGGTTCGCAATTTTCTGGTGAGGGGGAGTCCCAATTCCCCGCAAATTCTCCGCTGGTTCCTTCACAACGAGGACTATTCCGATGGTGCAGCGAAAACAGTTGGCGAAGTCCCTGATACTGCCCGCGTTGTTGGCAGCGGCCGGCGTGTCCGCCTGCACGGTGCAACGTATGCAGCCGCCGGTGGCCAACCAAGGTGCCGTGGTCGATGATCACATGGCGCACATGACGGCCGAGGAGTTGCGCGGGCCCATGGCGGCTCCTGAAGCCGTCATTGATATGGCGCAGCAGGGCCATACCGGATTGCCAGCGAGCAACGCCACGGCGCAGGCGCGTTTGAAAGCCTCGCCGCGTCATTCGGAATACGTGAAGATCGCCTGGGAGCCCGGCTCGAAAGATTCACTCATGGCGTGGATTGTGTATCCCAAGAGCACGACGAAAGCAGGCGTGGTCGTCGTCGTCCACGAAATCTTCGGACTGTCGTCGTGGGTGCGTGGTGTCGCCGATCAGGTGGCGGCAGATGGCTTCATTGCGATCGCTCCGGACTTCCTGTCCCGCGTACGTCCGGGCGGGCCGAGCACCACTGAACTCGACGGCACTGCGGCGCGAGGCATGATTGGCGGCGTCGATATCCCGCAACGCAATCTCGCCATCATCGCAGCGGCGAACTACGCGATGATGCAGCCGTCCGCCATTCAGAAATACGCCGTCATCGGCTACTGCTGGGGCGGCACCACGGTGTTCGCCCATGCGGTACACGGCGGAGTCAAAGGGTTTTCGGGGGGTGTGCCGTTCTACGGCTCGTTCGCGTATTCAGACGCGGGAACACCCGCCACTGCCAGCACTCCGGCGGTTCCGGGCATGCCCAACGTCGATTCGCTGAAGAAAATCGCCCAGCCTCTCATGCTGCTGAATGGTTCGGCTGACACCCGCATTGGCGCGACGATGCCGTACCTCGATTCGACCATGAAAGCGCTCAAGAAGGACTACTCGCAGATGAACTACCCCGGCGCCATTCACGGATTCCTGCGCGCGCAGGATGACGCGATTGCACCCACCGCGCCCAGTGAACGGAATCCCAACCCGGTCCAGCGCCCGGACTCCGCGTTGAAGGCCGAGCAGGCCGCCAACATGGCTGCGGCGAAAGATGGCTGGCCCAAAACCATCGCGTTCCTGAAGAAGCAGTTGAAGTAGAGCGTATTGCGACCAATGCACGACCCGCCTGCCGCACTCGCGGCGGGCGCAGACTTTCGCGTTTCTTGAAACGTTGCCAGCGTCCTACACGTCGTTCAACAAGTAATAAGTGTCGGTGCGAAGCAGTGCGGGATCTTTGCTCCAGTGCCCGTATACTTCCCATGAGGGGCCAGCCAGCGCTTGATGGGTGGACTTGCACCACGCCTGCAGCGCGTCGTGCGCACCCCGAAGGCCGCTGTGTGAGTGATTTCTGAAACCTTTACAGTGGCGGCGTCCGGCGCTCAGCGAACGCGCCAGTCCAAGCAACGCGCGAGATCGGTTGGGACGCACCACGCCTGCGGCCTGATACGCAACGTCCGCGTCACCTGGTTGATTGTTCTGCAACAATAAGTCGCCCAGCAGTTCGTGCGTCGGAATGTAGGTTGGTGGCGTTGAAGCTCCGGTGGGCTCACCTTCGGCCCCCCCGCGCAGGATGGCAATTGCGCGTGCGATATTGCCCTCTGCGCGCGCAGTCAGTGCGTCAATGTGATCCGCCTGTCGCAACAGGTTACGGCGGTGGACGCCAGCCGGCTGAGCGCCTTTCGCGACAGCGCCAGATCTTCCTCGTTCCACACGACATGACTGTACGTCAACGCTTCAAGCCAGTACGCCAGTGCGAGCGACTTGTCGGCTTGTTGGGCCTCGCGAAACGCGGAGGCGGCTTCCTGATATTTGAAGTTGTGCAGCCAAGCCACGCCACGCTGGAATGATGCCTGCGCTGCGGCGTTTCCCGAATTGCGGAAGTGCACACTGCCAAGAACGGGTGCGGGCCCTATCGCAGATACCGTTGAACGATGGCGCGGAGATTCGCCGCGTCGAACGGCTTCTCGATGTACTCCTTGGGCGGCTCCGACAGGAACGTCCTGGCGCTGGCCGTAAAGGCGCCGCCGGTCAGGAAGATCATCTTGTTCGCCTGATCCGGCGCGACGAGCAGCAGTTCGCGATGGAGGTCCATCCCGGTCATCTCCGGCATCATCAGATCGCAGAGGATAAGGTCGAACTTCTCGCCGGCCGCGCACATAGCCAGCGCGTCCGTGGCGACGATCGCGGTCACGACATCGTGCTCTTTCGCGAGCACCCGCTGGACGATGCTCGCCACGAGCGCCTCGTCGTCCACGACGAGAATCCGCCCTCGGCGGATGGCGCCCTGAACGTGGACGCTCCTCGGAGTCAGCATGCGGGCCTCCCGTCGTGCGATTGGAAGCGCGACGCGGAAGGTAGTTCCCTGGCCAAGCTTGCTCTCGACCGTCAGCTTTCCCCGCATGTCGGTGACGATGCGTTGGCTGATCGCGAGACCGAGGCCCGTCCCGGCGCCCACGGCCTTGGTGGTGAAGAACGCATCGAAGATTCGGCCGATAATTTCGGGCGGTATGCCGACGCCCGTGTCGCTAACCTCGATGATGACTTGCTCGCCGTCGAGCCGGGTGCGAATGCGAATCTCGCTGCGATCCGCCTGCACCTCGGGCAGCGCCTGCACGGCGTTGACGAGCAGGTTGAGAAAGACCTGGCCGAGCCGCGCCTCGTTGGCCTCGACCGGTGGAACGGCGTCGTACTCCTTGATCAGACGCGCGCGATGCCGAATCTCGTTCCACGCCATTCCGAGGGACGATTCCATCGTCGCCTCGACGTCTACCGGACCGTTCGCCTCCTCGGTGGGCGACCGTGAAAACACTTTGAGATCGCGCACGATGAAGCGGACCCGCTGGGCGGCTTCGCGCGCGTCAGCCAACGGTCCCCGAATATCCTCGAGGATCTGTGTTTCGCCCCGGCCGGCGGACGCGTCACTCCTGTTTGCCAGGCCCTCCATGATGTAGTCGAGGTTCGCAATCACGGCGGCCAGCGGGTTGTTGATCTCGTGCGCAACACCCGCGGCAAGGGTGCCGACGGACGCCAACCGGTCGCTGACCATCAGCTGGGATTCGAGCGTGCGCTTATCGGTGATGTCGCTGGTGATGCTGAGCACCGCCTTCGCCTCGCCCTGATCATCCCGCACGAGCGTCCAGCGGACGTCCACGGTGATCTCCCGGCCATCCTTGGTGCGCTTCTGCATCTCGCCCTGCCATTCGCCGTTCGCCAATAGAGCGGCTCGCGCCACGTTTAACGCGTCGACTTCGCGATCGAAAAGGTCCTCGTCCGTGCGCCCGATGGCCTCCGCCGCCGTCCATCCGTAGGTTCGCTCCGCGCCCTTGTTCCAGTAGGTGATGCGGCCGTCCAGGTCCTTCACCAGAATGGCCTCCTGCGCGATATCCAGCAGCGCGGCCTGCTCGCGGATGTGCGCGTCCGCGTCCCGGCGCTCCAGCTCTGACGCCGCGCGCGCCGCGAAGATCTTGAGCGTCGCCGTGACGAAGTCCAACTGCTGCAGCGGCTCGCGAAACAACACGCCCAGCATGCCCAGATGCCGACCTGTCGAGCTGGTAAGGCGCAAACCCACCTGTCCCTCCGGCTTTAGGCGCTGCATGATTGGTGACTGAGGATACTGCTCCCACACCCGTTGCCGTACGACTTGCGAGTCCTTGGTGAGAGCAAATTCGCTCGGCGATCCTCGAATGACGAACTCGCCATTCGCCACGACTTGCCCCTCGACGACCAAGCCAACGTTACGGGCCGTCGGCGGCTCTCCAGGAAGCAACTGCAACATCTGACCGGCCTGCGCTCCCAACGCCGATGTCATGCTCAGCACAAGCTGTTCGAAGAACGCCGTGCCGGTGGCGAGCGACACGCCCGCAGCTACCGTGGCCACCGCTGATTGGAGACGGCGTCTCTCCAGCTGCGCGCGCAGGTTGCCGATGCCGAACGCCACATCATCGGCCATTTGCTGAAGCAGCGCGAGCTCCTCGGCGCTCGTGTGTTTCACCGCGGAGGTGTACAGCCCCAGCAGCCCGAATGTGCGCGTCGTATCGCGCAAGGGTAGAACGATGACCCCGCGATAGCCGCGCCGTCGTGCGGGCTCGAGCCAGGGCGCGAAGCCAGGGTCCTGTTCGGCATCTTCGCACACCACGGGTTGGCCCGTACGAATCACCTGGCCCGCCGGGCCGATGCCAGGCACTTCGGCCTCATTCCAACTGACTTTGATCTCCGAGAGATAGCCGTCTTCCGTACCCGCGTGGCCCATCGGTGTGATGGAGCGCGCCGCATCGTTCTGCGCGTATCCCACCCACGCCATGCGGTAGCCGCCGTTCTCCACGGCGACCTTGCAGATCTGCACGAGCAGCTCCTGTTCGTCCTCGGCCCGGATAAGCGCCTCGTTGCAGTTGCTCAGCATCTGCAGCGCCCGATTGATGCGCGAGATCTCGAGCTCCGCGAGCTTGAGGTCGTGCACATCGGTGTTGGTGCCGAACCATTTGACCAGTGCGCCGTTCGCGTCTTTGATTGGAACACCACGAATAAGCCACCATCGGTACAGACCATCCGAACGTCGCAGCCGGCATTCGAGCGTATAGACACTGACCGTGGCGATCGCATGCTGCCAGGCCGCCAGCGCGCGCGCCTGATCGTCCGGATGGAATGGCGTGTGCCATCCGAAGCCCCGAGTCGAATCCGGTGTGAGGCCCGTGTAGTCGTACCATTTCTGGTTGTAATACACGTTCCAGCCGTCCGGTAGCGCCGTCCAGACGATCTGGGGCATCGCCTCCGCGAGAGACCGGAACTCGTCGAGGCTCTCCTGCAGCGCTTTCGCGCCGCGCCGCGATTCCGTGATATCGGTGACGATACCAGTCAGTCGGATTACCCTCCCGGCGGCATCGCGGACCTGGAACCCGCGCCCGCGCACCCAGCCCATCTGGCCATCGGGCCTGGCAATGCGATACTCTACGTCGACACTGGGCGTATCGCGGGTGAGCGCATCAAAGGCGATCCGGACACGCTCGCGGTCTTCGGCAACGATGAAATCAGTCCAGTGCTGCGGATTGGCGTAGACGGTGTCCGCTGAAACGCCCCACATCCGCTCGAAGCCCGGACTGAGGTACAGCACCTCCCGCATGTCAGCCGAACGAATCCAGAACACATCGGTGATGTTGTTGGCGAGCAGGTGGAAATTGTCGGTACTCTCCCGCAAAGCATTTTCCGTCGCCTTGCGCTCGGTGATGACGATCCCCGACGGGACGAGGAAGACGACGTGACCGGCCTCGTCCCGCAGCGGTTGCAACGAGAAGTCGATGTCGATCGGACTGCCGTCCGCCGCACGCAGCCGCGCGTCGTACCGTGACGCCTCGCCGTGCGCCGCGCGCGCGATCGTTTCGCGCAGACGCGCCTGCTCCGCCGAAGAGTAAGCCCACAAACCGAGGTCCTCGAAGGGCGTGCCGACGACGTCGTCCAGCTGCAACCCGGCCGCCTCAAGCCCCGACCGATTCGCTTCCACGATGACGCCCTCCAGCGTCAGTAACCCCACGAACATGCTAGGGCCGACGCCATCGATGAGATCGCGCAGCCGCTTGTGGCTTCGCTGCAGCTCGGCTTGCGCCTCCCGAAGCTCCCGCACCGACACCACCTCATCGGTGACGTCCACGCCGTGGGCGACCATAGCATAGGCACCGTCGGCCTCGCGCATCCGCTGGTAGACGAAGTTGATGTAGCGCGTCTCGAGGGGCGCACCGGGCTCGCGGGCGAGGTCGATGGGTATGTGCCGTCCCTCGAAGGGCTCGCCCGTCTCGCGCACGCGGTCCAGCAGGTCGATGAACCCCTGCTCGCGCACCTCGGGGAGCGCCTCGGCGACGGTCTTCCCGATGACGTCGCGGTGCCCGATGAGCCGCTGGTACGCGGGATTGGTGAGCACGAAAGTGTGGTCCGGATCGCGCCCCATGGCGAGGAAGGCGGGCGCGTGCTCAAAGATGGCTGACAGGCGCGTGTGGTCCGTCTCCAGCGACGCCTTCAGCGCCACGCGCTCGCGTTCGGGGAGCATGCGCTGGGTGGTTTCCTGGCACACCACGAGCACCCCAGCAATGGTGCCGCTTTCCGTGAAGACGGGGCTGTAGCCGTAGGTCCGCCAACCGTCGTCGAGCTGTCCGTCGCGGTCGATGGGGACGTACTGGTGCTCGTGCCGGGTGGCCACGCCCGTGCGCAGGACGACGTGAATCTCGGGTCCGATCGCGTCCCAGGTGTCAGTCCAGAAGCTGGGGCCCGAAGCGCCGAGTGCCCGCGGATGGCGTCCGTCGTCGCCGAGGCTGGGGCGATAGGCATCGTTGTAAAACTGGATCAGCTCTGGGCCCCAATAGAGGAACATGGGGCTGCGAGCGGTGATCAGGTTCCGGACCGTGACCGTGAGGCACGGTGGCCAGCTGTCGACCGCACCGAGCGGACTGGACGCCCAGTCGAACGCGCGGCACAGCCTCGCCATCTCGGTCTCGCCCGGAAAGGTTAGATCGACGGCGGTGCGCGGGTCAGTTGATGTGGCCATTCTCGATGCTCATACCCCTCGTCGGGGTGGAGAGGTTCTAGGCGCATGAGTCATGCGCTCACCCGGAAGCTACGTTCGTGGTCAGGACGCTGCACGAGCGGTGAGTGGCGCGGCGCCGGCGCGATGAATAGCCTGCGCGCATGACGATTGCGCCGATTACCTATTGGAACCGCCGAGCCGGCCGACTCGAGCAGGAGTTGGTGTACGGCGAGGGCGCCTTGCGCTGGATGTACGAGACCAGGCTGGGGCGGACGCTCGCCGAAGGGCTGCTCTCGCGGCGATAGGTTAGTGCGCTCTACGGCGCGTTGCAGGACACACGGTGGAGCGCGAGCAAGGTCGCGCCATTCGTTCGGCAGTGCGGCGCCATGGATCGCCTCGATCCGGCGCAGCGGTTTCCGGTCAAGGGCATCGCGCTCTCCGCGGCGGAGCTGGTCGGCGACGCTGCGCTCGCTGCGCCCTTTGAGCGTGGGCCGGCATTCATCGCGCGACTTTGTCCTGTGGACTATCACCGCTTCCACTTCCCCGACGGCGGACGCATCACGCGACGGGCGTTCGGCGTGACGTCGTTTGATTTGCCGACGTTTTCGGTGGTCGGATTTGTGCTGCTCGGTATGACATTGTTGGCGTCGTGGTTGCCAGCGCGGCGGGCGATGTCGGTCGATCCGAATACGGCGATGCGGGACAGCTGATTTCTGCGGACTTCGGCGCCAATCCGGCATTCGTCCACTGCGTTAAACGGAAACATGCGGATGCGGCAGATTGGGCGGATCAAGCCGTGACGGCAGGATGACAAGGGATGCGACGCATAGCGCGGCCAACGTTTATCGTTTTTTTTGGATTGGCTGCGCCGCATGCGGCCAATCCCTCGCGACAGGCACGCAGTTATTCGAAAGAATCATTTCGTTTCTTCGCTCGGACGCCTCTGCCCACACGGAGAAAATCCGCCCAAATCCGCTGCATCCGCAAGTTTCCGCTTAACGCAGTTGGCAGTTAGCAGTTGGCAGTTCAACACAACCCGCTACCCAACCCGCCGCCGGAACGAAGAAGCGCCGAGTGCAACTGCACTCGGCGCTTCTTTCATGCGTCAGGCGTGCGCCAGACTTACGGCACAATCACGCGCCCACCCGTTCCCGTGGAGTCCTTCCGGCTCGCGAGATGATCTGCCATCTGCAACCGCGGAATGCCGTTCTTCATCCACTCCGGCGCCGGCTTGCCTTGCAGGTAATGATCAAACCACTCGCCCATGCGCTGCGCGTAGTCCTTCTGGTTGGCCGGACGCGCGAGTCCGTGATTCTCACCCACGTACTCCAGCAGGACTACTTCCTTGTTGAGCTGGCGTAACGTGTTGAAGTGCGTGATGCCCTGATTGAAATCAACAGCGCCGTCCTTGTCGTTGTGCAGCAGAATGAGCGGCGTCTGTTGCTTCTTGGCATGGAACGCCGGCGAATTGCGAATGTAGGCGTCGTAGTTGTCAATGAAGTTGCCCTTGAAACGACCCTGGCTGCTTTCAAAGATGGCCTGATTCGTTCCGCCCGTGTTCCAGTAGATGGAGCTGTACATGCTGACCATGTCCGTCAGCGCGGCACCGGCAATGGCCGACTTGAAGATGTTGGTTTGGGTAACCAGGAACGCGGTCTGGTAGCCGCCCCATGAGTGGCCCCACAGTCCGACGTTCGTGGCGTCAACAAAACCTGTCGCAATCGCGGCTTTCACGGCCGGTACTACGCACCACACGGCCGACATGCCCGGATCGTTGGTTTTGTACACGATGTCCGGATCGAACACGATGTACCCGTTGCTGGTGTACATGCGCGCATTGGGCGTTTGAGTTTCGCTGGGATTCACAAAGCCGTTCTTGTTCTGCGACCGTTTCTCGTAAATCGTCACGAGCATCGGGTACTTCTTTTTCGGGTCGAAGTTGGCGGGCAGATACATGGCCCCCTGCAACTTGTCGCCCTTGTCGCTGGTGTAGTTGATCAACCGTGTGCCGCTGGACCAGGCCAGTTCCTTCATCTGCGGGTTCACATCGGTGAGCTGCGTGGCGTCCTTGAAGTCGCCGGCCGAGGCCCAGTAGTTGGGAAAGTCGACAAATGTCTGCTGAGTGAACACAAACTTTTCCGCGTCGCGCGCCTTTTGAATGCCGTAGCGCGCGTCTTCGAACAGAATGGTCTTGGCGCCGGTGGTGTTCGGGTCGACGCGGGACACCCCTTCTTTCTTGGTCCATTCGCCATACGTGCCGATGTACATCGGCTTGGACAAATCGACGCCCGTTGCGGCTCCACCCCCGCCGCCACGCCCACCGC
>Ga0163144_10001780_pt1 | contig 50431 bp, 36 predicted proteins | sample OliLak19BULKMAT1_FD_123175 | JGI IMG/M metagenome (GOLD analysis project Ga0163144, IMG submission 123175) | Freshwater microbial mat bacterial communities from Lake Vanda, McMurdo Dry Valleys, Antarctica - Oligotrophic Lake LV.19.BULKMAT1 | ecosystem: Environmental > Aquatic > Freshwater >... | reverse complement strand
GTTTCAGGTACAACACACGATAATTCGGTTTTTCCATCATTTAGCGGTTTTACATTAAATACTGGCGATCATGATAACCCATTTGTAGTAAAACTATTTAAAACAACAGGTTATAAAGATTGGGTGCATTATTGGAGTACAACCACAAATCATTATGATATTTTTTCGGAATTATTTACTGATTTTCAAGGAAATTTATACGCCATTGGTTCTTTAAAAAGTAATCCTTCACTTCAGCCCGATGCAAATTTATCAGGTGTTATAGGTCAGGATATTGTTGTAGTTAAATTAACTACCTCTGGAACTTTTCAATGGGCAAAATTACTGGTAGGAACAAGTGATAATTTTTCGGGAGGGTTTTGGTGCAACGCCAGTTATTTTTTTTTAGGTGGAAATTATTATACCAGTATCAATCTTCAAACAGCATTATCAGGCCCTAACAATCAAAATATTTTTTTGGTTAAAGGCACTATGGCTCCTTCCTACACTCCTAATTATTGTTGTAACATTATTTCTGCTGCTGTTGCAGGTCCTACGCAAACAATATGTACAACAACAACAACATTAGCTGGCAATACACCAACGGCAGGTTTAGGAATGTGGAGTATAATTGGAGGAACTGTTTCAATAACTACACCAACATCGCCAGTTAGTGTTATTACTGGTGTTGCATTTGGTACAAATAGTTTACAATGGACTATATCGGGAGGTTGCAGCCCAAGTACTTCTACTGTTACCGTTCAAAGAGATGAGCCACCTTCAGTAGCCTTAGCCGGCAACAACAAAATAACTTGCCTAAACACTGCAACTTTAGCAGCAAACATCCCAGCTGTTGGAAGTGGGTCATGGTCTGTTTTAAGCGGAACAGTTACAATTACAAACCCATTTTTACCAACAACTGATGTTACGAATATTACAGTTGGCAATCATAGCTTAAAATGGAACATTATAAATGGAGTTTGTTTGGCAAGTAATTCAATTATGTTCATTACGCGCAACCAATCACCTGCAATAGCGTCTGCGGGCCTCTCACAATCTGTTTGCTCCTCAAATGCTACCTTATCAGCCAACGTTCCTTTAACAGGTTTGGGTAGTTGGAGCGTTACACAAGGCAGTGCAACTATTTCCAGCATCTTTAATCCTTATGCAACAGTAACAAATTTATATACTGGATTAAATTCTTTTGTATGGTCAGTTTCAACTCCTTCTTGTGGTTCGTCTTCAAGCACAGTAAATATTCAGGTTGATGGAATGCCATCTGCTGCTTACGCCGGAACAAATGTTATAACCAATTCAAACGTAATTCAACTAAGTGCAAATACACCAACCTTAGGTATTGGAACTTGGGTAATTTTATCAGGAGGGGGAATATTTTCTGACCAAAACAATCCGATTGCAAGGTTTACAGATGTTTCGGATGGGGATAACATACTTGCTTGGCAAATACGAAACGGATCGTGTTCGCTTAGCGAAGATACATTGATGATTATTAAAAATGGATTATTTATACCCGAACTGATAACCCCTAACTCGGATGGGAATAATGATGTTTTTTACATCAACACACTTGATAATTATAAATCTGTAAAACTAGAAGTTTTTAACCGTTGGGGAAACCTAGTTTATATAAATGAAAAATACAATAATGAATTTGTAGGTAAAAATTTAAATGGAGAAAAACTGGTTGATGATGTTTACTTTATAATAGTAACAATACCTAAAGTGAAAACATATACTGGATATTTAACTATTAAAGAAAATTGAGAATAATAACATTATATATATTAGGTTGTTTTACATTTATTTTAAATTTAAATATTTTTGCGCAACACTTAAATGTATACAGCAATTATTTACTTAATTCAGCGGCTATTAATTGCGCATCTATTGGTAAAGATGAGGCGTTAGATATTAATTTATATGCCCGCAATCAATGGACTCAGTTAAGCGGTAATCCAAATACATATAATTTAGCTGTAAATTCTATGATAAGAACTCCATCGTTAAATTTGGGGATAATTGCGCAAAATGATGTATTAGGCTCTACTACAACACAAAATTTTACTGGCATTTATGCGTATCGAATAAAATTTAAAAAAGTTAAATTGGCCTTCGGCATTCAATCAGGAATTGAAATAATTAATTATAATTTAAATAAATTAAAAAAAGTTAATGAAGTTGATAACGTGGTTTTAATAAATCAAAACCAAACAGTTAATTTTAAAACAGGTACAGGTATTTATTTGCACAATAATTACTTTTTTGCTGGGCTATCTATTCCTAATTTACTTAATTCTTCCTCCTTTAATTTTTCTCAAACTCCTAATTATTTATTGGGCGGATTGATTTTAAAAGTGAGAAAAAGTGATTTGGTTAAACCTTCATTTCTTATTAGAAGAATTGATGGTTCTCCTTTAACTTTTGATGTGAGTTGCAGCTATTACTTTTTTTCAAAGTTGGGTTTAGGTGCATCATACAGATATAAAAATGCTATTATTGGTTTGGCAGAATTTATTATAAACGACCAATTTAAATTAGCTTATTGTTACGATTACTCTACAATAGCTGTTTCAAACTACCAATTAGGTTCGCACGAAATTTCATTTAGAGCTTTGTTAGGAAAAAAATATAAAACAAAAAACCCACGTGCGTTGCTGTATTAGACATATTAAACTCCTTTATTTAATTTTTGTTATAGCTAACTTAAATAGTTATGCGCAACCCTCTATTGGCAGAGGAGATACTGTAATTATAACAAAGCTAAACTTAAATAAAAATGCAAATGCATACTCACCAGTAATGTATAATAATAATTTATATTTTATTTCAGATAGGCAAATTAAGGTAGGGGTGTTAAAATGGAATGAAGATAATGGCAACCCTACCAATATTTTTTACGCTGCAAAAAAAGATTCTTTACATTTTAAGAAACCAATTTTACTTAAAAAATTAAATACAAAATTAAACAATGGGCCAGTTTGTTTCGGAAAAAATGAAATATATTACTCGTCTAATTACATATTAAAAAATAACGGTAAGAGGGAAATTCCATACCGTATATATTCATGTTCTCTAAATAATAAAACCGCATCGCCAATGCTAATAAATATTGTTGTGCCTGATTCATTAAGTATTTTTCAGCCAGCGTTAGTAAACGATTCTCTTATATATTTTGTTGGTGTATTTAAACATTCAAATACAGGAACTGATATTTATTATTGCAAAAAAGTAAAAGATAATTGGCTAAAGCCCGAAAAATTCGGAGAACCAATTAACTCCAACTATAATGAATGCTTTCCTTTTGTAAGTGATCAAAATATTTATTTTAGTTCAAATCGCGAGGGCGGAAAAGGAGGATTGGATATATATGAATTTACAGAAAATTTGATCGTTAATTTAAAAAATATAAATTCTAATAAAGATGATTTTGGCATTTTTGTTATTGACGAAACAACAGGTTATTTTTCATCAAACAGAAAAGGAAAAGATGCTATTTATTACTTCAATAAAATTAATAAACCAAATTTTAATGTCTGCAAAAAACAGGTTATTAATAAATATTGTTACCTTTTTAAAGAGGGAGAATCTTTTGATACACATGACACCTTAAATATGAATTACGAATGGGATTTTGGGGACGGAACAAAAGCAAAAGGATTAATAGTTAATCATTGCTTTGCAGGCGAAGGCAACTATCAAATTAAACTAAATGCAATTGAAAAGGCAGATGCGGAAGTGTTTTACACCAATGTAGATTATGAACTTAAAATAAAAAACGAAAAACAATTTTATATTTCCTCCTATGATACTGTTGCTGTTGATTCTCTAATTGATTTTGGAACCGAATATTCAAATTTATCAAATTTTAAACCCTGTAAATTATTTTGGGATTTTGGAGATGACAAATATTACGAAGGTACCGCCATCAAGTATATTTTTAAAAAACCTGGAATTTACATTATAAAACTATTAGCTGTTCAAAATGAAAAAACGGTTGGCGTATATAAAAAGGTAACTGTGTTATCAAATTATATTGTCACAAAAAATAGTTATAAACCAATACCCTTATACTTAATTAAAAATGAAAATTAAAAATAATCTTAAAGCCATAAAGTTATTTACTTTGGTTTTGATAGTGAATTACAAGGCTGTGTGTCAGCCTATCCCATCAAACGACGAGAAGTTTACTTTTCTTACAACATTCTCAAAGGATGGCGATAAAAAATATGGGGATGACGATAATGTTCAAACGATATTTTTTTCAATTCCCGAAACAAATAAAGATGAAGTTTACATTCGTGTTTTTGACCCCGAAGTCGGCGGTCAAAATGATGAAGATATAAGGGGGTTTAATTCTAAAACCAAATTTTCGGTATATGGCGGTAAAGGAGCTCATTCTAACAAAGATGCAATAGCGGTAGATCCTAAGGGGAATTTTAAAAGCGGTTCTCTTATAGTTTCAAAAACATTTGATAGCGACGCTAAATACGATAATGGCTGGTATACCTTTGGCCCTTTTAATCCAAGTCAAGGCGAATTACAAGCAGAAAACGGAGGCTATATTTTTAAATTTATTATTGAAGGTTTAGATGGCGACGATGGAAATTTATACAAATTATTTTTATCTAATTCAGCCGAAAATAATGTACCCATCGAAGGCGGAAATTCTTTTTGTTACGAATATACCATTCGATTACCCGACAAAATAGGATCCGTAAGTCACATTTACCCCTTTTTGCCTTTAAACCTTAAGGCGGTTAAAATACATATTTTTGATTACGATAACGAAGGGTCTATTAGATTAGTTACAATTTGTAGAAAAGGTCAAGTGCCAAAGTCCGAATCAGAAGGTGCTTGGTTTGTTGAGGAAGTAAAAATTGTTCAGCAAGAATTAAATACAACTATGGACATTCAGTTTATAAAGAAAAAATCGATAAAAAATAATAATATAGCGGTTTACATTACAAATCAATATAACAAGGTTATTCCGTTTTATTCGGCACCTATTGGCGGGGTTCCAAAATATAAATACCGAATTGAGGCAAACAAGATTGATAATTAATATGTTTAAAAACGCCTTTATAGTTACGTTACTTTTTTGCAGTTTTATTTCTAATGCCCAAATTTATAATATAAAGGGTTATAATCAGGATGATGGACTTCCATCATCTTACATTAACGACATAATTCAAAACAACGATGGTTTATTATATATAGCTACAGGCAAAGGCTTCGTAAAGTTTGACGGAATATCATTTAAAACTTACGAAAGCACAAACGGTTTATTACAAAATTCAATTCAAAAATTAATCTTAACTAAAAATAATAAGGTTTATTTAGGACATTCTCAAAACGGAATAACGCTGTTAGAAAATAGCCGACTTATTAAATTAAAAAATACAAATGATTTACAAGGCCCAGTTTCGTGTATGATTTCTATGGGCGATTCGTTAATTTTTGGAAGCACTAACGGAAAAATTGGTTTGTTAACTAACAACAAATTAAGCTTCATAAATTTGGAAGGGGTTTCTTTAATCAATCAATTTATTTTAATTTCCAATTCACTACTTGTTGCAACTGATAATGGTTTGTTTGATATTACAAATCTATCTAAACCAATAAGTCACCACGAAACAAGAAATCAGAATATTACCACTATTACAAAGGTTAAAAACGATTATTTAATAGCGGGAAACGATATGGGAGAGCTATTATTTTTTTTAGCCCCTTTAAATACAAATAAAAAACTAAAGTTTTTGCGGTCTATAAAAATTTGTAACGATGTTGCCATTAAAGCTTGTATTATTAAAAATGACTCTTTAATAACAATTGGAACTTGGGGAAGAGGTATTTTTACTGGTAAACTGTTATCAAACCCATTAGGCTTAACTGATCTTGAAAATATTTCGATAGAAAACGGTCTTAGCAACAAATACATTAATTGCATTTACAATGGCGTTAATGGTAATATATGGATAGGAACTCAGGGCGGTGGTCTTTTTAAATTTAACGGCGACGATTTTAGGTTTCTAAATAAAAAAACCGGTTTACTATCTGAAACCGTTTTTTCGGTTTTTTCAAACAAAGGTGAAATTATATTGGGTCTCGAAAATGGCTTTCAAATAATTAAAAATAATAAAGTAGATACTATCAATTTTACGTATAAAAATAAAATTAATGATAATGTTGTTTCTATTAATAAATTTAAAAACCAAATACTTATTGGTACCGAAAAAAGTGGCTTAATATCTTATAGCACCAAATCTAATACTTTCAATAATTTTTTGCAAACCCAAAATATTAAAGTTCAATCTAATACCATTAATCATATTAATGTATATAAAGATTCTATTGTTTACATTTCTACCGTAGATGGTTTATTTATTTATGATTCACAAACTCGTAAAACTGTTAAACTAACAACACTAGAAAATTTACCGCATAATAATATACTTTATACGTTTATTGATAGTAAGCAACGTATTTGGTTTGTAAGCTCAAAATCCGCGCCAGGTGTAATTTACAAAGACTCCATAACGCTTTATAAAGATTTCCCTAATTTTAAATCGTATTATGGAACTAGTATTTGTGAAGGAAAAGATGGCGATATTTTTATATCTACCAAAGGCGACGGTATTTATAGAATAAATAAAAACAAGTACATCCAATATACAACTAAAAACGGACTTGGAAGTAATTTTATTCAGGGCTTATGCTTTTTGCCAAAAAAAAATCTTCTCATTTGTACTCATCAAAATGGTTTTACCACGTTTAATGTGGTTAATAATAAAACAAAAATATTTAATAAAATAGTATCATCTTATGCTTTCGAAAATACAGTAAATTCGGTAACAAGTTTTAATGAAACAATTTATTTTGGTACACGGCAAGGCCTCGTTATCTATTATTTAAATAGTGAAAAAAGATTATCTAATCCAACTACAAATAGTTTTATAAACATTATTATAAACGGTAAAGTATTCAATTCAAACGATACTATTATTAATTTACCTTATAATAATTACGATTTTACATTCAATTTTATTGGGGCTGAGCTCACAAATCCCGAAAAAGTAAGCTACGAATTTAAACTTGATGGGTTGGATGATAATTATAAATTAACCAATGAGGGGCAGGCAAAGTATCATAAAATAAAGGACGGTAATTATTGCTTTTATTTTACCTCTTACAATTCTGATGGTATTAAAAATCCTAATTATAAAAAAGTATGTATAATAATTGGCACTCCATTCTTCGTAAAATGGTGGTTTATACTCTTAACTACAGTACTTTGTATTTGCGTTATTATGTTTACAATTTATCAACGTACTAAAAATTTAAAAAGAGATAATTTAGTGTTAGAGGAAAAAGTTAATCAAAAAACAGCTGACATATCCAAAATGAATAAAATACTTGAAGAAAGAAACTTTGATATTACAAGTAGTATTGATTATGCCAAACGTATTCAAACACTTTTATTGCCTGAAAAACAAGTGATATCTCAAAATTTGGATTGCTTTATTTTCTTTATGCCAAGAGATATAGTAAGTGGTGATTTTTACTGGTTTTATAAAACTGAAAATTACAGTTACATAGCTGTTGTAGACTGCACTGGTCACGGCGTTCCGGGTGCTTTTATGAGTTTACTTGGCACCAGTTATTTAAATCAAATTATGATAGAGGAATTCGAAGCCCTCCCGTCTAAAATTCTTAAAAATCTTGATAATAAAATAGTAACATCACTTAGGCAAAGATTAGAAATAAACCATAGTGCGGATGGTATGGATATGGCCATTTGCAGAATAAATAAAACCACTAATGAATTGGTTTTTTCAGGAGCAGGAAGACCATTGTACCAAATAAATAATGGTGTTTTAGTTGAATCAAAATCTACTACATACGGAATAGGAGGTTTTAGCGAAGAGATAGAAAAAATATTTACTGACAAAATATTTACATATAAATCTAACGATATGGTTTATTTGTTTTCAGATGGTTTAGCCGACCAGTTTGGGGGAGATAAAAATAAGCGTTATTCCAAAAGAAGAATAAAAGATTTATTTAATAATATTTACAAGGAAACCTGTAATTCTCAGCATGCTATTTTAACAGTTGATTTTGAAAATTGGAAGAATAATGGAGAACAAACAGATGATGTATTGGTAATTGGGATTAAATTATAAAAAAGGTAGATTCCAATCCGAAAATCCTTTTAAATATGTTTAAACAATTTTTTAAATAAATACTTAAGAAAAGTTTTGTACCATTCATCGATAAAAAACTATGCTTAGTGTAGATATTTTAATTAACCAAGTGCGGAAATAACATATTAGTCGTTTTTATTGTTTTGATATGCTTATTTATAGTAATTTTAACATCGTTTTAATCATACCCTAATGGGAAACAACCATAACGAACCAATTAATAAAATTACCTTAGGCGGTTTACTTGTTACACTTGGCATTATTTACGGCGATATTGGTACATCGCCACTTTACGTTTTAAAAGAAATTGTTGGTAACGATCCTATTGATGCAGTTATGGTAAAAGGTGCAATTTCTGCAATTTTTTGGACTTTAACTTTACAAACAACTTTTAAATACGTTATATTAACCTTAAGAGCCGATAATAAAGGCGAAGGTGGAATTTTTTCTCTTTATACCTTAGTTAAACGTTGCAAATTTAAATGGTTATTAGTACCTGCTATTATTGGAGGTTGTGCACTTTTAGCCGATGGTATTATTACGCCACCCATTTCTGTAGCCTCAGCGGTGGAAGGTTTACGAATGATTTATCCAAAAATTAATACCATACCTATTGTAATAGGCATTTTAGTTGGTTTATTTGCCATACAACGTTTTGGTACAAAGTTTGTAGGACGTGCTTTTGGACCAATGATGTTTATTTGGTTTGGTATGCTAGGTGTTTTAGGTTTTAGCAATATGTTTTTAAACTGGAATATTATTAGTGCTTTAAACCCTTATTATACTTATAAATTGCTAAGTACTCACCACGAAGGTATTTTAATTTTAGGTGCTGTATTTTTATGTACAACTGGCGCCGAAGCTTTGTATAGCGACCTTGGGCATTGCGGCAAAAAGAATATTAGAATAAGTTGGATTTTTGTAAAAACAATGTTGGTTCTAAATTATTTTGGGCAAGGCGCTTGGCTAATTTCGCACGAAGGGCAAAGGTTAATTGAATTAGGCGGAAATTTTGCTAATCCATTCTTTTTAATTATGCCACAAGGCTTTTTAATTGTAGGCATTATTATTGCTACAGTTGCAGCAGTTATTGCTTCGCAGGCTTTAATATCTGGTTCGTTTACTTTAATTAACGAAGCCATTCGGTTAAATTTATGGCCAAAAGTACGTGTAAAATATCCAAGCGAATTAAAAGGTCAATTATATATTCCATCAATAAATACTTTATTATTAGTAGGTTGCATTGCTGTTGTTTTGTATTTTAAAGAATCGAGTAATATGAGCGCTGCTTATGGTTTAGCTATTGTGTTGTGCATGTTAATGACAACAATTTTGCTTAATTTCTACCTCCATTTAAAACGTTATAACCCAATTTTTATAGTATGTATTATTAGTCTTTATGCAATTGTAGAACTATCGTTTTTTTATGCTAACTTAAATAAATTTTCGCATGGCGGTTGGATTACTTTATTAATTGCAGGCTCATTAATGTTAGTAATGGCATGTTGGTTTTTAGCTAAAAAAATTAGACAGCGTTATGTAGATGTTGTAAAACTAGACGATTACCAACAGTTTTTAATTGATTTGAGTAGAGACGAAACTATTACAAAATATGCAACCCATTTGGTGTATTTAACATCTGTAAATGATAATCATTTAATTGAACAAAAAATAATACACTCTATCTTGCAACGTCGCCCTAAAAAAGCTGATATTTATTGGTTTGTGCACGTAGATGTGGTTGATGAGCCATACAGAATGGAGTACAAAGTAAATCATATTGCCGAAGACGACATTATTCGAGTTGATTTTAAATTAGGTTTTAGAGTGGCACCAAAAATAAATTTAATGTTTAGAAAGGTGGTTGAAGATTTAGTAGCCAATAAAGAAGTAGATATTACTAGTCGTTACGAATCGTTGCAACGAAATAATATTAGTGGCGATTTTAAATTTGTTGTTATCGAAAAATATTTAAGTTACGATAACGATTTACCATTTTATGAAAAAGTAATTTTAGAAATCTACTCTATTTTAAAACGGATGGGTTTAACCGAAGCCAAAGCATTTGGATTAGATAATAGTTCGGTTAAGATTGAAAAATTTCCTATGATATTTAAAACACCAAAAACTATTGAAAATTTAAAACGAATTTTTTAAAAAATAGTTCTCGCAGATTTTGCGGATGACGCAGATTTTTTTGATTAAAAAATTACAATATAAATTATTTGCTAAATCAGCGGCATTAACACCATCAGCAAAAAAACAACAATAAATATTTAGTCAATAAATTATTATTTGCGAAATCTGCCTTATTTGCAAGAAAAAACTAAAATATGCCAAACTACAATTGCATAGCCGTTTTAGGCACCACAGCTAGTGGTAAAACAAACTTAGCTTGTAATTTAGCTTACCATTTAAACGGCGAAATAATTAGTGCAGATTCTCGTCAAGTTTATAAATATTTAAATATTGGTGCTGGTAAGGATTTGGATGAATATGTTGTTAATTCTCAAAAAATAAACCATAATCTTATTGATATTTGCGAACCAGATGAACAATTTTTTTTGCATCAGTTTTGCGAACAATTACAAATTGCTTTTAATAAAATAGTAGGGAGAAATAAATTACCAATAATATGCGGCGGAACAGGTTTATATATTGATGCTTTACACAAAGATTTTTCCTTTACTCAAATAAAAGAAAATCAGGATTTAAGAAAACTTTTAGAACAAAAAACGAAACAGGAATTACAGGCACAAATTCAATTATTTCCTAACGAATTTGTTGCGCATGTTGATTTGAATTCAAAAAAACGTTTAATTAGAGGGGTTGAGGTAGCCGACTATTTAATAAAAAATAGCAATTATATAAAAAAAATAGAATTGCCTTACAAACCTTTATACATTGGCATTAAAACGAATGTTGAAGAACGTAAAGAATTAATTAGAAAACGACTTATTTATCGACTGGATAATGGACTAATAGAAGAAGTACAAAATTTATTACAAAAAGGTATTACTTCCGAGCGCTTACAATTTTTGGGTTTAGAATATAAATTTGTATCGCTTTATATAAATGGATATTTAACAAAACATCAGCTAAAAGAGCAATTACAAATTGCTATTTTTCAATTTTCTAAACGCCAGCAAACGTGGTTTAATAAATTAGAAAAAGAAGGAATTAAAATTAATTGGATTGATAGAAATTACAAGTTGCAAGATGTATTAAATTTATTTGTACCAAAAATTGGTTTTAAATAGCATTTTCTAAATTTTAATACAATAATTTAATGTTAAGTACGTTAAAATACTTTAAAATGTAATATTTTTTTTGTATCTTTAAGTGTTTATTATGCGTAATTATTTTTTAGTTGTATTACTTTTTGTATCTTTATTTACAAGTGCCCAACTTCGCAAATATAGTAACGAATTTTTAAATATTGGCGTAGGTGCGCGAGCCCTAGCTATGAGTAACGCCAACGTAACATCGGTTGAGGGTGTAAACGCAGGTTACTGGAATCCAGCTGGTTTATTAAAACAAAAAAGCGATTTAGAAGTAGGTTTAATGCACGCAGAATATTTTGCCGGAATTGCTAAATACGATTATATGGCTGTAAGTAAGCGAATTGATAGTAATAGCGTTGCAGGAATTTCATTGTTACGTTTTGGCGTTGATAATATTCCAAACACTTTAGATTTGGTAGATGCAAATGGTAACATAGATTATAACAGAATTAGCACATTTAACGCTGTTGATTTTGCAGCTATTTTAAGTTATGCTCGAAAAATTCCACAATTAAAGGGAATTGATGTTGGCGGAAATTTTAAAATCATTCGTCGTAAATTAGGCGATTTTGGTGGCGCTTGGGGCTTTGGCTTAGATGCCGGTGCAATGTATAATTATAAAGGTTGGAAGTTTGCAGCCATGGCACGCGATATTACGGGTACATTTAATGCTTGGAGTTATACTTTAAGCGATAAAGATATTGCCACCTTTCAACAAACTGGTAACGAAATTCCTTCATCAGCAATAGAAGTTACAGCACCAAAATTAATTTTAGGCGCTGCACGAACATTTTTGTTTTGGAAAGAACGAATTTCGGTTTTAGGCGAAGTTAATTTTATAAATACGTTTGATGGCAAGCGCAATACGGTTATAAAAACTAATTTATGGAGTTTAGAGCCTGCCTTTGGTGCCGAAGTTGGCTACAAAGGCTTTGTTTATTTACGTGGAGGCATTGGCAATATTCAAAAACAATTAAATGATAAAGCTACACAGTTCATTACCACAATGCAACCTAATTTTGGTGTAGGTATAAACTACAAAATTTTTACTTTAGATTATGCCTTAACCGATATTGGCGACCGTTCGATTGCACTTTACTCAAATATTTTTTCACTAAAAATCAATTTTAATAAAGGTATGCTCAAGTGAGAAAACTACTTTTAATAGCCATACTTTTTTTGTTTGCTTTTACAGTAAAGGCACAGTATGGTAATGAGTGGATTAGCCATACACAACAATATTTTAAGTTTCCTATAACTAAAGAAGGTATTTACAGAATAGATTCTGCAACCCTTTCTCAACGCTATAATTTAAATAACATTAACCCAAAAAACTTGCAACTGTTTTTTGGGGGAAAAGAACAATTTTTATTTATTAAAGGCGAAGCCGATAATAAAATTAATATAGGCGATTATATTGAGTTTTACTTAAATCCGCAAAAAGTTAATATTGATTCTTTAATTTATTCGCAAATAAATTATTTACCTAACCCGTACAAACCTATTTTTAACGATACCGTTTTTGCGTTTTTAACGATAAATAATAGCACAACTAATAAACGTTTTGTTTTAGAAACTGATACTACCTGGGCAAATTATTCGCCTACAAATTATTTTTATTCAGAAAAAATATTTAACCAACCTGCTTTTTACAATTACGTTCCAGAGTTTCCGTTCAATGCAAGCGATCCGAGATATATACAAGCTGAGGGCTGGGCGGCAAGCCTACCTAAAGGAGCTACAATTTTTTCTGGTTTCGGCAATTTAAATTCATACACAACAACTTCATTACCCTGTTATTTAAAAATAAATTTTTCGGGCAATAGTGTAAATAATATTGCCTATTTCGATCATCAAATTAAAACAGTTTATACTGATTTTTTTGGCAATACGGTGCAGTTACAAGATACTGTTTTTAGGGGTTTTGCAGCAGTTAGACAAACTTACACCCTTAACTCACAAAATATTGGTAATAACACGAGTATCAATATTACTTCAGTAGCAAGCCCTTCGTTTAGTTTATTTAATAACAGTACGGGTGTAAATTATATAAACTTTTTTTATCCCCAAACTTTAAATTTAAATAACCAACTTTTTACAAAATTATATATCGATGATAATTCTTTGAACTCTAAAGGTTACTTTAATTTTACAAACCTTGGCGTGGCAAGTAATACAAATATTATTTTTTACGATATAACAAATGTTAAGCGTATTACATCGGTTTTACAAGGCTCTAACTTAAAAGCAATTGTGCCTAATACTGGCGCTCGTAAATTTTGTATTTTAGCTACTGAATCTCAAACAATGGCAGTAACAAGTTTAAGTATTGCTAATCAATCAAATTTATATACTAATTTTAAAAATTCATCAGCCACTAATCCTTATATAATTATTTACCATAATGTTACGCAAAGCGAGGCATTAAATTATAAAGCATATCGCGAAGGCATTAATGGCGGAAGTTATAACGTTATAGCAGCAAATATAAACGAGTTATACGAACAATTTGCTTACGGTATAAATAAGCACCCTGCAGCAATAAAAAACTTTGTTCGATTTTTAAAAGATAGTTTACCTACTGCTCCAAAATATGTTTTTTTAATAGGCAAAGGCATTAAAAACGAATATTTGTCGCCAAGTTATCAAGTTCAAAATTTAATTCCAACTATGGGTATTCCAAGTTCAGATAATTTGCTAACCTCGGCTTTATCGCTAACAAATACAAATTATTTTAGTCCAGAAATTCCTATAGGGCGTTTAGCAGTTTTAACCAATAGTGATGTTGCCAACTATTTAGAAAAAGTAAAACAGCACGAAACATCTGGGTCTGCTACTTGGAAAAAACGCGTGCTACACTTTGTTGGGGGCGATACTCCATCATTATCAGCAACTTTAGATGGTTTAATGACATCTTATTCAGTTACAATAGCTGATACTTTATTTGGTGGAGAAGTATTAACATATAAAAAAACAACTTCTGCACCAATCCAAACAAATATTAGCGATAGTGTAATTAACGTAATAAGTAATGGTGCGGCATTAATTAATTTTTTTGGCCATGGAAGCGAGCAAGGCTTTGATCAAGCCATCGACGACCCAAAAAAATATAATAATGCAGGTAAATATCCATTTATAATTGCCAATTCTTGTTACTCTGGCAACATTCATATTTTTGGAAGGCAATCAGTTAGTGAACGATTTGTGCTTGAAGACCAAAAAGGAAGCATTGGCTTTTTAGCTGCCACCTCGCTAGGTTTTGTTAGTTCGCTTGGTTTGTACAGCAACCATTTTTACCGCGCCCTTGCAAAAACTAAATACAATCAAGGCATAGGCGATATTGCAAAGGAAGCTGCCATACAAGCATCATTCAGCGATCAATTAACCCAATTTACTTGTTTAGATATGACTTTGCACGGCGACCCATCTATAAAAATTACTAATGGAATTCTGCCCGATTTTGCTATAAAAAATAGCGATGTAAGTTTTAATACGAAAATATATACTGATTCAATTGGTGTAAATATTAATATTACAAACTTAGGAAGAGCTGTGCAAGATTCGTTTGTTGTGAGGGTTGAACGTTATTTTCCTAATGGCGATTCTATCACTGTTTATAAAAAAATTCGCGCTCCTTTTTATAAAGATAGTTTAAAGTTTTTTACTTTTTTAGATTTTAATAGAGGGGTTGGTTTAAATAAATTTAAAATAGTTGTAAATACTTTTAATTTAATAGTTGAAAAAACTACCACAAATAATTCAACTATGGGTACGGTTGATTTGTTTATTAGCGGTGGCGATATTGTACCTGTTTATCCTTACAAGTATGCCATTGTGCCTAAAACAACAACTATTACATTAAAAGCTAGCACTAGCGATCCTTTTGCTCCAAGCACTACTTACCGTTTTCAATTAGATACTAGCGATAAATTTATCGCTCCTTTACAAACAAAAGTTATAACAAGCACTGGAGGCGTTTTAGAGTGGATGGTAAATTTACCTTACGCAGATAGTACCGTTTATTTTTGGCGCGTTAGCAGAGATAGTGTAAACCCTAGTTTGCCCTTTTTATGGCGCGAAAGCTCGTTTCAAACTATTGGTACAAAACGTGGTTGGGGTCAAGCGCATTTTGGTCAATTTAAAAACAATAGCTACCAATTTGTAAATTATAAAAAATTACAACGTAAGTTTTTGTTCGAAAATAGTAAGCAAAGTGTTGCCTGTCGTAATGGTATTTACCCTTTTATTTTTGGAACAAGCATTAATTTTATTTTTAATAATTTAGTATTAGATGCCGGTACAGCTTGCGCAAGAAATGGTTTTTACTTTGCAGTATTTGATAGTATAAGCGGTAATCCAAACCAATATAGTAGTCCAACTACAGGCTTTGGTTCATTTAATAATTGGATTTGCTATACTAACCAAACATTTTTTGTAACAGGTTTTGGCGCAGTTTTAGATGGTTCTCCCCCAGCAGCAACATGGAAACAGGATATGGAAAATTTTATAAATTCAATACCTACAAATAATTATGTTTTGGCCTATTCCTTTAATATTTTTGGACCAACTTATTCCGGCGTAAGTACCTACAATAATTCGCTTTATTCAGCTTTTGAATCGTTTGGGGCTGGCACTATAAGAAATACACCCGATAGCATTCCATATATTTTATTTGGTAAAAAGGGTATGATTGCAGGACAAGGGCACGAAGAAAAAGGAACTAATATAAAATCAATTATTACCTTAAATGATAGTATAACAACCCGATGGAATAACGGATACATAGCATCTGAAGTTATAGGACCATCGTATAAATGGAATAGTTTGCATTGGCGAGTGCAAAGTTTAGATGCTGTTTTGAGCGATACTACAATTTTAAAATTAGTTGGTATTAAAACTAACGGTCAGCAAGATACTTTACAAACTTTTATACAAGACAGTAGTGATGTATTGGCTTTGGGTAATTATATAAATGCAACAACATATCCTTATTTAAAATTAGTAGCCTTTATGCGCGATAGAGTAAAAAATACTTCGCCACAATTAAAGCGTTGGCAAGTTTTATACGATGAAGCGCCCGAATGTGCAATAAACCCTTTAAAAGGATTTGCTAATATTAACGATACCTTACAAGAAGGTGATGTTGTTATATTTAAATTTCCAATAGAAAACATTGGTATTAAAAATTTTGAAGACAGCCTTGTTATTACATACTGGATTGAAGACAATGCACGAAATAAAAACATGTTACCACAAAAATTAAAACCAAAACTTTTTGCGCCTGGCCAAGTAATTATTGATACAGTTAAAATAAATAGTTATCAATATACAGGAAATAATATTTTGTGGATTTATGTTAATCCTATTGTTAATTCAAAATATCAAAAAGAGCAACATCAGTTTAACAACATTGGTAGGTTTCCTTTTAAAGTTAGTAAAGATATTACAAACCCATTGTTAGACGTAACTTTTGACGGAATTCGTATTTTAAATGGAGATATTATATCGTCTAAACCAAACATATTAATTACGCTTAAGGACGAAAACCAATTTTTAGCATTAAACGATACAGGCGCATTTAAAATATTTGTACAAGCACCAAATCAACCACAAAAACAAATTTACTTTAGTAACCAATTGCAGTTTAATCCTGCTAATCTGCCTAAAAATAGTTGTAGTATTTTATATAATCCTACATTGTATATTGATGGTAAATACACTTTAGTTATACAAGCAAAGGATAGAAGTCGTAACAATAGTGGTTCACAAAATTATACCATTCAATTTGAAGTAAATAATAAACCTACAATTACCAATGTTTTAAACTATCCTAACCCATTTAGTACAAGTACTAAATTTGTTTTTACCCTAACCGGTAGCGAAATACCCGAAGTGTTTACAATACAAGTAATGACAATTACCGGAAAAATTGTTAGAGAAATTACCCGTTCAGAGTTAGGAAACTTACATATTGGTAGAAATATTAGCGAATACGCTTGGGATGGAAAAGATAATTATGGAGATAAATTAGCTAATGGTGTTTATTTATATAAAATAATTACCAAATTAAATGGCGAAAATATTGAAAAAAGTGGTACAAGTGCCGATAAATTTTTTATAAAAGATTTTGGTAAAATGGTGCTAATGCGCTAATCTATTCTAAAAAATAAATGAATAGTATTTCTAAACGTATTTTTGGACTTGATTTAATGCGAAGCGTTGCAATTTTTATTGTTATGGTTACACATTCTAGTTTTTTGCTGTCTAACTTTTTTGAAACAAGTAAGTTTAATTGTCCTATTGATGGCGTAGATTTATTTTTTGTATTAAGCGGTTTTTTAGTAGGTAAAATTATTATTACAACCGTAAATCAAACACAAAAATTTACGACTTTAACAACTTTAAATTTTTTAAAACGAAGGTGGTTTAGAACTCTACCTAATTATTTTTTATTTCTTTTAATAAACATAATTTTAGTTTATTTTGGATTAATTAGCGGCACATTAAATAAATTTTTAGTTACTTATTTTATTTTTTTTCAAAATTTATATAAACCATTTGATTTTTTATTTTGGGAATCTTGGAGTTTGTGTGTAGAAGAATGGTTTTATTTTTTATTTCCTCTGATAATAGTATTACTTTTTAAATTTAAAAAATATAAAGTAAAACCCAAATCAGTTATATTTTTTACAATAATATTATTTTTATTAATACCATTATTTTATAGATTTTACCAAAGTAGTTATAATTTAAATTGGGATTTGTATTATAGAAAAATAGTTTTAACCCGATTAGATACCATTGGTTACGGACTACTGGCCTCATTTGTTTATTTTTATAATATCAATTTTTGGACAAAATATAAAAATAGTTTAGCTATAATTGGAGTAACAATATTGATAATAATTACCCAAACAACTACACATAAGGTATTTTTTATGGAAACATTTTATTTTAGTTTAATCGGCATTGCAATCGCACTATTATTACCAAAATTATCAAGTTTTAAAAACGAAACAATTCCATTTAAGCCTTTTAATTTTATAAGTAAAATTTCGTTTTCAATGTATTTGGTTCATATTCCTTTACTACAAATTTTACCAAAACTAATAAGTGTAAATAATAAATTCGAATGCGTTTTAATGTATTTACTTTTTTGGGTAGGTACAATAATTGCATCAGCATTAATTTATAAACTTTACGAATTACCAATAATGAATTTAAGAGATAAAATAAGTATTAATTGTTAAAAAGTTAAGACCGTTTTTTTAATAAAACGTTTCTCTTAATATAAATTTTTGCTTTAGTATTGGACTAATTCTATACCTGTCCTCCTCATAAAAATCTTTTAAAGCGGTTAACTCTTTGAGTACGTTTGCTATGCCAAATTCATCTGCCCACTTTAATAAACCTTTTGGGTAATTTACACCTTTTATCATTGCCAAGTCAATATCTTGTGCTGATGCTATTTTTAAATAAAGCGTATCAGCTGCTTCGTTAATAAGCATTACCAAAATGCGTTTAAAAATTAAGTTGCCTAATTCTGTATTTTTTGTTACTTCAGGCTGAATAGTATTTTCGATATAATTATAAAACCCTTTCCCACTTTTTTTTCCTAAAAACCCAGCTTCTAACAATCGTTTTTGTGAAAGAGCAGGCTTAAATTTTGGATCGAAATAAAATTGTGTCCAAACTGTTTCGGTAACTACATAATTTACATCGTGCCCAATTAAATCCATTAATTCAAAAGGTCCCATTTTAAATCCGCCAATTTCTTTCATTGCCCAATCAATGGTGGGTATGTCGGCAATACCTTCTTCGTAAATGCGCAATGCTTCGCTATAAAACGGCCGCGCTACACGATTTACAATAAAGCCCGGTGTATCTTTAACTATTACGGTTACTTTATTCCAGCTATCCACTAACGCCTTGCAGCTTTGCGTATTTTGCGGTGAAGTTGCAATCCCAGGTATAATTTCTACCAATGGCATCAAGGTGGCGGGATTAAAAAAATGAATTCCAATAACACGTTCGGGGTTTTTGCAAGCTGATGAAATAGAGGTAATTGATAGCGATGAGGTATTAGTAGCTAATACGCAATCTACACCCACTATTTTTTCTAAATTAAAGAATACCGATTTTTTAACTTCCAAATTTTCAACAATGGCTTCTATAATTAAATTACAGGTTGCTAATTCGTTAATATCCGAAACAAATTTTATATTTTCGGTTATTGCAATTTGTATCTCATCAGTAATCTTTTGTTTTTCAACTAATTTGCTTAATGAACTTTTTAAACTTAATTCTGCCTTTTGTATAGCTTCGTTACTTGTATCAAAAACATAAACTAAATGATTTGCTTTGGCGGCAACTTGTGCAATACCGCTACCCATAGCACCGCTACCTACAATGCCAATAATACTATTTTTAGAAAGCATATATTATTTAGAAATTATTAATTTTTTAGAAGCAATGCTTTTGCCGTTTGAAATTAAAATAAAATAATATAGGCCATTGGGTAATTCATTTACATTTATTTTTCGCGAATTAGTACTCACTTTAATAAGTTCAGCGTTAGTTTTTTCGCTAATTAATTTACCTTGTATATCGTAAATTTTTACCTGCAAATCTTTACTAAAATATGGCAGGTTAAATTGTACTTCGTTTTGCGCTGGATTGGGAAATAAATTAATATTAAAACTTTGGTTTGCATAATTATTAATTCGGTTAACTACAACACTTCCGGTGCCAGCAATTACAAAACTATATAAAGTTTCGTCAATATCATTATTGCTAATGTTTACTTGCGCCGAACGAGAGCCAGCAGCAGTAGGCATAAACTGAATAGTTAAGGTTTGCGAGCCTGATGGCGCAACAGTAAATGGAAAAGCTGGCGCACCTATTAAAGTAAATTCACTTGCGTTAACGCCTGTAATATTAATGCCAGTAATTGATAAATTACCCAAACCACTGTTTTGAATCACAAAGGTATTGCTTAAATTATTACCTGCTGTTACTATTCCATATTCTGTATTATTGATAGTGCTAGTTGAAGAAGCACCATCAATTATATTAGTTGCGTTACCTTGTAAATTAATTTCGGGATTAGCAAATAAGTGGGTTTTTAGCATAAACACACCATTTAACATATCTAAAGCAAAAATATTTTTACTTGGAAAGTAAGGATACATACCCCATTGACCTTGATAGGCGCTACCTGACCAAGTACCTGTGTTGCCCCCACCTTGAAAAAAAGTATCAAAATAACCAGCTAAGACTGGTGCACTAGGGTTTGAAATATCATAAAGTTGCGTACCCTCTTGATAACTGCTTATAAAGCAATATTGATTATTTACTACCCAAGGGTTATGTGGCGTGGTTGCTGTATATTGATTTGTAACTGCTATAGCTTGTAAATTTGATAAAGTTGCCGTATTAACTATCTTTATTGGTAAACTTGCAGGTACTTCATCCAACATTACTAAGGTTTTTCCATCCGGAGTCCACGATGTAGCGTGGTTATAACCCGAACCAGAATAGGTAGTTAAGGAGCCTAATTGTGTAAATGTATTTATACCTGTATTAAATTTAAAAACATAAAGACCTTGGTAACCACAAGATGCAAACACAGTATCGTTTCTAACAAATTCATCGTGAACGTATGTTATAAAAGAAGCATCTTGTTTAAGCTGGCGCAATAATACTGGAGCAGTGGGTGTAGCCAAACTATATACATTCATACTACTAGCTATGCCTGTACTATAAGTAACCCCCGAAATATATAATTTATTTCCGTCAACCCAACAAGCATGCCCTCGCTTTAATAAATTTTGATTATGACTAACCAATGTTACGGTAGTTGGCAAGGTACTCATATCAAAAATTTGCAAGCCTGAAGAACTAGCATCATCACTAACAACATAGCAATAATTTTGATAGGTTTTAGTTTCGCGCCAAGTAGCATTAGTAGATGAGCCAGCCTTAAATGCAGAAACTGTTGGTGTTGAAGGATTAGTAACATCTACCCAATAAGTGCCAGTTTGCGAACAAGCTATCGCATATTCTTTACTGTTGGTTGGGTCTGTCCAACCCCAACAGGCTGAATATCGATTACCAGAAGAATTTGTACTTGGTTCGGGATTAATATTACTAATTAAAGTAAAATTTGAAGCCGAAAACTGAGACTTTAAAACATTTATACTAAAAAGAGTTGCAAGGCATAAAAGGTATATTTTTTTCATTTTAATTTAAGTTTAATCGATTACTAGTTTTTTTCTTAATTTATTTTTTTCAACGCCGTAATTAATAATTTCTGCCTCAATAAAATAAATACCTTTTGATAATTCGTTTAAGTTAAGTGTAGTTTTATTTTGAATATTTTTATTACTCACCATTAATTGCCCCAAATTATTATACACAACATAATTAAACGTAGCACCTTGATACTCGATAGTAACATGGCCTTTAGCAGGATTGGGATAAACTAATAAATTAGAATTAGTTGTTGTTGTATTTTTTAATAATGTACTAAAACCAATACATAAAGCTTTTGAAGATACGCAATTATTAGCATCTTTTATTGTAACAGTATAACAGCCTGCAACTAAGCTACTAGCGTTTGTTGCGTTACCGCCACTAGGTAGCCAAGTATAAGTAAACGGGCTAGTGCCAGAAGAAACATTAACCGAAGCCATACCATCATTACATGCAGTACAGGTTGTGTTGGTAAAATTTGTAGATGCACTTATGCCATTAACAGTAATAGTTTTTGTAGTTGTGGCTGTAGTTGTAGTGCTATTTGCCGATGTAAGCGTAATTGTATAAATACCTGGCGAGGTATAGGTTACGGATGGATTTACTAGAGTAGAAGTTGCAGGGCTTCCGCCAGCAAATGTCCAATTATAGGCTGTGGCTGAAGTACTAGTATTTGTAACGTTTAAATTGCTGCCAGTACAAATTATTGAAGCATTATTAAAAGTGGCAGAAGGATTTTGATACAAATGAGATTTTAACATAAACAAGCCATTACGTTGGTCGCAAGCAAAAATATTTTTACTTGGAAAGTAGGGGTAGGCTGCCCACAGGCCATTATAATCATCGCCCGACCAGTTATTATTATTTCCGCCACCTTGGAAGTAAGTATCAAAATAACCGGCTAATGATGGAGCAGAAGGGTTAGAGATATCATATAATTGTAAACCATCTTGATAACTCGCCATAAAGCAATAACGATTGCTTACCATAAATGGATTGTGCGGTGTAGTATTTACAAATTGGTTGGTGGTTGTTAAAACATTTATATTGGATAAATTTTGAACGTTTACCATTTTTATAGGAAGGCTTGCTGGCACTTCATCTGTTAATATTAATGTTTTTCTATTTGGAGTCCAAGCACTGCTGTGGTTAAAGCCAGATGCAGTGTAAGTAGTCATAGAACCCAGTTGCGTAAAGTTGTTTGAGCCACTGTTATATTTAAAAACATATAAACCTTGGTTCCCGCAGGAGGCAAAAACAGTATCGTTCTCAACACACATATCGTGTACATATCCAATAAATGGAGCATCTTGATTTAATCTTCGTAACAATACTGGTACTGATGGTGTTGCGAGGCTATACACATTCATACTAGAAGTAGCGCCAGTGCTGAAAGTAACGCCTGCCACATATAATTTATTTCCGTCAACGGCAAGTGTATGTCCTTTTCTAAATAACGCTTGGCTATCGTACACTTTGTGCACGCTATCAGGTAAATATTGCATATCAAAAATTTGAAAGCTATTTGGTCCACTATCATCACTAACCACATAACAATAGTTTTGATATGTTTTTATTTCGCGCCAAATTGTACTTGTTATCTTACCAGCTCTAAAAGCACTAACGGTAGGAGTTGAAGGGTTTGTTACATCTACCCAATAAGTGCCACTTGCCGAACCAGCAATAGCATATTCTTTATTTTTATTGGCTTGGTACCAGCCCCAACAACTAGAATATTTATCGCCATAGCTGTTGGTAAAGGTTTCGGGACTAATTAAACTAATTAAAGTAAAATTAGAGGCTGCGTAAGTTTGGGAATTTATTTTATTAAAAGAAAAAAATAAAATAAGAACAATTAATTTTTTCATTTTAATTAATTTTAATGTGTAACAATTAGTTTTTTGGTTATGGTAAAGTTATTTTCAGTAACCGAAATAATGTAAGTGCCATTTGCTAAATTTTCAGTTACAATATAATCGTTTATTCCGTTAATATAATTTTTTTCAAAAACTAATTGCCCCATTATTGTTTTTATTTGTAAAAAACTTTTGCTGTTATTATTGTAATTTACAGCAATGCGATTAGACGCTGGGTTTGGATAAAAAATTAAGTTTGAATTGGTTGGCGAATTGTTATTTTTTACATTTAAAGGGATGCATGTTGAATAGGAGTAAGCAGCACTTGCATTTAAAATAAATACACCATTTTGCATATCGTTAGTAATTATATTGCCACTTGGTAAATAAGGGTAAGCCCCCCAATTGCCTCTGTAAACCTGAGGAGAATATGCAATACCATTATGCCCTCCGGCTTGCGGATGAGTATCGAAATAGCCAGTTAGGCAAACATTAGTTGGTGTTGAAATATTGTAAATGTTTAAACCATCTTCGTAACACGATACTATTGCGATGTCGTTTCCAATTAAATAAGGATTATGTGGTGTTGTAGCTGCAAAGGGCTTAAAAGTTTGAACATTGGTAATATTAGAAAAATTTTGTACATCAACAATATGTATTGGCAAAGATGCAGGAACCTCATCACAAAAAACTAAATACTTAGCATTTTGTGTTAAAAAACTACTGTGATTATAACCTGCAGTTGGATAACCTGTATAAGACCCCACTTGTGTAAAAGTATTTATACCTGAATTAAATTTAAATAAATACAAACCTTGATTTCCGCAGGATGCATAAACAGTATCGTTGCGGGCATACATATCATGTACTTGCGAAATAAAAGAGGCATCTTGATTTAATTGTCTTAACAAAGTTGGCGCAGTTGGTGTTGCTAAACTATAAATATTCATTGATGAATAAGCCCCAGTGCTATAGGTTACACTTGAACAATATAAGCGGTTACCATCAATCCACATCGCATGGGCACGTTCAAAATATTGTTTACCATTGTGTACAATGTGTACGCTATCGGGTAAATATTGCATATCTATAATTTGAAAGGTATTTGGAAATGCATCATCACTAATAATGTAACAGTAATTTTGATAGGTTTTCATTTCACGCCACGTACTTCCTAATTTACCTTGTACAAAAGCAGAAACAGAGGGGCTAGTAGGCGATGAAACATCAATAAAATAAGTACCATTACTTGTGCCAGAAATGGCATATTCTTTATTTTTTGAAGCTTGAAACCAACCCCAGCAGCCTGAATACTTCCTGCTATCCACGCCTACCGCTGCACCAGTAGAAGTGTTTGGTGCGATTAAACCCAATAAATTAATATTTTGAGCTGGATATTGTGCTTTTAAAATACTACAAAATGCAATTAATAAGATAAGGTAAATTTTTTTCATTTTTAATACTTAGTGTACATACAAATATAGCTTTTTAAACGGTTAAATGCAAATTTTAGGACTAATAATGCTATCATTAAAAAAAATGTATTAAATTTGCAATTCTAAAAATTTAACGTTTAGTTAATATTTAGAATTTAAAAACGGAGAGATGCCTGAGTGGCCGAAAGGACATGTTTGCTAAACATGCGTACGGGAAACTGTACCGAGGGTTCGAATCCCTCTTTCTCCGCAAATAAATACCAAAGGGTTTTAGCGCAAGCTCAAACCCTTTTTAATTTTCTACTCACAAAGAAATCTTTTTCGCCTTTTATTGGTGAAGGAGAAAATAAAAAAAAATAATTCCACCCATTGCGGAATTTACTTTTGCATTATGACTTCGGTAGTTTAGGAATCATTGCTGCTAATACATTTTTCTGCACCAATAAATTGAAAGAGTTTTTTTTTAGTAATAAGTTTTTTTATTTTCCTTCAAAAAAATTATTAAGCCATAAACTAAAACTAGTTGCACCTTTTTTGTTTAAGTGGTTATAATCGGCAAAATTTGCTGAATTACTAAAAATACTATCGTTTGGTATAATACACTGCCCGTATTTAGAATAAGACTCTAAATAAAAAGGTTTTTTATAAACATTACCATACGTTGGTATAAATAAAAAATACAATCTTACATTATGTTTATTACAAATAGTTTTTAATTGTTTAAAATAAAATGCAGAATTGCGATTAATTTTTTTGGAAAATAATTTTGTGAGATTAACACTATCAAATACTCTTTTTTCATTTAATTGTTTAACATCAGTTTTACTTAAATTTTCCCAGTATCCAAGCTCGTTAGGGCTATTATAAATTTCGATTTTAGTTGTTGAAAAAAAAGTATGCCTTATGTATTTTAAATTACACAACCACTTGTTATATAAATTGCTAAACACATTGGCATCAAGCGTGTAAAATCCTTCGGCAATATTTGAAAAAGGTAATAAATATGGAGTAAGGGGATGAGCATTATCGCCCTCATCTTCCCTTACCTCTAAAACAATTTTTTTTGGATTGTGCATTTTTAAATACTCTTTGATAAAAAACGCATCTAAATTTCTTCCAAAACGGCAATAACCTAAATTAATTAATTTGCGATTGGTTATTGATGAATCAATAATGCCGTTCATAGTTCGGGATGAACCAAAAAAAACAATATCTGTTTCTGATTTATTTTGGTAAAGCTTATTATATATAAATTGTGCGCGTCCACTGCAATCGTCTATTGTATTTTTAAACAAAAAAGCCGAAGTAGGCTTTACAAAAAATATAGTTAAAACTAAGAATAGCATTAAAATTATAAAAATATAAAATTTAATTTTTTTAATCATTTAAAATTGAAAGTAAATAAATTTTGGTACATTTTCAAAAACAGAAAATAACAGTATTGAAGCAATAATTAAATAATTAACTTCTAAATTATATTTAAAAGTTGACAGGCCTTTTTTATTATATTTAATAATTTCTAATATAATAAATAATAATAGCGGTAGAATAAAATAAATTTCACTTTCTATAATACCTGTTAATGTTAAAATTGAATTAGGTTGAGGTTTTAATAGTAAGTGCATATAATTTATAAAATCAGTAAATGTTTTTGCTCTAAATAAATTAAACAAAATGGCTACAAGTATAAAAGTTAAACAACTTTTAATAAATTTTGGAAGATTAATAAAGCTAAAATATTTTTCGGCAATTAAGCCTAATCCGTGAAAAAATCCCCAAAAAATAAATGTAAAATTTGCACCATGCCACAATCCCGAAACAACAAAGGTTACCAAATAATTGATATTACGCTTAACTATTGAGCCACGGTTTCCTCCTAACGAAATAAAAACATAATCTTTAAACCAAGTGGAAAGTGAAATATGCCATCTGCTCCAAAATTGTTTTAAACTGGTTGAAAAATATGGAAAATAAAAGTTTTTAGAAAGTTTAAAACCTAATAATTGCGCAGTACCTCGCGCAATATCGCTATAACCACTAAAATCGCAGTAAATTTGTGCCGCAAATGCAAAAACGCCTAAACATAAACTAATTGAATTAAAATTATGAGGATTGGCGTGTAACTCATCTACAATTAAAGATAGATTATCGGCAATTACAATTTTTTTAAAAAAACCATATAGTATTAAATTTAAGCCAGTTTTTAAATACAATTTGCTAAATTTTTTTTGAGATTTAAATTGCGGTAATAATTTTTTTGCTCGTTCAATTGGTCCCGCAACCATTTGAGGAAAAAAACAGATGAAGGAAAAATAATGAAGTGCCGATTTTTCAGGTTTTACAATTCCTCTGTAAACATCGGTAACATAAGCAATTGATTGAAATGTGTAAAAGCTTATGCCAACTGGTAAAATTATTTTTAATGTGGTAAAAGATGGATGTAAACCAACTAAATTTAATAGTTCGACAAAAGAACTTGCGAAAAAATTAAAATATTTAAATACGCCTAAGGTTAGTAAATTAATTACAACTGATAGTATTAACCACCGTTTTTTATTTATAAGGTTAGTAGTGTTTTCAATTTTTTGTGCCGATAAAAAATCAATACCACTTGTAAAAAATAATAAAAATATAAATCGCCAATCCCAACAGCTATAAAAAATGCAACCAGACACCAATAAAACCCACAAGCGTTGCTTTTTAAATACAAACCAATAAAGGATATAAACACAAATTAAAAAAATTATAAAAATGGCTGAATTGAAAAACATTTCAATTTAATTAATTTGAAAAGGATATTTTATATTTTTTGTATTCCATTTTACTATAAAAGTATAACTACCAGGATTTATATCTGAAACCGATACTCTATTTATCAGTGATTTAAGATTAATATTTTTTAGCTGTTTATTATTAGAATCTATTAAAGTTAGTACCGGGGCTTCATTCATTATATTTCCAAGAACATAAAACTCATAATTTTTTTCGTTTTTAAAAAGTGTAATTTTTATTCCTTCTTTTAAACCATCTTTTTTATTCCCATAATAAAATTTATTTTTTCTACGTAAAATAGTTTTTTTATGGGGTTTAACGGATGTATCAATAGTTGTAAAATAATTGTTGCTATTTTGTAAAATACGACTATTTAAATTACTTTGTTTTTTATCCCAAACTCGTACATAATCAATTTCAAATACTGCAGATGAATCATTTTTATTAGGACCAGGATGAAATGGGCCATCATCACTTGGAACAGCAATATTTAAAGTAATTAATTTTGGAACAGTAAACTTTACTTTTGATATACCAATAAACTCTCCATTTAAATAAAATTTCACTTCATTAGCTCCCCATTCGCATGCTAAAACATTAAAATCATTAACCAAATTTGTTTTTGTCTTTACCCATGATCCAAAGCTTTGTTTTTTACAATTATGCATTACTAAATCACAACTATTAGGGCAATGCGTATCAATGTGTACCTTATTTGCACGCTCACTTTTTCCTTCAAATATATCTATTTCTTCGTTTGGATTCCCACCGTGTAACCAAAATGCAGGCCAATAACCTTTTTCTTTTGGCAATTTAAATCTACATTCGAAATAGCCGCCAACATAGGTTTTCTTTGTTTCCAACATACCGGCTTGATAAGCAAAAGATGTTTTATTAAAACTATAAAATTTCCCATTATTTTTTATTGTATCAGTATCTTTCATCCAATCTACCATTTTTGCAGTTATAGGGCTTTTAACAGCACTAAGTTTTAATGTTCCGTTAGATAAAATATGATTTTTACCATCTGTGTAATATTGCTGCTCCTTATTTGAATAAATTGATCTAGCCCATCCATACCAATAATTCCAAATACTTTCATCTACCTTATCCCCGTTAAACTCATCCCCATCTGAGTAATACCAAGTAATTACAGTATCTTTTTTAAACTGCCACATTACTTGTGCCTTGGTTAATAGGTTTATAGAAAATAACGCAATAAAAAAAATTCCAACTTTCATAAACACGATTTTTACTTTTTAAAAATACGGATAATTTTATCAAACACTCCCTGTTTAAAGTAATACAAATATTACAATTATTTATACAAAAAATGTGTAACCTTTATGTATTAAGGCATTTATATAATTAAAGTTGCAACAACCCGAAAATATTAAACCAAAAAAATCTATTCTTAAAAAAATAATTAAATTTTTTATGTGGTTTTTTATTAGCCTAATTTTTTTAGTTGGGCTTGCTATAGCATTGGTTTTTATTTATGAAAAAGATGTAAAAGCAATTATCATAAAAGAACTTAACAAAAATTTAAAAGCAGAGGTAGTGTTAAATCCCAATGACATTGATATTACAATTATAAAATCTTTTCCCGATTGCTCTATTGAATTTAAAAATATGTTGGTGTATGAGGCAGTAAATATTAAAACAAAAGATACTTTGTTATTTACAAAAAAATTAAATCTATTTTTTAATGTGGAAGATTTATGGCATAAAAAATACATTATAAAAAAAATAAAATTAAATACGTTTTATGTTAATTTAAAACTATTTAAAAACGGGACTGAAAATTATATTTTTTGGGATAATTTGTCGAATCCTAACTCTGAAAAAAAAGATAGTTTAAGTTTTAATTTACAAGATATTCAATTATCCAACGGTAAAGTTTTATATACCGATTATAAAACAAAATTTAAAAGTAAAATTTATATTGATAAACTAAATTTTAGCGGAAAATTTGATGACGAAAATTACGAACTAATTACAAATGGCCAAATTACAATTAATAAAATAAGCTCACATAAAAAAAATATTTTACAAAATAAAAACTGTAATATAAATCTTACATTAATTGTTACCGGAACTAATTACCAAATAAATACTGCTAAAATAAACTTGAATAAAATGCAATTTGACCTTGTAGGAGGGTTTAATTATAAAGACAGTTTGCAGAATTTAGAATTAGATTATAATGCAAAAAATCTGGACATTGAATCAGTTTTATCGCTATTGCCCGAAAAACATATAGAAAAAATTAGTGATTATGAAAGCACCGGAAATTTTTATGCAAATGGAAAAATCAATTATAAAAACTCTGGTTTGTCAACAACTAGCTCTTTTGGAATTAAAGATGCAGAAATTACCTACAAAGTAAAATCAATTACTGCTAAAGATGTAAATTTAGAAGGCGTTTTAAATTATTCACCCTTTAATTCAGAATTGGAATTAAAAAATATTTCGGTCACCTTAAATGGCGATAAGCTAAATGGTAATTTTTATCTTAAAAATTTTAACCAACCTTTTATAAAAACCAAAATAAATGCTGACGTTAAACTAGAAAATGTTTTTGCTTTTTGGTCAATAGATACGTTAAAAAAATTAAGTGGACAGTTGGGTTTAAATGCAAGTGTTGAAGGTTTAATAAGCGACCTGAAAACGAAAATGTTTAGTAACGCTGTAAAGTTATGCATAAATGCGTCGGTTAAAAATATTGAAGCGCAATTTAAAGGTGACGAAAAAATAGTGGCTGTTGAAAGCTGCTCCTTATCTGTTATTGATAGAGAAATTGTTGTTGAGAATTTAAAACTAAGAAAAGGCAATTCCGATATTTTAGTAAATGGAAAAATGCCAGGCGTATTTAATTACTTACTAGACGCAAATCAACCTTTAACAATTACAGGAAATTTGGTGTCGAATAATTTAAATTTAGATGATTTTGTTATTACTTCAAACAGTTCGCAGACAAGTACCATAACTTTAATTCCGGCAAACGTGCATTTTAAATTAGATGCTGTTATTCAAAAATTTAAATTTAAAAAGTTTGAGGCAGAGAAAATTACTGGCAATATTGAAATAAAACATCAAAAAGCAATTATAAGTGACATGCATTTTAATACCATGCAGGGCGAAGCAGAGGTAGATGCTTTTGCAGATAATTCCAGTAATAAATTACAAGTTGTTTTACAAACAAAACTAAAAAACATTAATGTAAATCAATTATTTGCAAGTGTAAATAATTTTGGGCAAACTACCTTGCAGGATAAAAATATTAAAGGTTTTTTAACTTCATCCATCGATTTTAGTTGCAATTGGAATGAAAAATTAGTACCAGATTATAATTCTTTAACCGCAACGGCAGATATAAGTATAGAAAGAGGTGAGCTCATAGACTTTAAGCCCTTATTAAGTTTATCTAAATTTGTGGATGTACAAGATTTACAACGTATAAAATTTTCGACCTTAATGAGTACAATCGATATTAAAAACAGTATTATTTTTATTCCTAAAACCGAAATAAATAACTCAGCTTTAAATATAAGCTTTTGGGGTAAACATTCGTTTAACCAAGCCATTGATTATCATGTACAATTACTAATCAGCGAATTGTTATCAAAAAAACGTAAAAAAGATGCCGAAGAGTTTGGCCCACTTGAAAATGATAAAGATAATCGCCGAAGCGCATTTATATTAATGACGGGAACAGTGGATAACCCTATAATTAAATACGATAGAAAAGGATTAAAAGACAAAATTAAAAACGATATTAAAGAAGAAAAACAAAATTTAAAACAACTATTAAAAGATGAGTTTGGCATATTTAAAAAAGATACCATAAATTCTAATAAACAAAAAAAATCGAATAATCAATTTGATCTTGAAAAATCAAATACAAGTAATTCCTCTAAAAAAACACTCGAAGTGCCAAAGAAAAAACCTGAAGATGACGATTTTTAAATTAATTTAAACGCTTAGTGCAATTATGGATAGAATTAAAATTAAAAACTTTTTAAACGACTTAAATCCCATATTAAGTTAAAAAAATAAGATTAATTATTTTTTTTAATTTTATGAGAGTAGGTTTACGCGCAGATATTCCAGTTTAAAAACAGCATTCTTTATTTTTTTATTCTAATTTAAAAATCTTTTTATTTCTGCAAATAAGACCTTATCTTTACCAAAAGTTTTTTAAATGGCTCTTCTTACAATACAAAACGAAAAGGCGGTAAAATTAACCATATACATTACTACGGTAGCCGTTTGTGCATTAGTAATGATTCTTAATCAAAAATGGATTCCGCATCCAGATGTTTTTCCAAACTTTATTTATAAACTGCCTACTTTAAATGCCGTTTTAAATGGTAGTTGTTGTATTTTATTAATTTTTTCGCTAATTGCTATAAAGAAAAAAAATATTGCCCTTCACAAAAAATTAAATATTACAGCATTTGTATTAAGTAGTTTGTTTTTATTAAGTTATGTTACTGCGCATTATTTTATACCTGATACAAAATATGGAGATATTGACCACGATGGCATTATGAGTGTTGCAGAAAGTGCTGCTGTTAGCAGTATTAAGCCATTGTACGTAATAATTTTATTATCACATATTTTTTTAGCTGTTGCAGTATTACCAATGATTTTATTATCGTTTTATTATGGTTTAACAGATCAGCGCGAAAAACACAAAAAACTAACGCGGTTTAGTTATCCAATTTGGTTATATGTTACAATTACTGGTGTTGTAGTTTATTTAATGATTAGTAAGTATTATAATTATTAGAATAAATTTAAAAGTTTTATTATTTGTGCTTCATCTAACTCTTTAACTTCACCTGATTTCAAATCTCCTAATTCTAAATTTTCTATTTTAGTTCTAATTAAACGTTTGCATTTATGTCTTACTGCTTTACACATTTTGCGTATTTGTCGGTTTTTGCCTTCGGTTAAAACAAATTCTAGCCAAGTATTAGGTAAATTTTCTCGTAAAGTATTTTCCCTTTCAGGTAAATAATTGGGTTTATTTATAATTTTTACTATGCAAGCCTCTGTTGTGTAAGTTCTGTTTTGTCCTTTTATTAAAATATCTACACCAGTATTTAATTGCTGCAAACCCTCCTCACCCATTATTTTATTAACCTGCACTGTGTAATTTCGCTTATGTTTTTTTTGGGGATCAAATAAACGTTTTGTTAATGTTTTATCCGTTGTTAAAATTAATAAGCCTTCGCTTTCGTAATCTAATCTTCCTACGGCGTTCGTTCCTTTAGGAAAAATATAATTTAAATCGCTTAATTTGTTCTGTTTATAAGGGCTTACAAACTGCGATACCATATTAAAGGGTTTATATATAATAAAATAGCGGTTCAAACTGTTACTAAAAATTAAATATAATGTATTTTTTTTAATATAAAATTAACCTAAACTAAATTTTTTTTAACGTAGTTTATAATTAAATTAGCTCGATTTTAAAATGAATACATTTTTATTTAAACTTGTTTGCTTTTTTATACTCACAGTTAGTAGCGGTGTTGCTTATGCTCAAAAAACAGATAGCATTAAACCAATTGCTAAAGAAATTAAAGATGAATTTACTTTAACTAAAAAACGTAAATACACCTATTTTGTTTCAGATAGATTAAGCGAAGATAATAAGTACGACGTGTTTAAAATTTCACAAACTAACCTACCTTTAAGTGCAATTGTGGTTCGCGGTCATGCCGAAATTTATGGTAATGCCTCACAAAAAAAATTTAAAATTATGGTTTATAATGCCTCTAATAATGAGTTAGTAGGTGTTTACAATTCAAATAAATATACTGGTAATTATATTTTAGTATTGGTGCCAAATGTTAAATATATTTTTAAAATAGAAACTCAGGGTTTACCAGTAGTTAATGATATTGTTGAAGTACCCTTAAAAGTAGATTACGAAGTGTGTAAGCAAGATTTAATTATAAAATTTAACGATAAAAAAAAACCAATTTTAACAATTACAAATTTTTTTGAAGATGAAGATGAAAAAGTTTATTTGCTAAAATCAACTGTAGATTCAGCCACCTCAGGTATTGCAAGTTTTAGTTTGACCTTAAAACCCAAAAAAAATAATTCAAAAAACGAAAAACAAGTTTCAACCATTGATGCTTTAGTAAAAAAACAAATACTAGAAGAAAATAAAAAACCAGCCGAAGCCCTTAAAGCATTTAATACAGGCAATATTGAAAGCGCAAACACATTATATGCAGTCATTTTAAAAAATGATCCTTTAGATCCCTTTGCTAATTATTATTATGGCGCATCACTTGTAAAACTAAATAAAAGCATTGCAAAAGCTATAAATTGCCTTCAAATAGCCAGTTCTACTAAAGATGTTCCTAACGATGTTTATTTTTATTTGGGAAAAGCATATCACTTATCATATATTTTTCAAGATGCTTTAATGGCTTTAGAAGAATATAAAAAACGTGCTAAACCTTTAGATATTGATAAAAATAACATCGCACAATTAATTAACAATTGTAAAAGTGGTGCCGAATTAATTACCGAACACGTAAACATCGAAATAATAAAGCGCAGCCCTATTTTAGAAGAAAATTTATTAACCACATACAATCCCGATGTTATTGGTGAGCGATTAAAATACAAGTCTGATTTTTTTAAATCCGTAATTGATAAAAAAAAGTTAACAAAATTATTTTTGTGTGCTGCAGATAAACGTGAGTACATTCACGTTAGCTATGGCGATAAAGAAATTAATGGCACCGATTTATTTAAAAATTTAGCAATGCCTTCGGGCAGTATAGGCGCAAGTCAAAATTTAGGAAAACAAATTAATACACCTTACGATGAAAATTATCCCTACATTTCTAAAGATGGTTTTACACTTTATTTTTCAAGCAAAGGGCACAACAGTATGGGTGGTTATGATATATTTAAATGCACTCGCCCAGATGTTGACACGCCTTGGGGGCCACCTATAAATTTGGGCTTTCCCATTAATTCAACCTACGATGATATTTTATTTATACCCGATTCGTTAAACCAATTTGCGTGGATGTGTACCACCCGAAAAAATAGTAGATTAGAATATGTACACGTAAAATTACCAATTGGCAATACCGAACATTCTATTTTAAAAGGTGTGTTTAGCACCGCCGACTCAATACCATTAAGAGATGCAATTATAACTGTATATAACTTTGGAACAAAAGAAGTAGCTGGCGTTTACAAAACGAATACACAAACTGGTAAATATTTAATGATTCTTACAGCTAGTACTAAATACGAAATGCTCATCGAATCTACAGGTTACCCCGAAATGAGTAGCATTTTTGAAGTGCCTCAAAAAAAAGGCGATTTTGCATTAAAACAAGTTATAAAATTTCAAAAAGATTTTGATAAAAAATCGCTTAAAGTAAATAATTATTTTACCGAAACCGAAGCAAATAATGTAACCTTAGATTTGGTAGCACAAACTAACGCAGATTTAAACAATAATTTAGATAAAATTAGAAATCCAAAAGCAATACAACCATTTAGAACTATTGATGAGGCTAAAAAAGATGCAGAGGATATTACCCTTGCTAAAAAATTAGTTGAAGAATCTAATTTTAACGAAGCACTACTTATCTACCAAAATCTTACACAATATATAAATTTAGATGCTATAAATTTATTTAATTACGGCTTATGTTTATACACTGTAAAAAAAGACAAGGCATTATGCATAAGGGTTTTAGAGGGTGCTACAACTTCAAAAACAATTACTCCAAACGTTTATTATTATTTAGGTAAAGCTAATTACTTAAGCTATAAATTTGCCGATGCTATAAAAGCCTACACTAAATTTAAAGCACTTTCTAAACCAGCCGATGTTGAAAAATTAGGTATTGAAAAAGAAATAGAATATTGTAATAATTGTATAAAGTTTGTAAATAATCCAGTTGTGATGGAGGTGTATGAAAAAAAGCATGTTGAAAAAACGATGATGCAAAATTCATTAACAAATAACGAATCGGGTGGTAAGGTGTTAACTATTACCGAAGATTTTAGAAGTAGTATTGATAAAAAGAAAAACTTTAAATCGCTTATATTTTTAACCCTCGATAAAAACACAGTTTATTATTCAAGCTATGGCGAAAACGAATTAAATGGAAAAGATATTTACCGATTAAATAAATTAAGTAATGGCAAATGGTGCCCTACCCCCGAAAATATGTCGGCAATAAATACACCATTAGACGAAGAATATCCCTGCCTATCTAAAGATGGAAAAACTTTGTATTTCTCTAGCAAAAGTTATGATAATATGGGTGGTTACGATGTTTTTAAAACAACGTGGGATGACCGCATGAACACTTGGACAAAACCTTTAAACATGGGTGCCCCTATAAATTCGCCTTACGAAGATATTTACTTTTTAGAGTAAGATTAAATTTTTTAATCGTAAACCATCTATTAACTTTAAGCATTTTCCCGATCTTAATTATTTGCAATTCTAAGTAATTTTTGGTATATTTACTTATAAATAGGGTAATAAAGGGTTTTAGTATTATTAAATTATATTTTCGTTAGTCAAATTTAATAATTGTGTTTGATTGAAAATATTTTTAATTATAAACCAGTTTTTTAAAAACAATAATCTTACCCTAAATCAAACTTAATACCTTGGGCTAAAGGTAAAGTGTTGCCATAGTTTACTGTATTTGTTTGTCGGCGCATATATGCTTTCCAAGCATCACTGCCACTTTCGCGGCCGCCACCTGTTTCTTTTTCACCACCAAAAGCACCTCCAATTTCAGCACCGCTTGTTCCAATATTTACGTTTGCTATGCCACAATCGCTACCGGCATAACTTAAAAATAATTCGGCTTCACGCAAATTTAAAGTCATAATTGCACTTGATAAACCTTGTGGTACACTATTTTGCATAGCAATTGCCTCGGGTAATGTTTTATATTTCATAATATATAATACAGGCGCAAATGTTTCGTGCTGTACTATTTCCATATCGTTATTTGCTTCAACTATTGATGGTTTAACATAGCAACCACTTTCATAACCTCTGCCCTCTAAAACACCACCTGGCACTATAATTTTTCCGCCCTCGCTAATTACACGCTCTAAAGCGGTTAAATAACTTTTTACAGCATCTGTGTCAATTAAAGGTCCAACATGATTAGTTTCTAATAACGGATTTCCGATTTTTAATTGTGTGTAGGCCTTTACTAGTTTTTCTTTTACTTTATCGTAAATACCTTCGTGAATTATTAACCTTCGTGTAGATGTGCAGCGCTGCCCTGCCGTTCCAACTGCACCAAAAACTGCACCAATTAAAGTAGTATCTAAATCGGCATTTTCGGTTATTATAATGGCGTTATTGCCTCCTAGTTCTAAAATAGATTTCCCAAAACGTTCTGCTACTTTAGCACCAACAATTCTGCCCATGCGTGTACTTCCTGTTGCACTAATTAAAGCCACGTTGGTATCTTCTGTTAATAATGAACCAATAACGCTATCACCATTAATAATACTGCTAATACCCTCTGGTAGATTATTTTCGCGCGCTACTTCATTCCAAATATGCTGGCAGGCAATTGAACATAATGGTGTTTTTTCAGAAGGTTTCCAAACACAAACATTACCGCAAATCCAAGCTAAGGCTGCATTCCAAGCCCACACGGCTACCGGAAAATTAAATGCTGAAATAATCCCTACAATACCAATAGGGTGCCACTGTTCCATCATACGGTGGTTGGCGCGCTCGCTTTGAATAGTTAAGCCATATAATTGGCGCGATAAACCCACTGCAAAATCGCAAATATCAATCATTTCTTGTACTTCGCCCAAACCTTCTTGATACGATTTACCCATTTCGTAAGAAACTAATTTGCCTAAATCGGCTTTTTTTGCACGCAATTTATCACCAAATTGTCGCACATATTCACCACGTTTAGGCGCAGGTATTTGTCGCCATAAATTATATGCTTGGTTAGCAGTCGAAATTATTTTTAAGTAATCTGCTTTTGCACCCGTTTTTACAATTGCTATTAATTTACCATCAACTGGGCTCGTAGATTCTAATTCCTCACCACTCGAAAACCAATTTATACCTGTAGAACAGCCGTTATTAGAATAATTTATTTTTAAAGACTTTAATTCGTTTTGCATAATTTTTTATTGAGCGTTAAATTTATTATTTAATTTATAATTGTAGCATATTAAATACTAACAAATTTAACTAATGTGGTTATTAATATTTTACATAAAAAAAACTAAAATTTATACTAATCTAGCTTTAAACTACTGCTGCCAATTATAACGCCATCGCATGCTATTTCAATTATGTAATTTCCTGGTACAAAATCACCCTGACCTTCGCAATACGTTACGCCAGTAATTTCGGTGTTTGCATAATTTAAAGTTTCTTTTCCTGCAAAATAACCATTGCTTTTGTTAAAAGTAAAACGGTAACTATCATCGTAACTTTTTGCCATTTCTTTGCCATCAGGTGTCATAATTCGAATATAAACGGTTTTTTCGCCAGACTTAGCAATTTTATTTTCGCCTAAACTAAAACTTACCTTTATTTTTTCGGCTTTGCGTGCTTTATTAGTTTCGCTTTCTTTTTTACCACCACGTTTAAACGATACCGCTTTTGCAATTACATTAAAACAGGTTAACACACTGCCTTTAGCTATAGTAGTTTTTAATTCATCTTTTTCTTTTATTAATGTATTTTGTTTTTCTTTTTCTACATCTAATTGTTTTAAAACGGTTTTCTTTTCGGCTACTAAGGTTTGGTTTAAGGTGTTTAACGAATCAATTGTATGCACATATCCCTGCATAATAGTGCGTAAGGTTTCGGCTTCTTTTCTTAGTTTACCAATTATATAAGAATCGCCTTTGTGTTTTTCGGCTTCTTTAATTAATTCTTCAATACGTGCTTTTTTCTCATCTATATCGGCTTGCATGGCTTTGTTATTAGTTTTTAACGATTCGAAATCGGTTTTTAAAACTAATAAATCGTTTTTTACATTATCACGTTCAACAATAATTTTTTCAGTAATTATTTTTTGTTCAACAATTTCGGTTTTTTTATTTAATAGCAACCAAACAGTAAAACCATTTGTAAGCATTAATATTCCAATTACAAACCATAATATAATACCGCCGTGCTTTTTTTTATTTTCTTTTTCTTCAGTCATAAATGCAAAAGTACAATGTAAAAATTGTATTTTTAAACTAATTTATGGCACTTATTAACGATTTTATGTCATTAATTTATCCGAGGCATTGCGAAGCTTGCGGTACAAATTTGCTTAAACATGAGGAGTTTATTTGTAATTTATGCTTGATAAATTTGCCTAAAAGCAATTATCATATACAATTAACTAACGAATTAGGCTATGTTTTTGCAGGAAGAATTCCTTTACAAAATGCTTTATGTTTTTATTTATTTGAAAAAAGTGGGCGCGTTCAAAAATTACTTCACGCTATAAAATATCAAAATCAAAAAGAGTTGGCACAGTTTATAGGTAAATTGTACGCTAAAGATTTGGTAGAAAGCGAAATATTAGAAACAATAGATATTATTATTCCTATACCGCTACATGCAAAAAAATTAAAACTACGCGGTTATAATCAAAGCGAATGGTTTGCAAAAGGTATTGCAAATGAATTAAACATTAAACAAGATGCTACACTTTTAAAAAAAATAAATGCCACAAATACACAAACAAATAAAAAAAAGTTTGAACGTTGGGAAAATGTAGAAGGTGTTTTTGAATTACAAAATGCCGATATTTTAAAAAATAAACATATTTTAATTGTAGATGATGTAATTACAACAGGCGCCACTATCGAAGCGGCTTGGCAAGCTATTAAAAACGTTGAAGGAATTAAAGTTTCTGTTATAAGTATTGCTTTTGCCGCAAAGGCTTAATTTTATAAATTAATTATTTTGTTACTAACCACATAGGCTTCGTTTTTAGTATTACTTTATAAATTTTACAGTCAATAGAATGTGCGCTAGGCAAATAACCTATACTCATTAAAAATTCGTTTACAATTTCGCCACCAGTAAATTTAAAGTACTTCTTAAAAATTTTTACCCACTCATCTTTTGTTTTTGGATGATGACTTTTTAACCAATTTCCAAACGAACCATATTCTTTTTGAAGAGAGAGTATAGTATTTGCATTTTCAATGGCTGCATTTATTTTTAGTTTATTGCGAATTATACTTGCGTCTGCCAATAGCCGTTCTTTGTCAGTTTCAGAATAATTGGCTACTTTTTTAATATTAAAATTATGATAAGCTTTTCTAAAACCTTTTTCTTTTTTTAAAATAGTTTCCCAACTTAATCCTGCTTGGTTAATTTCTAAAATTAATCTACAAAATAATTCGTTATCATCAATTATTGGAAAGCCATAAAGTTTATCGTGATAAGCTTTGTGCAATTCTTTTCTGCTTCCCGACATTTTTTTGATGGCATTACAATAGGACATATATTTTTTTAATAAATTGTTTAGTTTTTAAATAAACAAAAAACTACCCTTTTTAGAAAGTAGTTTTTTGTAACAAATCTTAAAACAACAACAAATTACTCTGCTGGAGCCGTTTCAGCATTTAAAATATCTTTTATTTTTGCTTCAATTTCATCTGCTAAATCGGGGTTTTCTAAAAACATACTTTTTACGGCGTCGCGACCTTGTCCTAATTTAGTTTCATCATAGCTAAACCACGAACCAGCTTTTTTAATAACACCTTTTTCAACTCCTATATCAATAATTTCGCCTACTTTACTAATACCTTCGCCAAAAATAATATCAAATTCGGCTATTCTAAAAGGGGGCGCCATTTTATTTTTAACCACTTTTACTTTTGCTCGGTTACCCATAACAACATCGCCATCTTTTAATTGGCTAATTCTACGAATATCTAAACGCACCGAAGCATAAAACTTTAATGCGTTTCCACCAGTAGTAGTTTCGGGGTTACCAAACATAATACCAATTTTTTCGCGTAACTGATTAATAAAAATACAGCAACAGCCTGTTTTATTAATTGTACCTGTTAATTTTCGCAGTGCTTGGCTCATTAAGCGGGCTTGTAAACCCATGCGGCTGTCTCCCATTTCACCTTCAATTTCGGCTTTTGGGGTTAAGGCAGCTACTGAGTCAATTACCACAATATCAACAGCACCACTTCGTATTAAATTATCTGCAATTTCTAAAGCTTGTTCGCCATTATCTGGCTGAGATATTAATAGGTTTTTAATATCTACCCCTAATTTTTCGGCATAAGAACTATCAAAAGCATGCTCTGCATCAATTATGGCAGCAATACCTCCCGCCCTTTGTGCACTTGCAATGGCATGAATAGCTAAGGTAGTTTTACCCGAACTTTCTGGGCCGTATATTTCAACAACTCTACCTTTTGGTAAACCACCAATACCAAGTGCAATATCTAAGCCTAAAGAGCCAGTGCTAATAACCTCAATAGCTTCAATTTTATTATCACCTAATTTCATTACAGTGCCTTTACCGTAGGTTTTTTCTAGCTTATCCAATGTTAATTGTAAAGCTTTTAATTTTTCGGAATTAACTGTTTTTTTAGATGCTGAACCTGTCGCCGTTTCATTCATTTCCATTACATCTTCTACATTTTTTTTTGCCATTTTATATATACGTTAAATTGTTACTTTTTAATAAAGTTAGTGTTTGATTGTTTAATTTCTAAATTTTTCATTAACAATTCACTAACCATTGCACAAATGTAAAGCAATAAAATAGCAACCTCTTGCTACAAATTGTAGTATTTTAAAAAATATTTTATCTGTGTAGATATTACAAGCCTTTGAGGCTATTTGTTAAATTAAAATTTTGTTATTTTGTTATAAATTCATATCTTTATATTTAAGATTTTATCTACTCCATCGCCAAAAAAGCTAAATATTTAATTTTTTTATTAATTTTTTCATGCCTTATAAAAGCGCAAGATTTGCATTTTTCGCAATTTGACGGTAGTTTACTAAATCTTTCGCCTGCATTTACAGGTTTTTTTAATGGCGATTACAGGGCTGGAGCTATTTACCGTAGCCAGTGGCAAAGTGTACCTGTGCCATATTCAACATTTAGTATGGCTGGCGAAGCTCGTTTAAAGCCTAAAAGTTTTGTTAAAGATATGATAGGCGTTGGTTTGACATTTAATAGCGATAGGGCTGGCGATTTACGCTACGGCACTACACAGCTATATGCCAGTGGAAATTATATTTTTTTAGGAAAAGCAGATAGCTCCCTATTAATAAGTGCTGGTATGAACATTGGCTGGTGTCAGGTAGGTTTTGATTACGATAGAGCCACATTTGATAACCAGTTTGATGGTTTACAATATAATAAAACCACTTCGCCTAACGAAAAATTTGATTGGACAAAATACAATTATGCCGATTTAAATTTTGGCTTTGGTGCACAGTATATATTAAACAAAAAACATAAATTTATGTATGGTTTAGGATTGCACCACATTACGAGTCCGGCAATTACTTACCAAGGCAATACTTTAAGCCGTTTAGATTTTAAATTAACTAATTATTTAAGCTATGCAACGCCAATAAATACAAAAATTGACATTGTTGCCGAAGCTTTAATTAACAAGCAAGGAAAGTATTATGAGATAATTCCCCACACATCGTTAAAATATTATTTAAATAAAGATTTAAATCAGGCGGTTTTAGGGGGTTTGTGTTTACGTGCACGCGATGCGGTTATTTTTAGAATGGGCTATCATTTTAAAACAATGCAAAGCGGTATATCTTATGATATTACTACCAGTAAGTTTACGGCTGCAACCAATCGCCGTGGCGCTTTCGAAATTTTTATCAACTATATTTTTAAAAACAAACCAGGCTACATTTCTAAAAAAAGAATTTGCCCAGTTTTTATGTAATTTTTGTGAGCTATTTTTTGAAAAATATAATTTCTTATAATACCGTGTGGCGTGGAAGTATGATTAAAATAATTACTTTTATTTTAACTTTTTTTTCGCTTCAAAGTAACGCCCAATCAGATAGAAAACTGTTAGCAGATGCTCAAGCAAGTATGGCTAATAAAGATTGGGTAAATGCAGCTTCGTACTTTAACCGTTTGTTTTATAGAGATAGTAGCAGTATTGATTTGCAGTACAATTACGCCGAAGCAAGCCGTTTAAACTTCGATTTAGATGTTGCCTATCGTTTGTATAACAAAGTTATTGCGGTTGATAACGGTAAAAATTATCCATTGTGTTTTTATTGGGTAGGGCAATTATTAAAAAATAAAACACAATATAAAGATGCAAAAAAATGGTTTACAAAATTTAGCAAAACCAAAAAAGGAAAAACGAAATTTAATTACGAGTATTATATTGCAAAATCTAAATTAGAAATAGATGCTTGCGATTTAGCACAATTACTTATTAAAAAACCAATACTTCCAAAAGTAGAACATTTAGACACCGCCATTAATAGCAAAGTGAGTGAATATGCTGCTTTTGAAATGGATAGCAGTTTGTATTTTTCATCTTTAAAAAACCCTTCAAAAAAAGACGCCAACGACGTAAGTTTTAATAAAATTTATAAGTCGAATATGAAAAATTTAAAATGGCAAAAAATCAAAGCATTAGATACTAATATTAATGCTACTTATATACACAATGCTAATACTTGCTTTAGTGCCAATTATAAACAAATGATAGTTTCGCGCTGCAAAGCAAAAAACGCTAGTGAATATACTTGCGAATTGTATATAAGTAATTATATAAACAACAAATGGCAGCCTTTAGAGCCTATGCCCGAACCATTAAATTTTAAAGCATCAAATACCACTCAACCAAGTTTTGGCGAAATAAATAAAAAACCTGTTTTGTTTTTTGCAAGTAACCGTGCAGGTGGCGAAGGTGGATTAGATATTTGGTACAGTATAAAAAACCCCAATGGCACTTTTGAAAAGCCTATTAATTGTGGTAAAAAAGTAAATACGCCCGATGATGAAATTACCCCTTGGTTTGTTAACGAGCGTAAAACATTATATTTTAGTAGCACTTACCATAAGGGCTTAGGTGGCTTTGATATTTTTAGTAGCCAATTTAATGACACCAATTTTATTGAACCCCAAAACGCTGGTTACCCAATTAACAGCAGCTTTAATGATATTTATTATTCGGTAAACAAAGCGCGAGATAGAGCATATTTAAGCAGCAATCGCATTGGTTCATATTTCGAAAATAAATTAAATTGCTGTAACGATATTTATCGTTTTAGTATTGAACCTTTAAGTTTACCGCCCATACCGATTGATACGTTAGAACTAGCTAAAGGCCAATTAAAATTATTATGTCCGCTTACTTTGTATTTTCATAACGATGAGCCAGATGCTAAAACTACAAAAACTTTAACCGCAAAAAATTACGAAACAACTTACAACGACTATAAAAAATTATTACCGCAATATGTTTACGAATACCCAAAAGGTTTAGAGGGCGAACAAAAAGAAGGTGCTTTAAACCGCTTAGATAATTTTTTTGCAGATAGCGTTGATGCAGGTATGGAAGATTTAAAACGTTTTTCGGATTTATTGGAAAAAGTTTTACTTAAAGGTGAAATGGTAAAAATTACCATGAAAGGTTATTGCAGCCCTTTAGCAAGTACCGATTACAATGTTAATTTGGCAAAACGACGTATTAGTAGTTTGAGAAATTATTTTACCGAAACCAAAAACGGATGGTATAAAAAATATATTAATAACGAAACTACAGGCGAAGGAAAAATAATATTTGAAGATGTAGAAATTGGAGAATTAGTTGCCAGTAAAGTAAGCGACGACTTAAAAGACAAACGTAACTCGGTTTACAGCCCTTTTGCGGCGCAAGAACGTAAGATACAGATTATTGCAGTAAGTTTTGGAAATTAGAAAAAGGATAAATAAACCCAATTACTATGCCTTTGGCTCGCCCATGCCGGGCAGAAACTACACAAGTTCAAGTTACCGTTACGGGTTTAATGGAATGCTTAAAGACGATGAGATAAAAGGCAGTGGAAATAGCTATGATTATGGGATGAGAATGTATGACCCAAGGTTGGGAAGATTTTTGTCAGTTGACCCTCTTGCAACAAGTTTTTCATTTAACTCTCCTTACAGTTATGCTCAGAATGACGTAATAAGATGTATTGATATAGATGGACTAGAGAAATTTGAAAAAACTGGTAACAACTCTCTTTTAATAACAATTGTTTATGGTATAATTTCAGACCCTTCTTCAAAACATAAACCTTTGCCACAAGAAACAAATTATAAAGAAATTGAGGCTGACATCAAGGCTGCATATACAAGCGGAAAGACTACTTTATCGGCTGCTGATGCAAAAGATTTAGGCTTTGGGGATGGGAGCACGGAAGTTGTAATCAATGTAGAATTCAACGTAAGCGTCGCAGATGCTGGAGATGGAAAAGATTTCTTCAATAAAGCAAAACCCGAAAATTATATTTTAAGTTATGTTGGAGGGGGGAAAGAAGGCGTACCAGCATATCAGCTCGGTAATACCGTTGTATACAATAAAGATGTGTATTCAGCAGAAAACACTAAGGGCAAAGATGGTTCCATGATAAGTAAAGATGCCACTAAATATTACAATGACACGCAAGAAAAAATAGGAAACAAACCTATTACAGCTACTACCACCGGCAAAATTACAGCCCATGAAATAGCGCATAAAATAACTGGACAAGCAGAAGAGGAAGGCGGTAGCGGACTTTTACAGTATGAACAAAACGATATACAAATAAATGATTATGATCGTAAAAATATTATCAATGAAAACTTTTACAAAATTAAAAAGCAGATTGTTCCAAAAGAATAAGGCTATTAAGTTACTATCTTTTATTATACTTTATTTTTTTCTAGTATCCTTGGATAATATAAAATATCGTAATGAATCATTCACTTATTTTTTAGTAGATGAAAATCATTATAAAATGACATCTGACTATTTTATGGGTGGAAATGATTTATATGTTCTTAATCACGAATACAAAGATAAATATGTAAAAAAAGTAATTTTAAAAATTAATGAAATTTATCGAAAGTGGCCTGCAACAAAAAAAAATCTGCCAAAGGCAAAGGTAGATGACTTTCTCAATAAAATAGGGCCTCCAAGAATAAGTTTCGAATTTGGATCTGAGTTTGGCTCAAATGAATTTGAAAAATTATCTACGGGAGATACACTATCAAAAATTTATTTTGATACAGATAAATTAGTTTTTAAAGAAACCAAAACCGGAGATTATACAAATAAATATTATATAATTAAGCATTACTGGTAAGGTTGTATTATTCCTGCTCTGCAAAATCAACAACTAAATATGCAAAAAAAGTAGCTTTAATTTCATAGAGTAGTGTATAAGAAATCACTTTTAAACAGATAAAAATGTATACTCATTACTAATATATTTTTTCGTATAAAACCAGTAGCTACAAGTACGGCTTTAATGGACAAGAAAAAGATAATGAAGTGAGTGGGGATGGGAATAGTAATACCGCAGAATTTTGGCAATACGATACTGTGTTGAATAAGACATATCCACTAACTGTTGTTGATGGTGAAACAAAGAAATATTCAGAAGCTGAGGAAGCTGAGGCTAATAAAAAAGCAGGAGAAAACGCAAAGTTTTTTGAAATAGAAGGTGGTGATAAACCTACAAATTTTGAAGCAAGTGGAACTGTAGAACCTAAGTAATAATTTTGTAAATCGTAATATTATGAAAAAAAGACTCGGATTAATTTATTTATTGTGTTTAATATTTTTATTAAATATTTCGTATGGTCAGATATCGCCAGATAGTAAAACAAAAATATCTACTATCGATATTAGAAATAAACTTTTAAAAATATACGCAGATTCACTTATAAATTTTAAATCTGGCGATAAATTACCCGTTTTTTTATTTTCTGAAAAATTTGATTACACATGCAATATCCCTTTAAGGAATAGACACAGTATAGAATCATTAAGAAGATTCGTGCTTCTGGAGATAAAAGATGAAGAGGTATTTGAAAAGATATTATTTGCATTAAGCAAGAGCGATAAAAAAAATATAAAACCAGATGTTGCAAGAATTCCTTTTTCAAAATATAGTTTTTATGAACTTATTAAAATTAGACTTGAGGAATTAAATAATAACGAAGGTCGACCCGTTAGCACGGATATGAAGCGTTGAGAACTGATGGTGCAGGATTTGATTATCTTACCCTATGCCTGGCAGACAATTTAATACGAATAGTTACAAGTACGGGATGAATGGAATGGAGAAAGATGACGAGATCGTAGGCTCTGGAAATATGTATACTACTTCTTTTAGAGAAAATGATACAAGACTTGGTAGATGGTGGAGTTCAGACCCATTATAAAACAACATACAATGAATAAATCTAATTTCACTATTTTTTCGCTTTGTCAGGATAAAAGAGATTGTATCTAAAAAACAAAAAATCGCTTGTTTCCCTAATCCGGTAAATAATTATTGTATATTAAAATTGAGTGATCTTGGAATTAATGAGCCGGTGACCATTGAGTTAAAAAACACTTTGGGGGTAACCATTTTTAAAACTCAAACAAATAACTTAACGTGCAAATTCCACGCACAACTTTCAGTAATTCTTTGAAAATTCAAAGAATTACTGAAAAAAAGGTTGTTTTTTGCTGTGTTTTTTCAGTTGTAAGGTTTATATTTGTTTAAGTTCTTTTTTAAAAAATAAATGATGAATGGAATGTTGTTTTTGGCTCGGGTTAATATAACCGTTGCATGGCTGCTAAACGGCTTTGCTGGAAAGGATGATTTTTTCGTTTGCAACCTTCGTAGTTGATTTAATTTAAATCTTCTACACCAGCAATTGGCGCATCTCTTTTAACAGCAGAAATACCATTTTCTCTTGCATAGCTTGTAGTATAAGATCCACTTCTACCAATAATTTCTCCGTTAGCTGCCTTTAAATTAAAGGTGTAACTCGATAAACTATCTTTGCGCTCGTACCTACTATCGTATGGAGCATTTGCTTTTACAGCAACAATTGCATTGTTGCAATTCTGTTTACTAGTATAGCCTTCGCTAGCTAAAATTATTTCGCCATTTATAGCTTTTAATTAGTAGTAAAATTGGCTGTTTACAGCACTTTTAAAAATTTGAAATTTTGGATTATTCATTAAATTGAGTTTAAAAAATTTATAATATTTATTTTAAAACCGTTCCGCGCCATGCGTAACGGTTTTTTGTTACTTAATTGCTTTCGCAATTTGCATAACTGCATACGCTAATAATGCAATACTCAATGCAGCTGCCACGCCTTTGGCTATATCGCCATATACGTTTAAGCATACATCTTTTTTACAAATACTAACTTTGTTTAGATTAGATATTCTATTCATAGACATAAATTATTAATTCGTAAAATTCCCTCACCTTTAATTCGGAGGGCGCAAATTTTTTCTAAAGAATTTTACTTTTCTTTAGTAACACCTTTAAATGGAGTTCCATCAGCTTTACCATCCATAAACTTTCCATCTGAACCTCTTTTGGTCCAAACTTGAGTTGTTGGGTTTAAAACTTGAGTGCGGTTACGCACAGCTCCATTACGGTGTCCGTCTCCTTTTGGAGGATTTGTGGCCATAATAAATACAGTTTTTTACTTTTAGGTCATTTGATACTAGGGCACCTAAAAATCGGCCTGAGGAATAAATTTGATAGAAAAAGGATTTTTTCTACCTTAGCAGCTGAAAAGAAATCTAGGGGCTCAATCTTAAATTTAATTTCAACAAACTCCGAAGTTTTATTCCAAAGACTTCGGTTTTTTTATGTAAAATTAAAAGATTATTAGCTATGGAAAACAAAACTTTATTAACATTTATTTGTTTTTATTCACAATTTTGTGAATAAAAAAGTTATTACTTGTTCACAATTGTGTGAATAAGTTTATATATTTGTAATAGTAATTCACTAATGGAGATTGAATTCAATAACATAGAATTAGCAGATCTATATCAAGGCAAGCAGATTAAAAACAAAACATTTAAGTCTAATCCCTCGCTGGTAAAACAATTTGTTAAAACAATAAAACTATTAATGCAAGCTAAAAAAATTGAAGAGTTGTTACAATTTAAAAGTTTGCATTACGAAAAACTGATACATGATAGAGTTGGACAAAGTTCGGTTTATATTAACAAACAGTTTAGATTAGTTTTTATAGAAAAATATGACGACAGAGATCCTCCCAAAGTTGTATTGCTGTTAATTGAAGAAATCGTTGACTATCATTAATAATATTTAAAACTGCCACATCATGTCAATCAATGTAAAAAATTTAGTTCCAGCATACGCCATTCATCCAGGCGAAATGTTGCACGATGAGCTAATTGCTCGTGAAATTAAGCAAAGCGATTTTGCGAAATTAATCGGATATAAACCCACGCAACTTAATGAAGTCATTAAGGGAAAACGAGATATTAACGCAGATTTAGCTTTACTTATTGGTAAAGCTTTGGATATTAATCCAGAGTTTTGGATGGGTCTACAAGCTCAGCATGACCTTGATAAAGTTAAAATTGAAGAGAAAACTAAATTGCGTCTAGAATCAATTTCCGTTTGGAATATGTGTAAAAACTTCATTGCTGTATCTTATTTAAAGAAAAAAGGTATCATTTCAGGCGACCCAATTGAAGATATTCCTAAAATAAAAAATTTATACCAAGTTAACAATGTAGAGCAATTTCCTTCCGCTTATGCATCTAGTGGGCATTTTAGGAAGTCTGCTAAGTTAGAAACAAATACACTTAATCTTTTCGCTTGGACAAAAATTGTTGCTCAAAAAGCTCAGGAGATTGAAGTGAAAAAATTCAATAATGAAAAAAAAGAGGAACTAATAAGTAAATTAAAAGAGGTGTTAAAGGAAAACAAAAAAACCACTTTTAAAGTTGAATCAATATTAAGTGATTATGGTATTAAATTAATAATAGAAGAAAGACCTGATAAATGTGCAATTGATGCGTATTCATTTTGGAGCAATGGTAAACCTGCAATTGGTATGACTTTGCGCCATAAACGTATTGATAATTTCGCTTTTAATTTATTTCATGAATTAGGGCATGTTCATTTACATTTAGTAAACAATCCAACAATAGACTTCATTGATATTGGTAAAGATAGTGCGGATTATAAAAATAGTAAGGAAGAGAAAGAAGCAGATCATTTTGCGACCGAAAATTTAATTAATAAAAATGACTGGAATAATTTTATAAAAACAAATCACATTTTTACAGATATTAAAATCAAACAATTTGCTTCGCAACAAAACATACATCCAGCGGTTGTATCAGGCAGAATTGGTTATGAGTTGTGTGTATTCCCTAAAACAACTATTTCCAAAGATTTGAATTAATATAACTTGTAGCAGGTAAATAAGTGTTCCTCAGCAGGTGCAAGCAACAAACTGCGGTGCAAATTCCACGCACAACTTTCAGTAAATTCTTTGAATATTCAAAGAATTACTGAAAAAAAGCTTGTTTTTTGCTGTGTTTTTTCAGTT